>Ga0302299_10000196_pt1 | contig 29463 bp, 32 predicted proteins | sample III_Fen_N3_4_FD_198795 | JGI IMG/M metagenome (GOLD analysis project Ga0302299, IMG submission 198795) | Peat permafrost microbial communities from Stordalen Mire near Abisko, Sweden - III_Fen_N3_4 | ecosystem: Environmental > Terrestrial > Soil > Wetlands > Permafrost | place: Sweden: Abisko...
GGCCCCGGTGACGCACTCGCCCGGTGGGCCGGGCCGTCTCTGCGAGGATGCACGCCATGTTCCAGCAGATGGTCGACTGGGTGTCGGGCTCCAACTGGAGCTACCTCGCCATCTTCGGCGTCGCCGTCCTCGACGCGTTCTTCCCGCTCGTTCCCAGCGAGTCGATGGTGATCCTGGCCGGCGCGCTGGCAGGCGCCGGCGACCTCAACGTCTTCCTCGTGATCGCGTGCGCCTGGGGTGGCGCCGTGGTCGGCGACAACATCTCGTACGGGATCGGCAAGTGGGCCGGCGAGCGCACTGTGAAGCGGCTGTTCTCGCACGAGAAGGCCCACGCAGGGTTCGACTGGGCCGAGCAGCAACTCGAGCAACGAGGGAGCTACATCATCCTCGTGGCGCGCTTCATCCCCTTCGGCCGCACCGCCGTCACCTTTACGTCGGGCTACACGAAGGGGCTTCCGTGGCACCGTTTCTTCCGCTACGACGTGGTCGCCGGCGGCATCTGGGCGACGTACGCGACGATGCTCGGCTACGTCGGCGGCAAGCAGTTCGAGGAGCAGCCGTGGAAGGGCGTGCTCGTCGGGCTCGGGGTCGCGTTCACGCTCGCCTTCGTGATCGAGGCCGTCCGCAAGCGGCGTGCGAAGCGGAATCCGCCGGCACCGGTGGTGCCCGAAACGGACGCGTGAGGATCCACGTCACAGGTGCGACCGGGTTCCTGGGCTCTGAGCTGATGCACCGCTCGCCCGGTGCGACGGGCGAGCGCGTCGAGGTGTGCGACGCCGATGCGGTGCTGGCGTTGTTCCGTCGCCGGCGCCCGGAGGTCGTGATCCACACGGCCTACCGGCAGGACGGAGAGGGAGCCGCGGAGATCGTCGTGGACGGGTCGGAGAACGTCGCGCGCGCCGCGACGGCGGTCGGCGCCCGCCTCGTCCACCTCTCGACGGACGTGATCTTCGACGGGCGCAAGGGAGCGCCGTACGTGGAGGCGGACGCCGCCTCGCCGTGCACGGCCTACGGGGAGGCGAAGGCGGAGGCGGAGCGGCGCGTCGTCGCGGCCGCCCCCGGCGCGCTCCTCGTCCGCACCTCGCTCATCGTCGGCGGCCCCGGGCACGTGCCTTCCAAGCACGAGCTCGCCGCCCGCGACCTGACCATGACCTTCTACGAGGACGAGATCCGCTCGCCGGTACAGGTCGGTGACCTCGCCGCGGCCCTGCTCGAGCTGGCGACGCTCGATGTCTCCGGCCCTCTCAACGTGGCGGGCGAGCACGACGTCTCGCGGGCCGAGCTGGCCGAGCTCGTGACGGGGCGGCCCGTGCGCCGCGCCGCGGCCCCTGCGGGCCGGCCGCTCGACTGCGCCCTCGACTCGTCCCGTGCGCGGGCGCTGCTCCGCACCGAGCTGCGCGGGGTGCGGACGGTGTTCCGATGAACCGGCTCGCCGCCGAGACCAGCCCGTACCTGCTCCAGCACGCGGACAACCCCGTCGACTGGTACCCGTGGGGGCCGGAGGCCTTCGACCGGGCTCGGAGCGAGGACAGGCCCGTGCTCCTCTCGGTCGGCTACAGCGCCTGTCACTGGTGCCACGTGATGGCGCACGAGTCGTTCGAGAGCGAGCCGATCGCGGCCCTGATGAACGAGCGCTTCGTCAACGTCAAGGTCGACCGCGAGGAACGACCCGACGTCGATGCGCTCTACATGCACGCGACCGTCTCGATGACCGGCCAGGGCGGCTGGCCGATGACGGTGTTCCTGACCCCTGAGGGCGAGCCGTTCTACGCGGGGACGTACTTCCCGCCCGAGCCGCGGCACGGGATGCCGTCGTTTCCGCAGTTGTTGATCGCGGTCGAGGAGGCCTGGCGGACGCAGCGCGACGACATCGTCGCCCAGGCGGCGCGGCTCGTCGAGGCCGTCGGCCGGTCGGCGCGGACGGCGCCCTCGGCGGAGCCGCTCACGGACGCGCTCCTCGCCGGCGCCGAGCGCGGCGTCGCCCGCACCTTCGAGCGCACCTACGGCGGTTTCGGTCGCGCGCCGAAGTTCCCGCCCGCCTCGACGCTCGAGTTTCTCCTACGTCGCGACTCCGACGCGGCTCGGGCGATGGTGCGGCAGACGCTCGACGGGATGGCCGAGGGTGGGATGTACGACCTCGTCGGCGGCGGCTTCCACCGCTACTCGGTCGACGACCGCTGGCTCGTGCCGCACTTCGAGAAGATGCTCTACGACAACGCCCTACTGGCGGCGACCTATCTCCATGCCTGGGTCGTGACGGGCGAGCCGCGCTACCGCGGGGTGGTGCAGGAGACGCTCGACTACGTCCTCCGCGAGCTGGCGCTGCCCGGCGGCGGCCTCGCCTCGGCCCAGGACGCCGACACGAACGGCGTCGAAGGCCTCACGTTCACCTGGACGGCGGGGGAGGGCGTCCCTGCGGCGTTGCTGCAGCCGTTCGAGCACGGTCGCTCGATCATCCGCGGGTCGCTCGACCCCGCGCTCCGCGCCCGCCTGCTCTCCGAGCGGCAGCACCGGCCGCAGCCCGGCCTCGACGACAAGGTGCTCGCCTCGTGGAACGGGCTCGCGCTGGCGGCCCTGGCGGAGGGGGCGCGACGGCTGGAACGGGGCGACTGGCTCGATGCCGCGTGCCGGGTGGCGGAGTTCCTGCTCGGCCCGCTCTCGCGCGACGGCGACGGGACGACGGCAGGCCGCCTCTCGCGCTCGTGGCGCGAGGGGAAGGTGAGCGGCGAGGGCTTCCTCGACGACTACGCCAACGCCGCCCACGGCCTGATCGAGCTCCACGTCGCCACGGGAGACGCACGCTGGCTGCATGAGGCGCGCCGGCTGGCGCTCCTCGCGGTCGAGCTCTTCCACGATCCCGAGCACGGCGGCTTCTTCCTTGCGTCGACCGGTGGGGAGGAGCTCGTGGCGCGGACGAAGGGCCTCGACGACAACCCGATCCCCTCCGGCAACTCGATGCTCGCGCATGTCCTGCTGCGCCTTGGCCGGATCTGGGGCGACGACGAGCTCGAGTGGCTAGCCGTCTCGGTGCTCCGGCTCGTGGCACCGATGCTCGAACGCGTCCCGGGTGCCTTCGGTTGGGCGCTCTGCGCTCTCGACCTCTGGCTCTCGCCCTCGCGCGAGATCGCCGTCGTGGGCGCGGTGGACAGCCCGGTTGCCCGCGCCGCGCTGGCGCCGTTCGCGCCCGGCACGGTCGTCGCGGTCGGGCCGGCGGAGGGCGTGCCGTTGCTGGAGGGGAAGGTGCTCGTGGACGGGAAGCCGGCCGTCTATGTGTGCGAGCGTTTTTCGTGCCGGGCGCCGGTGACCGAGGTGGCCGCCCACGGGCTCTCGCCCCATAGCCCGATGCGGCGCGAGACGCCGCGCCCGCTCGCATAGACTGCCCGCCATGACAACCATCGATCAGACCGGCGCGGAAGAGGTCGCGTGGGACCTCTCCGACCTCTACGAATCCGGCGACGACCCGCGCATCGACAGCGACTTCGCCGAGGCCGACGAGGCCTCCGGCGCGTTCCGCGACCGCTACTACGGCAAGGTTGCCACCCTCTCCGCCTCCGACCTCGCCGACGCGATCGCCGAGCTCGAGCGCATCGAGTCGATCGCGACACGCGCCCTCTACTACGCGCACATGAGCTTCTCCACGGACATGGCCGACACCGCCCGCGGCGCACTCGTCGCGAAGCTGGGCGAGAAGGGCGCGGCGCTCGAGACGAAGCTGCTGTTCTTCGGCCTCGAGTGGGCCGCGATCGAGGACGAGCCGGCGGCCGCGCTGTTGCAGGACTCGATGCTCGACCACTGGAGGCACTGGCTCTCCTCGCAGCGGGTGTTCCGCCCCTACCTGCTCAGCGAGCCCGAGGAGAAGATCCTCACCGAGAAGGCCGTCTCCGGCGTCTCGTCGTGGTCCCGGTTGTACGAGGAGGTGCTCGGCGGCATTCGCGTCAAGCTCGAGGACGAGCCCGAGCCGGTCGCCCTCGAGTCCGCCATGTCGCGTCTGTACCGCTCCGACCGCGACGTGCGCCGCGGGGCCGCCGAGGGCGTCACGGAGGCGTTGCAGCCGACGCTGCGCACCCGGACGTTCATCTTCAACACGATCCTCGTCGACAAGTTCATCGACGACCGGCTGCGCGGGTACCCGACGTGGATCACGTCGCGGAACCTCCAGAACGAGACGTCCGACGACGCGGTGCAGGCGCTGATCGACGCTGCCACCTCCCGCTACGACATCCCGCAGCGGTACTACCGCCTCAAGGCGAAGCTGCTCGGCCTCGAGAAGTTGGAGCACTACGACCGGTTCGCCCCCGTCGCCGAGGACGCGTCGAGGACGCCGTGGAGCGAGGCGCGGAGCGTCGTCGTCGATGCCTACGCGAGCTTCTCGAGCGAGGCCGGCGCCGCCGTGGAGCGCTTCTTCGACGACGGCTGGATCGACGCGCCGGTGCGCCCCGACAAGCGGCACGGCGCCTACTGCGCCACGAACGTGCCGGGCGTGCATCCCTACGTGTTCATGAACTACACGGGCGACCGCCGCTCGATCCTCACGCTCGCCCACGAGCTCGGGCACGCGCTGCACGGCTCCATGGCGCAGCCGCTCGGATACTTCAACGCCGGCACACCGCTGACGACTGCGGAGACGGCCTCGGTGTTCGGCGAGGCGCTGACCTTCAAGCAGCTGCTCGCGAACGAGGACGACCCGAAGGGCCGGCTCGATCTGCTCACCGGGCAGCTCGAGGACGCGATCGCGACGACGTTCCGGCAGATCGCGATGAACCGCTTCGAGAACCTTGCGCACAACGAGCGGCGCGACGAGGGCGAGCTCTCGTCGGACCGGCTCAGCGAGCTCTGGATGGAGTGCCAGACGGCGCTCTTCGGCGACTCGGTCGGCGTCGAGGGCTACGACACCTGGTGGAGCTACATCCCGCACTTCATGGGCACGCCCGGCTACGTCTACGCGTACGCCTACGGCTACCTCTTCGCGCTCGCGATCTTCCGCTCCTACCAGCGGGAGGGCGACGCGATCGTCGGCCCCTACCTCGATCTGCTCAGGGCGGGAGGATCGAAGTCGCCCGAGGAGCTCGCCCGCATGGTGGGGCTCGATCTCACCGATCCGTCCATCTGGGCGAGCGGGATCGACGCGATGGCGGACGACCTCGACGAGGCCGAGGCTCTCGCAGCGGAGATCGGCCTGGGCTGACCGCCCAGGGCACCAACCTTTGCCAGGTCCTAGCGTCTAGGTAACAGGGCGGTTATGGTCGCCCTGTTACCTCATCCAAGGAGTGTCAATGCGCAGGTTCATGCTCACCGCACTCGCGCTCGTCGCGGCGCTCGGCATCACCGCTTCGACTGCGTCGACGGCGACCAACGAGACAGGTGTGACCGCCAAGACGATCACGATCGGTGGCACGTTCCCGCTCACCGGCCCGGCGTCAGGCTACGCGACGATCCCTGCGGCGATGAAGGCGTACTTCTCGTACGTCAACGCGCGCAGAGGCCCTGACGGCAAGCGTGGTGTCTACGGCCGCCAGATCGTGTGGAAGTACCTGGACGACGGGTATTCGCCGGTGCAGGCGGGGCAGCTCACGAAGCAGCTCGTCGAGCAGGACAAGGTGTTCTCGATCGTCGGCTCTCTCGGCACCGAGGTGAACCTTGCAATCCGCCCCTACCTGAACCAGATGAAGGTCCCGCAGATGCTCGTCTCGACGGGCGCGACGACCTGGGGTGCCGACTGGCAGCAGTACCCGTGGACGACCGGGTGGCAGCCGGCCTACCAGCTCGAGGGTCGCTTCTACGGTGAGACGATCGCCCACAGCAGCCCGAACGCCAAGATCGGGGTCCTCTACCAGAACGACGACTACGGCAAGGACTACCTCACGGGCCTCAAGAACGGGCTCGGCAGCAAGACGTCGAACATCGTCGACGAGGAGCCGTTCGAGGTGACCGCGACGAGCGTGGCTGCCCAGATCGCGAAGCTGAAGGGCAGCGGCGCGAACGTGTTCATGATCTTTGCCACGCCGGCGAAGACGATCCAGGCGTATGCGACCGCGACGGCGCTGAAGTGGCTCCCGGACGCGGTGTACACGAACTCGGTCTCCGCGACGGACACGTTCCTCACGGTCGCGAAGACGAGCTATGGTGCCGGCGCCCTGACGAGCCGCACCTACACCTTCCAGTATGCGAAGGATCCGGCGAACCCGATCTGGAACGACGACGCCGGGATGAAGCTGTACACGCAGGTGATGGCGAAGTACTACCCGAAGGGCCGGGTCACCGACGCCCTCAACCTCTACGGCGTCGCGACGGCGCAGGCCTTCACCCAGCTCCTCTACGCGGCGGGCAAGAACCCGACGCGCCAGAGCCTGATCAACGCGTTCCGCAACTGGAACGAGGCCAATCCGTTCCTGCTGCCGGGCGTCAAGCAGCGCACGTCCACGAAGAAGCCGGTCGTGAGCCAGTTCCCGATCCGGTGCGAGCAGCTGCGGAAGTTCTCCGATGCGGGGACGTTCCAGCCGGTCTCGCGCACGCGGTGCTCCGTCTCGGGCACGTAGGTCGAGCCCGAGATACACGCCTCGACACACGGGGCCGGCATCGCCGGCCCCGTGTGCGTCTGTCAGGCGAGCCCCTGGAAGCGCTCCCAGTAGCCCTCCATCGTCGTCTTGCGGGTGGAGCGGTGCGCCGGGTCGGGCGGGCTCACGTTCACTGCACGGACGATCCAGTCCTCACCGACGTCGAGTACGTTCACGCACCCCGGCGACTGCTCGAAGTGGCCGAGGAACATGCGCTGCCCGGTCAGGGCGTAGGAGAGGACGGCGCGGTTGACGGCGCCGTGGAGGACGAGCAGCACGGTGTCCCAGGAGGCGTCGGCGAGGAGGCGGTCGAAGGCGGGGAGGACACGGTCGAACAGCGCGCCGATCGTCTCGCCGCCGAGGAAGCGCTTCTCGTTCGGGACGACGCCGCGGAAGGCGTGGACGAACGCCTCCTCCAGCTCGTCCGGCGGGATCGCCGAGAGCACGTCGCCGCGCAGCTCCTGCAGCTCCGGCCACGCCTCGATCTCCCGGCCCGGTGCAACGATCTCGGCCGTCGCCATCGTCCGCGGCAGGCCGCTCGCGATCACGCGGTCGAAGGCGATCCCGTCCAGCAGCTCCCGTGCGGCCGCCGCCTGGGCGCGGCCTTCGTCGGTGAGCGGCACGGTCTCGGGGCGCACGGGCTGTCCGTCCTCGTCGAAGTAGGCCACCGCCCCGTGGCGCATGAGGTAGATCCGGCGGCGCATCTCTCCGGGCTCCGCGCCTCTGTCAGCCGACGAGCTCGGCCAGCGCCTGCAGCGCCTCCGGCTGACGCGCCTGCAGGACGAGCGTCGTGACGCCGCTCTCGCGCCACGCGGCAAGGCGGTCGGCGATGCGCGCACGTTCGCCCACGAGCGCGATCTCGTCCACGAGGGCGTCCGGCACGGCCGCGGCCGCGTCGCCCTTGCGTCCTGCGAGGTATTCGTCCTGGATCGACGCCGCCTCTGCCTCGAAGCCGTAGCGCTGGGCGAGGCTGTTGTAGAAGTTCTTGTCCCGCGCTCCCATCCCGCCGACGTACAGCGCGATCATCGGCTTGAGGAGATCGCGGCAGGCCTGCACGTCGTCCGCCATCACGACCGGCACGAGCGGAGCGAGGTCCCAGCCGTCGGGCCGGCCGCCGCGGCGCGCGAACCCCGCCTCCAGGGCGGGGCCGTGGACGGCGGGCGCGCGCTCGGGCGAGAAGAAGATCGGCAGCCAGCCGTCGGCGATTTCGGCCGTGAGCGCGACGTTCTTCGGCCCGATCGCGGCCAGGTAGATCGGCACCTCGGTCCTCGCGGGGTGGACGATGATCTTCAGAGGCTTCCCGAGCCCCGTCGCCCCGGGGCCGGTGTAGGGGATGTCGTAGTGCTCGCCGTGATGCTCGAGCGGCACCTCCCGCCTCAGGATCGTGCGCACGATCTCGACGTACTCACGGGTGCGCAGCAGCGGCTTGCCCCACGGTTGGCCATGCCAGCCCTCGGCGACCTGCGGCCCGGACGTGCCTAGGCCGAGCAGGACGCGCCCGCCCGAGAGCAGGTCGAGCGTCGCCACCGTGGTCGCGGTTGCGGCCGGTGAGCGGGCGGGCATCTGCATGATCGCGCTGCCGACCGCGATCCGCTGCGTCGTGGCCGCGATCCATGCCATTGGCGTGACGGCGTCCGTGCCGTAGGCTTCCGACGTCCAGACGGAGTGGAACCCCAGCCGGTCGGCCTCCTGCGCGAGCGCGATGCCGCCGAGGGGGTCGTCGTACCCGAGTTGAAGGCCGAGGCGCACGTGAATGATCCTACTGGTGTGAGCGCGTCGCTCTTCCCGCCCGCGTACCTGGAGCGCCGTGTGGCGTACCGGGATTTCATGGAGCGGCACGTGCTGCCGGCCGAGCAACTGCTCGATCGCGAGGACGACGAGGCGCTCGAGCTGATGGCGAGCCTGCGGGAGAAGGCCCGTGAGACGGGGCTATGGGCGCCGCACATGCCGGTGGAGGCGGGAGGGACGGGCGACGGGTTCCTCTACTACGCGTGCATGAACGAGGAGATCGGCCGCTCGCACTGGGCGCAGCTCGTTTTCGGCTGTCAGGCGCCCGACGCCGGCAACGCCGAGATCCTCCACGCCTTCGGGACGCCCGACCAGAAGCAGCGGTTCCTCGAGCCGCTCGTGGCGGGGCAGGTGCGCTCGTTCTTCTCGATGACCGAGCCCGACGTGGCGGGGTCGGACCCGACACTGCTGCGGACACGGGCGGTGCTGGACGGGGAGGAGTGGGTGATCGACGGCCACAAGTGGTTCTCGAGCGGTGCGGACGGTGCCGGCTTCGGCGTCGTCTTCGCGATCAGCGACCCAGACGAGGTGCCGCACCGGCGCGGGACGATGATCCTCGTGCCCGCGGAAGCGGCCGGCGTCACCGTGGAGCGGCCCACCAGCGTGATGGGCCACGGCGGCCGCGACTGGAACACGCACTGCGAGGTGCGCTACCAGGGCGTGCGAGTGCCGGTCGCGAACACCCTGGGGGGGCGCGGTGACGCGTTCAAGCTGGCCCAGAAGCGGCTCGGGCCGGGCCGAATCCACCACGTGATGCGCTGGCTCGGGCAGATGCAGCGGGCATTCGACCTGATGTGCTCCTACGCGCTCGAGCGAGAGGCGTTCGGTGGGCCGCTCGCCGACAAGCAGACGGTGCAGAACTGGATCGCCGACTCTGCCGCCGGGATCCAGTCCTGCCGACTCCTGACGATGGACGCTGCCCGCAAGATCGACGCCGGGTCGGAGGCGAGGGTCGAGGTCTCGCTACTGAAGTTCTACGCCGCCGGGGTCCTCAACGAGGTGATCGACCGCTCCATCCAGACACACGGCGCCCGGGGCCTCACCGACGCCACCCCGCTCGCGCAGATGGCGATGCACGCCCGCGCCGGGCGAATCTACGACGGGCCCGACGAGGTGCACCGCATGGTCGTCGCGCGCCGGATCCTGAAGGGCTACGCCGCCGGCGAGCGCTGGCAGTTCGAGTAGCGGGCGACGAGCTCGATCTCGATCCGTGCGCCGAGCGGGAGGCCGGCCACGGCGACGGTCGTGCGCGCCGGGTACGGCTCGGTGAACCGGGTCGCGTAGACCTCGTTCATTGCCGCGAAGTCGTTCATCGAGGTGAGATAGACGTTCACCTTGACGACATCGTCGAACGTGAGCCCAGCCGCGGCGAGCACGGCCCCGAGGTTGTCGAAGCAGCGGTCGGCCTGCTCGCCCACGTCGCCCCCGACGAGCAGGCCGGTGGCGGGGTCAATGGGCGTCTGGCCCGAGAGGAAGACGTGGTCGCCCGACTCGACCGCCTGGGAGTAGGGGCCGACCGCCCGCGGCGCATCGCCGCTCGAGAACGAGATCCGGCTCACGGCGCGAGCGGGGGCGGGGGGACGATCTCGCCGGCGGCAGTGCGGGCGCCGGGGACGTTCGGGAAGCGGAAGTCGATCGGCGGCCTGCCGGGCTGGATCGCCCAGGCATGACCGCTGAGGCCCGACCCCAGAGCCTGCCAGACCGCCTCTGCGACGTCTCCCGCCTGGACGAGCGGGAAGCCGGCCGTCTCGATCGCCTTCCTGCCCGCCTCTGTGAGCATCGGCGTGTCGGCAATCCCCGGGCAGACCGCGTTGATCGAGATTCCGCGCGCCGAGAGCCTGGGGGCGATGCTCCGCACGAAGCCGACGACCGCATGCTTGGTGGCCGCGTAGACCGGGTCGTCGGGCATGTCCGTCAGCCCGGCGAGCGAGGCGGTCGCCACGATCCGCCCTCCGGCCGGCATCACCTGCGCCAGCCGTCGTACGCCGAGCACGACACCGTCGACGTTGACCGCCATGGCCCGCCGATAGGCGTCGAGATCGATCCTGGCGGGGTCGGGCTCGCCCCCGAGGACGCCCGCATTGAGGCACGCGACGTCGACCGCACCGACGGTGTCCCACTGCGCCGGGTCGGCCACGTCGAATCCGGTCGTCAGGTCGAGCACGTCGGCCTCGAGGCCCTCCGAGCGCAGCCGCGCGACGATCGCAGCGCCGAGGCCCGATGCGCCGCCGGTCACGATCGCCCTCATGTGACGAGGACGACCTTCGCCGTCGACTGCCGCGACTCGATCAGGCGGTGTGCCTCGGCGACGTCGGCGAGCGGGAAGGTGGAGCCGACGAGCGGCCACACGTCGCCTTCACGCCAGAGCCGCAGCAGCTCGAGCGCGGCCTCGCGCACGAGGCCCGGCTCGCGCTGCATCAGCCGGCCGAGGTAGAAGCCCTGCGCACCGACGTTGCGGCCGACGAGGAGCGCGGGGTCGAGTGAGGGCCACGCCCCGCCTGCGAAGCCGATCGCGACCGCGTTGCCGAGGGGGCGCAGCAGGCCGATGGAGTCGGCGAAGAGCTGTCCTCCGACCGGGTCGAGCACGACGTCGACGGGCGCGATCTCCGAGAGGCGGTCGTAGGTGACGGCCTGGCTCGCTCCGAGAGAGAGCGGGAGCTCCAGCTTGGCCTCCGAGCCTGCCGTGGCGACGACCTCGGCGCCGAGGTGCCGGGCGGCGACGACGGCCGCGCTGCCGACGCCGCCGGCGGCGGCGTGCACGAGGACGCGCGAGCCGACGCCGACGACAACCTGCCGCGTGAGCGGGATCCAGGCGGTCAGGTAGGCCATCAGGAAGGCGGCGCCCTCCTCGAAGGAGGCACCCTCCGGGAGGTCGAAGAGCCACTGCTCGTCGAGCGCCGCCTGCTCGGCGTAGCCGCCGCCGCTCGTGCTGAGGAGGCCGAGCACGCGCCGTCCGTCAGGGGTCGTTCCGGCGACCTCGATCCCGGGCACCCAGGGCAGCTGCGGCATCTGCGGGTAGAGCCCGCGGCGGACGAGCACCTCGAGGAAGTTGATCGCGGCCGCCTTGACGTCGACGACGACCCGGCCATCCTCCGCTGCCGGAGCGGCAACGTCCCGGAGCACGAGCTCCTCCGGGGCGCCGATCGCCCCCAGCACAGCCGCGCGCATCAGCGGCCCGTGAACTCCGGCGCGCGCTTCTCGACGAAGGCCGCGACACCTTCCTTGCCGTCCTCGCTGAGCAGGCAGCGGCGGAATCCTTCCGACTCCCGCCGGAGGGCCTCCTCGAGCGGGAGGTCTCGGGTCGTTCGCGCGAGCTCGCGGATCACCGCGACCGCATGCGGCGACTGGGCGGCGAAGCCCGCCGCGACAGCGATCGCGGCCGGCAGCAGCTCGTCGCGGGGGACGACCTTCTCCACGAGCCCCCAGGCGTAGGCGGTCTCCGCGTCGATGAACTCGCCGCCGAGATTGAGCATGTTGGCCCGGCCGAGGCCGACGAGGCGAGGCAGGCGCTGGGTGCCGCCGCCGCCGGGGATCAGCCCGAGCTTGATCTCGGGCTGGCCGAGCTTCGAGTCGTCGGAGCAGATGCGAACGTCGCAGCACATCGCGAGCTCGAGGCCGCCGCCGAGACAGTAGCCCCGGATCGCGGCGACGAACGGCTTGCGGGCCGCGTCCATCCGGTGGCCGACGCTGTGCAGGCCGCGGGCGGCGCCGCCCTCGTGGCCGCCGGACTCCTGCATGGATGGGAACTCCTTGATGTCGGCGCCTGCCACGAACGCGCGCTCGCCGGCTCCGATGAGCACGACCGCCCGTGTCTCTTCGTCGCGGTCGAGCCGGTCGACCTCCGCCTCGAGCTCGGCGAGCAGAGCAGACGAGAGCTGGTTCATCGGCGGGTTGTCGATCGTGACGAGCGCGACGGCGCCCTCGTGCTCGGTGGTGACGAAGGTTCCCACTGCTCCTCCTCGGTGATTGGCCTCGTGTCAGGCGAACTGGTCGCGCAAGGCAGTCTTGCGGAACTTGCCCACGGCGGTCTTCGGGATCTCCTCGACCACCTCGAAGCGTTCCGGCAACCACCACTTCGCGAAGTGCGGCGCGAGGAACTCACGGAGCTCCTCCGGCGTCGCGGACTGTCCTTCTCGGAAGACGACCACGGCAAGGGGTCGCTCGGACCACTTCTCGTCCGGCACCGCGATCACGGCGGCCTCGGCCACAGCGGGGTGGCCCATGAGGGCGTTCTCGAGCGCGACGGTCGAGATCCACTCGCCGCCGGACTTGACGAGATCCTTGGAGCGGTCCTGGATCTCCACATAGCCGTTCGGCTGGATCGTGACGATGTCTCCCGTCTTGAACCAGCCGTCGTCCGTCCAGCGGTCGGCCGCCTCGGGCGCCTCGTAGTACGAGGACGCGATCCACGGGCCGCGCACCTCGAGCTCGCCCATCGTGGCGCCGTCCCAGGGGACGAGCCCCTCGCCGCCGCGCGCCCGAATCTCCACGAAGGGCACCGGGAGGCCCTGCCTGGCCCGGTAGGCGTACTGCTCGTCCTCGGAGAGCGCGAGCTCGCGGCTCGAGAGGGCCGAGATCGTTCCCATCGGCGCCATCTCGGTCATGCCCCAGGCGTGGACGATGTGAATGCCGTGGCGCTTCTGGAAGCCCTCGATCATCGCCCTCGGCGCAGCGGCTCCACCGACGATCATCGAGCGCAGCTTCGACAGCTCCCAGCCGTCGGGCTGCGCATCGAGCAGCTGCAGGATCCCCATCCAGATCGTCGGCACGCCCGCGGTGATCGTCACGTCCTGCTCCACGAACGCGTCGAGCAAGGACGCGGGGTCCATGTGCGGGCCAGGAAAGACCTGCTTCGAGCCGACGAGCGAGCACGTGAACGGGAAGCCCCACGCGTTGGCGTGGAACATCGGCACCACGGGGAGCACGGCGTCCGTCTCCGAGATGCCCAACGTGCTCGACTGCGTCGAGACGATCGAGTGGAGCACGATCGCCCGGTGCGAATACACGACGCCCTTCGGCTGGCCGGTTGTGCCGCTCGTGTAACACATGGCGGCGGCGGCGCGCTCGTCGATGTCGCGGTACGAGAAGTCCTCCGCGTTGGCGGTCGCGAGCAGCTCCTCGAAGTCGATCGCGCCGGGAGGCGTCTCGCCGGCCCCGATCGCGATCACGTGCTCGAAGCCGACGCGATCGCGGAAGGCCTCCACGAGGGGCCAGAGCGTCTTGTCTGCGATCAGGACGCGGTCGCCGGCGTGGGACGCGATGTAGGTGAGGTCGTCGGCGTGGAGGCGCAGATTGAGCGTGTGCGTGACGAAGCCGCCGACCGGGGCGCCGATGTACGTCTCGAGGTGCTCGTGGTGGTTCCAGGCGAAGGTGGCGACGCGGTCGCCGTCGACGAGCCCGAGCTCGTTGCGCAATGCCAGGGCCAGCTGCTTCGAGCGCCGGACGAAGTCGGCGTAGGTGTAGGAGTGCCAGCTCTTGTCGGGCAGCCTGCTCACGATCGCCTTCTCCGCGAACAGCTCCTCGGCGCGCCGAAGGATCGCCGGCACGTTGAGCTCGTAGTCCATCGTCAGGCCGTGCACGTCACTCCCCCCCTTCGCCGTCGAGCAGATAGGCCGCGACCTCGGAGCGCAGCTGGGCCCCGGACGCCTCCCACGCCTGGATCCAGAGCGCCCTCTTGTAGAGCCGGTGGAGGACGTGCTCCCAGGTGAAGCCGATGCCGCCGTGGACCTGGATCGACCGCTCGCATGCGGCCACGGCGGCGTCCGCGCAGAGCGCCTTGGCCGAGACGGCCGCGATCGGGCCGCGCTCGTCTCCCACGGCGATGCACCAGGCGGCGAAGAGCGCGAGCGAGCGACCGAGCTCCACCTCCATCAGCGTCTGCGCCAGCGGGTGCGAGATCGCCTGGTAGGTGCCGATCGGCTTGCCGAACTGATGCCGCTCCTTCGCGTAGTCGATCGCGAGCTCGAGCGCGCGGGCGCCGACACCGCAGGCTTCGAGCGCGAGCGCCGCGAGCGAGCGCGTGCGGAGCTGCGGCATCAGCTCGGAGCTTGCGAGCACGCGGCCGTACTCGCCGCCGGAGACGACGCCGAGCGGGCGCGTGACGTCGTTCGTCTGCAGCACCTCGCGGGCCGCTCCCTCGAGCTCCCAGATCGAGTCGCCGCCGGGAACCGCGATCCGCGTGACGCTGTCGAGGTCGGCGAGCAGAGGCCCGGTCGCGAGCGCCCAACTCGCCTCGCCGCGGGCAACCTCTCCCTGGAGGTCGGGCGGGAGCGCCGGCAGGACGACCGCGACGGTCGACCAGTAGGGCGCGTGCGTGAGCGCGCGGCCCATCTCCTCGAACAGGATCGCCTCCTCGAGGAAGCCGAGGCCGGCGCCGCCGTGCTCCTCCGCGACGGAGACGCCCGTCCAACCCAGGTCGGCGAGCTCCTGCCACGAGGGCTCGGGATGCATGGTGAGGAAGTCGCGCGCCTGGGCGCGCAACTCCTCCTGCTCCGGGGTGAAGGCGAAGTCCATCAGCGCGACCTCGGCAGGCCGAGCACGCGCTCGGCGATGATGTTCCGGAGCACCTCGGTAGTGCCCGCCTCGATGGTGTTGCCGCGGCTGCGGAGCTGCATGTGTTGCCAGTAGCCGCCGTAGGGGGCGTTCTCGCCGAGCAGTTGCGCGTCGGGGCCGAGCAGCTCGAGGGCGAGCTTCGTCACGCGCTGCGCCGCCTCCGACCACTGCTGCTTCAAGATCGAGCCCTCGGGGCCCGGGATGCCCGTCTTCATGAGCGCCGAGAGCGACCGGAGCGCGGTGTAGCGGACGGCCTGGAGCTCGATCCATTCCCGCGCGATGGCGTCGCGCTGCACGGGCGAGGCGCCACGGTCGCGCGCGAGCCCGACGAGCTTCGAGATCATCACCTCGAGGGCGGCCACGAGGGCGAATCCGAGCGTGCCCCGCTCGTGCAGCAGCGTCGTCATCGCCACCTGCCAGCCGCCGCCGATCTCGCCGAGGACGTTCTCGACCGGCACCTCGACGCCGGAGAAGAAGATCTCGTTGAACTCGGCCTCGCCGGTGATCTGGCGCAGCGGCCGCACCTCGACCCCCGGCGCCTTCATGTCCACGATCAGGTAGGTGAGGCCGGCGTGCCGCTGCGACTCGGGGTCGCTCCGCGTGAGCAGAATGCACCAGTCGGCGATGTGCGCGTAGGACGACCAGACCTTCTGGCCGTCGATCACGAAGTGCCCGTCCTCGAGCCGTGCGCTCGTCCGGACGGCGGACAGGTCGGAGCCGGCGTCGGGCTCCGAGAAGCCCTGGCACCAGATCTCGTGCGCGGACAGAAGCGGCTGCAGGTACCGGGCCTTGTGAGCCTCGGTGCCGCAGGCGATGATCGTTGGCCCTGCCATACCGAGCCCGATCACGCCGAGGTGCTGCGGCGCCTCGGCCCGGGCGAGCTCCTCCAGGAAGATCGCCTGGTAGCTGTAGGGCTTGCCGCCACCGCCGTACTCCTTCGGCCATGTCAGCCCGATGTAGCCCGCCTCGTAGAGCGACCTGCTCCAGGTGCGAACGGCGTCGTCGGTGTAGCGGCTCTCGCCGCCGCGATGGCCGCGCAGCTCGTCGGGCACGTTCGCCTCGAGCCACGCGCAGAGCTCGCTGCGGAACTGCGCCTCGTCGGGTGTGTCGCGGAGGTCCACGACAGGATCCTACGGGTTGGCGGGGCGACGGTACAGCAGCCTCTTAACGAGTGGTTCACGCAGGTCGCGTGCGTGATATCTAGGCTGATTCGAGCGCCCGAAGCCACCGCGAAGGAGGAACGATGTCGAATCCCGAGATCCCACCGGCGGCCGGGCCGGCCGACCACCGTACGCAGCTGGAGGAGGCGCTCGTCGAGATCAAGCGCGTCATCGCCGGCCAGGACGAGATGCTCGAGCGCGTGCTCGTCTGCCTCGTCGCCGGCGGGCACCTGCTGATCGAGGGCGTTCCCGGCCTCGCGAAGACGCTTACGATCAAGACGACGGCGGCTGTGCTCGGCGGCACCTTCCGGCGGGTCCAGTTCACCCCGGACCTCGTGCCGAGCGACCTCGTCGGCACGCGGATCTACCGGCCCGACACGGGCGGCTTCGACACCGAGGAAGGCCCCGTCTTCTGCAACTTCCTGCTCGCCGACGAGATCAACCGCGCGCCCGCGAAGGTGCAGTCGGCCCTGCTCGAGGTGATGCAGGAGCGGCAGGTCACGATCGGTCACGACACGCTGCTCGTCCCCGATCCGTTCCTCGTGATGGCGACGCAGAACCCGATCGAGTCGGAGGGGACGTACCCGCTGCCCGAGGCGCAGGTCGACCGCTTCATGCTCAAGGTGCTCGTCGGGTACCCGAGCCGCGACGAGGAGCTGACGGTCGTGCAGCGCTCGCTCGTCGACCCGGTGGCGGTTCGGCAGGTACTCGCGATCGAGTCGCTGCGAGCGCTGCAGCGGGCCGTCCTCGACGTCTACGTCGATCCATCCCTCGTCGCGTACGCGGTCTCGCTCGCCGAGGCGACCCGCGATCCCGTTGCCGTCGGCCTGTCCGACGTGGCCGGCCTCGTCGAGTACGGGGCGAGCCCTCGCGGGCCGATCTCCCTCGTGCAGAGCGCGCGGGCGCTCGCGCTCGTCCACGGGCGCGACTACGTGCTCGGCAGCGACGTGCGCGCGCTCGCCAAGGACGCGCTGCGCCACCGGCTCGTGCTCACCTATCGCGCGCTCGCCGAGCAGCGGAGCGCCGACGACGTGCTCGACGCCGTGCTCGAGCGGGTCGCCGCGCCGCCGCTCGAGCTCGGGAGGCCGGTCGCAGCATGAAGAGCCTGAGGGCACTCGGTGTCGTCGAGACGCCGGAGCGCCCGGGTCCCGGCCCGATGCCGGAGCCGCTGCTCCGCGCCCTCGAGCTCACGATCGGCCGCCGCGTGGACGGGCTGCTCGCCGGCGACCATCGCTCGCACGTGCTCGGCCGCGGGAGCGAGCTCGCGCAGGTGCGCCCTTACGTCCCCGGCGACGACGTCCGGCTGATCGACTGGAACGTGACCGCCCGCACGCGTGAGCCGCACGTCCGCGTGCAAATCGCCGAGCGTGTGCTCGTCAGCTGGGTCGTCCTCGACCGCACTCCGTCGATGGGCTTCGGCACCGCCGAGCGCCGCAAGGCCGATGTCGCGCTGGGCGTTGCGCTCGCGCTCGGCCACGCGGCGACGTTGCGCGGGAACCGCATCGGGATGGTGTCGTTCGGGAGCGGCGCTGCCGTGCCCCTGCCGCCCCGGCAGGGACGGGCGGGCCTCGTCGGGATGCTGCTCGCGCTCGGAGACGAGGACACCGGCACGGGCGTCGCGCCCGAGCTGTCGTCGGCCCTGGCGACGGTCGCCGCCGTGGCTCGCCAGCGTGCTCTTGTCGTGGTCGTCTCTGACTTCCGGGGCCCCCGCGACTGGCGGCGGCAGCTCGTCGACCTGGCTGCCCGGCACGACGTCCTCGCCGTCGAGATCCGAGACCCGCGCGAGCAGCAACTCGTCGACGTGGGGGAGGTGTGGTTCGCCGACCCCGAGACCGGAGCCAGGCTCCGTGTCGACACGAGCGACGCGCGGCTACGCGCGCGCTTCGAAGAGGCTGCCGCGGGCGAACGGCAGGCGGTTGCCGCCGACCTCGCCGCCGCCCGGGCCTCGCACGTCGTTCTCTCGACGAGCGGCGACTGGCTACGGGCGCTCGCGTCGCATCTGGGTAGGCGCCGGTGAGCTTCGGTACGCCGCTCGCCCTGCTCGGGCTCATCGTCGTGCCCGTGCTCGTCGCGCTTCTCGTAGTGGGCGAGCGGCGCCGGGGCGAGCGGCGCGCGCGGTTCGGTACGCCGGCTCTCGTCGCCGCCTCCGCGCCGGCCCCGCGGCGGATCCGGCGGCTGCTGCCTTTCGCGCTCGCGCTCGTTGCGCTGAGCGCGCTGATCGTCGGCGTGGCACGGCCGCGGGCGACGCTCTCGGTGCCGGGCCGCCAGGCGACCGTGATCCTCTCGCTCGACACGTCGCGCTCGATGGCGGCCACCGACGTGAAGCCGTCACGGCTCGCCGCGGCCCTCGCGGCGGCCCGGGCGTTCCTCGACGTCGCGCCCGAGAGCTACTCGGTCGGGATCGTCTCGTTCTCGACCCGGGCCTCCGTCGTGCTGGCGCCGACGACCGACCGCGACGCCGCGCGCGCCGCGCTCGATCAGATCCAGCTCGGCTCCGGCACTGCCCTCGGTGACGCGATCGACCGCTCCGTCGCGGCGGCGAGGCCGATCGTTGGCAACGGTCAGGTGCCCTCGAGGAGTTCCGTGCCTGCGGCGGTGCTGCTGCTCTCCGACGGCGAGCAGACCTCGGGGGCCCGCCGGCCGCTCGCAGCCGCCGCGCAGGCGGGGAGGCTGGGAGTGCCGGTCAACACGGTGGCGCTCGGGACGAGGGACGCGGTCGTCGACGTGCCGCTGCCGGGCGGGCTGACCGAGAAGGTCACCGTCGTCCCCGACACGAAGACGCTGCAGGAGGTTGCCCGGCTCACCGGTGGCCGCTACGCCGCGGCGCCGACCGCCGAGCGGCTGAAGCAGGTGTACCGCGACCTCGGCAGCAGGATCGGGACGAAGCGGGAGGAGCGCGAGGTCACAGCCGGCTTCGCCGGTGCCGGCGTCGTCCTCCTGCTCCTCGCCTGCGGGCTCTCGCTCGCCTGGACGCGGCGGCCGTTGTGAGGCTGAAGCCGTTCCTCGTGCTCTGCCTCGCGGCACTGTCGGTCGGTGCCGTGGCCGCTCCGGCGCGGGCTGCCGACGAGTGCAAGGGCCTGAGGGTCTGTCTTCCCGTCACCGGCCCGTGGGTCGTGGTGTCGACGCAGGGTGCCGACTGGGAGCTCGCGTGCCCCCTGGCGCGGTACGTGATCGGCGGGACGGACGCGCGGGTGGCCGCGAACGACGTCGACGTGTCGTTTCGCGGCGAGATTGGCAGCCCGGTCGGGCCGGGCGTGACGACTCTCCGGAGCCTCGACTTCCACGGCGTGAGGGCACGGGCGGGCGTGGGGACGTCGAGCTTCCAGCCCTTCCTCGGCTGCATCCCGAGCAACGGCGGTGGCGGTCGCGCTCTTACGGGCGTCACCGGGAACGGCTTCGGGCTGAAGCCGTCGCGGCCGGTGTTCAGCATCGTCGTCGCCGCCCGGGTCGTGCGCCGCTCCCAGACGGTGCGCGCCGCCTGTCCTGCTCCGGCACGGCTCGTGGGCGCGACCCATGCGGTCGGATTCGACCAGGTGCCGCCGCCTACGAGCACGCAGCGCGCCGCCGTGTCGGTCACGCACACAGTCGTCGCAGGCGTCGTCGTCGCGCGCGTCACGTCCACGGCGTCGGCAGGGCCACGCGCCCTGGTGCAGGTGCGGGCGCTCTGCACGAGGGCTCGATGACTTTCGGGACGCCGATCCTGCTCGCCGGCCTGCTCGTGCCGGTGCTCGCGCTCGCCGGCTACCTGTGGCTGCAGAGGCGCCCGCCGCATACGGCTGTCTCCTTCCCGAACCTCGCAGTGCTCGCGTCGGTCGCCACCCGCTCGAGCTGGAGGCGTCACCTGCTGGCGGGGCTGCTGCTCGCCACGCTGACGTTGCTGTGCATCGCCGTGGCGCGGCCGCGAATCCCGCTCTCGACGACCGCCGACCGTGCCACCGTCGTCCTCGTCGTCGACGTCTCCGTGTCCATGAACGCCACCGACGTGGCACCGACGAGGCTCGAGGCCGCGCGGGCCGCGATCGGCTCGTTCGTCGACCACGTCCCCGGCAACGTCAAGGTGGGGCTCGTGGCGTTCGCCAACGACCCCGAGGTGATCACCCCACCGACCACGGACCGACACGCGCTGAAGCAGGGGATCGCCCTGCTGACCCCCGGCTTCGGCACCGCCATCGGCGACGCGGTCGCCCGCGGCGTCGAGCTCGTGCGCTCCTCCACCGGTGAATCGGGCGCGACGACGACCACCCCCGCCGCCGGTAAGCCCCGGGGAGCCGTCGTCCTCCTCTCGGACGGCACCCAGACCCGCGGGGTACTGGAGCCCTCGGACGGCGCGCGGATAGCGAAGCTGGCGGGCGTCCCCGTCTACACGATCGCGCTCGGCACCCTGTCGGGGACGGTGACGATCGACCGCGGTGGGATCCCCGTCACGGTCGCCGTCCCACCCGACCGGCCGACGCTCGCGAGCATCGCGGCGGCGACCGGTGGCTCGACGTTCGCGGTCTCGGACGCAGGCCGGTTGAGCTCGGTCTACAGAGGGCTCAGCAGCGTCGTCTCCCGCACGAAGAAGCCGCGGGAGGTGTCGGCGGCGTTCGTCGGCGCCGCTGCGGCGCTCCTTGCGGCGGCGATCGGCTTCGCCGCGCTCTCCGCACCGCGGCTGCCGTAGCCCCGGCGCCGCAGACAGCAGCGGGGCGGCGTAGTAGCCTCAGCGGAGCTGTGGGCACCTTGCTCTCTGTTCGGGACATCACGCTGCGCTTCGGGGGCATCGTCGCCCTCGACCGCGTCTCCTTCGACGTGCAGTCGGGTCACATCTCCGGCCTGATCGGACCGAACGGCGCGGGGAAGACGACCGCCTTCAACGTGATCACGCGCCTCTACACGCCGGACGAGGGCGAGCTCGAGCTGGACGGCACCTCGCTGCTCCACACCCCCGCCCATCGCGTCGTCGAGCGCGGCGTCGCGAGGACGTTCCAGAACATCAACCTGTTCCGGACGATGTCCGTGCTCGAGAACGTCCTCGTCGGCTCGTACACGCTCGGTCGCGCGGTGCGTGAATCGGATGCGCTCGCCACGCTCGACTACGTCGGACTCGGGAGCCGTGCCCGGCAGCCGGCCGCGGCGCTGCCCTACGGGATCCAGAAGCGCGTCGAGATCGCTCGCGCGCTCGCGGCAAAGCCGCGGCTGCTGCTCCTCGACGAGCCGGCCGGCGGCCTCAACCACGAGGAGGTGACGGAGCTCGGTGACTTCATCCTGAGGCTCCGCGACGACCACGACCTCACGATCCTCCTCGTCGAGCACCACATGAGCCTCGTGATGCGGATCTCGGACCACGTCAACGTCCTCAGCTTCGGCCGCAAGATCGCCGACGGGACGCCCGACGAGGTACGGACGAACCCCGACGTGATCGAGGCGTACCTCGGGAGCGACGAGGAGTGACCGCTCTGCTCGAGCTGCGCGACGTCGAGGCCCGCTACGGGCCCGTGCAGGCGCTGCGCGGGATCTCGATCTCGGTGCCCGAGGGGTCGGTGGTGGCGGTGCTCGGCGCCAACGGGGCCGGCAAGACGACGACCCTGCGCGCCGTGTCGGGGACGGTGCGCCGCAGTGGCGCGATCCTGCTCGGCGGGAAGCCGTTGCGCGGAGGCCCCGAGTCGGCGGCGAAGTCGGGCATCGCGCACGTGCCGGAGGGACGCGGCACGTTCACGGAGCTCTCCGTGGTCGAGAACCTCCGCCTCGGCGCGTACACGCGGCGCGATCGCTCCGTGAAGGCCGACATCGAGCGCATGAGCACCTACTTCCCCTGGATCAGCGAGCGCGGCGAGCAGCGCGCGGGCACGCTCTCCGGCGGCGAGCAGCAGATGCTGGCGCTCGCCCGCGCGCTGATGGGGCGGCCGCGCCTGCTGATGCTCGACGAGCCCTCGCTGGGTCTCGCCCCGCTGGTCGTCCGCGAGATCTTCCGGATCGTGCGCGAGCTGAACGAGAAGGAAGGCCTGACGGTGCTCGTGGTCGAGCAGGACGCCCGCATTGCGCTCAATGCCGCATCGTCCGCGTACGTGCTCGAGGTGGGGAAGGTGGCGGTGTCCGGGTCGAGCGCCGAGTTGCGCGACGACGAGGCCGTGCGGCGGAGCTACCTGGGGTACTGATGGCGTTGTTCTGGCAACAGGTGGTCTCGGGCCTCGCCTCCGGCGGCATCTACGGCGCCCTGGCGCTCGCGCTCGTGCTGATCCACCGTGCCACCGGCGTGATCAACTTCGCCCAGGGCGAGATGGCGGCGTTCTCCACCTACGTCCTCTGGACGCTGACCGCGAATCACGGCCTCTCCTACTGGCCCGCCTTCGTCCTGACGCTCGCCCTCTCGTTCGCCGGCGGGGTCGCGATTCACCAGGTCGTGATCCGGCCCGTCGAACGCGGCTCGCAGATCCGGGTCGTGATCGTCACGATCGGCCTGCTCCTGCTGCTGAACGGCCTGATGACGTGGATCTGGTCCGGCGAGATCAGGCCGGTCGCGAGCCCGTTCCCCTCTGGGACGTTCGACATCGGGGGCGTGGCGCTGGCCTACGGGGACGTCGGCACCATCGCCGTCTGCCTCGCCGCCGTCATCGTGCTGTGGGCGTTCTTCCAGTTCACGAAGGTGGGCCTCGCTCTGCGGGCGTCCGCCGTCAACCCAGCCGAGGCGCGGCTCGTGGGCGTGAGGGTGCCGTGGATGCTCGGCCTCGGATGGGGGCTTGCGGCGATGCTCGGCGCGGTCGCAGGAGTGCTCACGGCGCCGACGACCCTGCTCACGCCGAGCATGATGCAGGCGATCCTGATCTACGCCTTCGCAGCGGCCGTCCTCGGTGGAATCGACTCGCCGATCGGCGCCGTCGTCGGCGGGTTGATCCTCGGCGTCGGCCTCAGCCTGCTCGCGACCTACGTCGACTTCGTCGGGACCGAGCTGCAGTTGCCCGTGGCGCTCCTCGTGATCCTCATCGTGCTTCTCGTCAAGCCCGCCGGGCTGTTCGGGAAGACGCAGGTGAAGAAGGTCTGATGAGCGCCAGGACACTTCGCGCGCTCGTCGCCTTCGTCGTCCTCGCGGTCGTCGTGTACGTTCTGCCGGCGTTCGTGAACGACTTCCGGGCGCAGCAACTCGCCTACGTCGGCATCTACCTCGTCGCGCTGATCGGCCTCAACGTGCTCACCGGGTACACCGGTCAGATCTCGCTCGGGCACGGGGCATTCATGGCGATCGGCGGCTACACCACCGCCCTGCTGATGTCCGATCACGGGGTCAAGGACATCTACACGATCCCACTCGCGGTCGTCGTTGCGGGCGCCGTCGGCGTCCTCTTCGGCTTCCCTGCAGCGCGACTATCCGGTCTCTACCTGGCGCTCGCCACGTTCGCCGTCGCGGTCGCGATCCCGGGCGTGCTCAGGCGGTTCGAGGGTTTCACGGGAGGTGGCCAGGGAAAGAACCTGTTCGGGACCCCGGAGCTGACCGCGTCGATCACGCCGGTGAAGATCCTCGGCTTCGACCTGAACTTCAACAACTGGATCTACTACCTCTCCTGGACGGTTGCGCTCGTCGGGTACGTGATCGCGTGGCTGCTCCTGCGCGGGCGAACGGGCCGCTCGCTGAGAGCGGTGCGCGACAGCGAGACGGCGGCCGTCTCCTCCGGCATCGGCCTGACCCACGCGAAGGTGTTCGCCTTCGGCGTCAGCGCCGCCTACGCTGGGGCGGCCGGGGCGTTGTTCGCGATCGCGACGAACTTCGTCAACCCCGACACGTTCCCGGTGACGCTCTCGATCTTCCTGCTCGTCGGCGTCGTCGTCGGCGGCCTCGGCTCCCTCACCGGCCTGATCGTGGGGGCGGTCTTCATCCAGTTCATGCCGCTCTGGGCGCAGAACATCTCGAAGTCGCCCGGAGCGCCGGCCGTCGTCTACGGCGTCATCCTGATCCTCGTCGTGCTGGCGCTGCCGACGGGCGCTGCCGGCCTGTTTGCGCGCGTCACGCAGCTGGCGCGGCGGAGGCGAGACTTTCAGAAGCCCTAACACTCGGGGGTTACCATCGGGCAGCGGCCGCAGGCCGGTCGCCCGGACCCCGAAGGAGATCCTCGAACGATGCACCGAAAGCTGACGCTCACCCTTGTCGCGTTCGCCGTGTTCCTCGCGATCAGCGTTGCCGCGGCGACGGCCGGAACGGTACGTGCCGGTGAGCCCGGGATCACCGCGACGACGATCCTGCTCGGCGGCACGGCGCCGCTGACCGGGTCTGCCGCGTCCTATGCGTCGGCCGTGAGGGGTGCCGAGGCGTACTTCAAGTACGTGAACGGGCGTGGCGGGGTGAACGGCCGCACGATCGCCTACCGGGTGCTCGACGACGCCTATAACCCCGCTCAGACCGGGCCGTTGACGAAGCAGCTCGTGGAGCAGGACAAGGTCTTCGCGATGTTCAACGCGGTCGGCACCGAGACCAACCTCGCCGTGCGGCCGTACCTCAACACGATGAAGGTGCCGCAGCTCTTCGCCGCCTCCGGCGCGACGACCCTCGGGCGCGACTACACGCAGTACCCCTACACGATCGGCTTCCAGCCGAGCTACCAGGCCGAGGGTTGGGTCTACGGGAAGTACCTGGCGCGGACGGCCGCGGGCGCGACGATCGCCGTCCTCTTCCAGAACGACGACTACGGCAAGGACCTGCTGATCGGGCTGAAGCGCGGGCTGCAGCGCTCCAAGGCCAAGGTCGTCGCCGCACAGCCCTACGACGCAACAGCCGTCGACGTCTCGGCGCAGATCGCGAAGCTGAAGGCGTCGGGCGCGGACACGCTCGCGCTCTTTGCCACGCCCACGGCCGCGATCCAGGCCTACGGGCTCGCGCACAAGCTCGGCTGGAAACCGAAGCACGTGGTCGAGAACTCGGTCGCCTCCTCCGCGACGACGATGACCGCCGCGTCCGACGGCGGCAGGAACAAGCTCGTCAACGGCACGATCTCGATTGCCTTCCTCAAGGACCCGAACGACCCACAGTGGTCGAAGGACGTCGGCATGCAGCTCTTCCACACCATCCTCGGCCATTATGCGCCGTCGGCGAATCAGGGCGACCCGATGCTCGTCTACGGGATGGCCGCAGCCTGGACCGCCGTCGAGGCGATCCGCCGGGTCGGCGCCAAGCTCACGCGCGAGGCGCTCGTGAAGGAGCTCGACACGTTTACCGCCACCGGCAACCCGTTCCTGCTGCCGGGTATCGCCGTGAAGACCGCTGGCCGTGACCACTTCCCCGTCGAGCAGATGCTCCTGCAGCGCTGGCAGAACGGCGGCTGGCGGCAGTTCGGCGGGCTCTGGGCCTACCGCGGGACCTAGCAGCCGCCCGAGCGTCGCTCCACCTCGTGCGAGCGGCCGGGTGTCACCGCCCGCTGCGGCCGAGCCACTCCGGCCGGTACGCGGTCCACGTCGAGCGCGGGCGCTCGGCCCGCTCCTTCGCGTAGGCGACGGCGAACTCGGTCGTCTCTTGGCCGACACTCGCGCCGTAGCGCGCGGCGGCCTCGCAAGGCTTGTACACGACCCCACCGCCGACGCCGCGCCCACGCGCGCCGACGGCGAGCACGACGGCGGACTGGCCCGGTCCGGTGACGATGATGTGCTCGGTTCCGGGTGGGCAGGAGAAGAAGTCCCACTCGCGCAACGCCCGCTCCTGTCCTTCCACGACCAGGGTGCACTCGCCGGAGAGGACGAGAAAGCCCTCCTGGCCGTTCTCCCGGTGGTACATCCCCATTCGCTCGCCCGGCCCGAGGACGCTGATGTTGATCCCGAGGTGGTGGAACCGCCGCTTCCCCTCGAACGTGCAATAGGCGCCAAGCGGTCCCTCGTCCCGCCACCGCGACTCGCGCGCGTTCACCACGAACCAGCCCTCGCCGTCGACGACGAGGCCGTTCCCCGTCATGCGCATCGGGGCCTCGCCCACGCCTCAGGGCTCCCGGCCGTCGAGGCGGATCGTCCCGGCCCCGACACGCTCGACGACGAGATGGGTCTCGTGCCACGGGTCGCGGGCGAGGGTCGCCCGGACATGCTCCTCGGCGCGCGCCTCGACGGCCAACACGACGGCCTCCTCGTCGGCGAGCGGGCCGCCGAGCACGACGAAGCCGTCGTCGACGAGGCCGTCCATGAAGTCGGCGTGCTCCGTCCAGCGCTCCTGCTGCTCGAGCGGGAGGGAGGCGTCCCAGCGAAGGCCCCGGCGCCGACAGACGACGAAGAACATCGCCACGCCGGCTACACGGTCGCAGGGGCGACGCGCTCCGCGAGCGCCGCCAGGACCTTGGCCTGAATCGACGGCGTCTCGCGCAGCAGGCGGCTGAACGACTGGCCCGTGATCACGAGCAGCCGCACGGGGCTCGTGGCGACGACGGTGGCCGTGCGGGGTGTGTCGCTGACGAGGGCGATCTCGCCGAAGAAGGTGCCCGAGCCGAGCGAGTTGAGCTTGCGTCCGTTGCGGCGCACGGCGACCGATCCATCAACGAGCACGAAGAACTCGCGGCCCTTCGTCCCCTCGCTGATGAGGGTCGTGCCCTCCGGCTGGTAGAGCTCGTCGGCCAGCGCCGAGATCTGCCCGAGCTCCTTGCCCGAGCAGCCGGCGAAGAGCGGAACGCGGCGGAGGAGCTCGATCTTCGCGTCGCGGCGGAGCTTCATGGCGTGATCCTAGACGGTCAGGGGCGAAGGACCATGCGAGCCCGGCTGCCGATCCAGACGGCCACCGCCCAGCCGGCCGCGACGAGCGCGATCACGAGCCAGTAGTGGGAGCCCGTCTCGCGGCTGGTCACGATGAGCCCAACCGTCTGCACGGCGAGCACCACGGCGAACGCCGCCGCAGCGAGCTCCAGCGAGCGCCGGTTGAAGCCCCGGTACCAGCCGATCAGGAGGGCGAGGCCAGAGGCGAGTGCGATCACGGGGCGATTGTAGTTCCGGCCACCACCCTGACTACCCTGCTTCCGCACCATGCATCCGCGAACGCTCGACCTCCACATCGACGACCTCTGCGCGCGGCACGGGATCAGGCGCGTCGACGGCCGCGGCCGGGCCGTCGTGATCCGCGTCCGCCATCGGGACGGGCGCAGCGAGCGCCGGCTCGAGATCAGGGTGCCACCCGTCCGGGGGCAGGTCAGCTACTTCGTCGCGCTCCACGAGATCGGGCACCTGGTCGGCGCGGGCCGTAGCGGCAGGCGGCTCGAGAGCGAGGAAGCGGCCTGGCGGTTTGCGCTCGCCGAGGCGCTCGTTGCGCCGACCGACAGCACGCGGCGGCGGATCGGCGCACGGCTGCGGTCGTACGTGACCTGGGCCGAGCTGCGCGCACGACGCCGCCGGCCGCCCTTCGTCCCGCCCGGGAGCGACCCGTTCTGGGAGCTTCTCGCCTGGCTCGAGCACTGATCGGCGGCAGGGACAGTGCCGTTCTTTACGAACTCCTGATCGTAATCCGGCAATTCCCTGATGCCGATGCCCTAGAAAGGGGAGATCCGATCCGGTCTCTCATCCGAATAAGAAGAGACACGAACGCGTTAGAAAGAGGCGAGATGTCCACGGCAGAGCTTCAAGAGCGACCCGACGTCGAGATCGAGCTCGTCGAGCAGTGGCGGGCCCACTCCCTCGCACGCGTCGGCTACGACCTCGAGTCGGCTGCCGTGCTCGCAGCCTCGCACGAGGTCGACCTGCACTACGCCATGCAGCTGCTCGAGCGGGGCTGCCCGGTCGACCTTGCGCTCCAGATCCTGCTCTAGGGAGCGGCTACATCGGTCTTCCTGCGCCCGGCCCGCAAGCCGGGCGCACTCGCTCGTGGACGGAGGCATCCACGACGGCGGGAAGAATATGCCGCTATGAGCCTTCTCGCCTTCATTCCCTCTCCGTCGAGCGGCGCGATCGACATCGGCCCGCTGCAGATCCACATGTACGGCCTCACCCTGCTGGCCGCGATCGCCGTCTGCATCTGGATCACCGGGCACCGCTTCGTCAACCGGGGCGGCAACTGGGACGTCATCTTCCGCTGCGCCGTCTGGGGCGTGGGCGCGGGAATCGTCGGTGCCCGGCTCTACCACCTCGCGACCAGCTGGAACGAGGTGCCGGGCCAGTGGTGGGGCCCGTTTGCGATCTGGAAGGGCGGGCTCGGCGTGTGGGGCGGGATCGCGCTCGGCTGCCTCGTCGGCGGCATCGTCGCGAAGCGTGCGGGCGCCGACGTGTGGCTGCTCGCCGACTGCCTCGCGCCGGGACTGCTCGTGGCGCAGGCGATCGGGCGCATCGGCAACTGGTGGAACCAGGAGCTGTTCGGCAAGCCAACCGACCTGCCGTGGGGGCTGAAGATCGACCCGATCCACCGGCCGCTCGATTCGCTCGCGCAGGCGACCTACCATCCGGCGTTCCTCTACGAGCTGCTCTGGAACCTGGCTGCTGCAGCCTTCCTCGTCTTCGTCGTCGAGCGCCGCTTCCACCCCCGCCCGCCTGGGCTCTTCGCGCTCTACATCGCGCTGTACTCGTTCGGGCGGTTCTGGGTCGAGACGTTCATCCGGGTCGACCCTGCGAATCACATCCTCGGGCTCAGGGTGAACACGTGGGTCTCGGCGCTCGTGTGCGTCGCGGGGCTCGTCTGGTTCTGGCTCTCGCAGCGCAGGCGCGAGCCGCGCCCGCCCGGCACGTCCCGCAAGCTCCCGTTCCGGCGTGCCCACGAAGAGCCGACGGCTCCGAAGATGGCCGTGCCCAAGAGCCGCGTCCGACCCGGGGGCTAGGGTCCCGACGTGGCCGCTGCCGTCCGTGATCTCGAGCTGGACCTCGACTCGTTCGAGGGGCCGTTCGACCTGCTCCTCACGCTGCTGCTGAAGGACGCGCTCCAGCCGGCCGAGATCGACATGGCCGAGATCGTGGTGGCATTCGTGGAGCGGCTGGCGGAGCGGGATGAGCTCGACCTCGATGCCTGCGGCGAGTTCCTCGTCCTGATCGCGGCGCTGCTCGAGCTGAAGGCGCGCCGGTTGTTCCCCGAGGAAGAGGCCGAGCTCTCCGAGTTGGAGCCCGAGGAGGCCGCGGAGGAGCTGGCACGTCGCCTCGCGGAGTATCGGCGCATGAAGCTCGCCTCCACCTGGCTGCGTGAGCGGCTCGAGGAGGAGGGCGGCCGCTACTTCCGCCTCGGCCCGGCACCGCTCGCGCCGGCGGCCGAGCGGCGTCTCGCCCCGCAGGAGCCCCTGCGGCTCGTCGAGGCGATGCAGGCGCTCGCGGTCGAGCCACCACACGTCTCGCTCGCGCACATGGCGCTGCGCTTTCCGCCCGTGGCCCAGTTCGTGGAGCGGTTCCGCGCCGTGCTGCGCCGCCGCAGGCGCTTCGACTTCGACGCAGAGGTGCAGGGGCTGTCGCGCGTCGAGCAGGCCGTGGCATTCCTCGCCCTCCTCGAGCTGCGCAAGGAGGGCGAGATC
>Ga0302299_10000197_pt1 | contig 29441 bp, 45 predicted proteins | sample III_Fen_N3_4_FD_198795 | JGI IMG/M metagenome (GOLD analysis project Ga0302299, IMG submission 198795) | Peat permafrost microbial communities from Stordalen Mire near Abisko, Sweden - III_Fen_N3_4 | ecosystem: Environmental > Terrestrial > Soil > Wetlands > Permafrost | place: Sweden: Abisko...
GCGTGGGCGAACACGAAGTCCACCTGCGCCTTGATCAGCGCCGGAAGCTCGACCTTGACGCCGATCTTGATGACCCGGGCTGCGACTTTCGAGTCGTCGCCGTCAGGACCGACGGTCTCCTCGAGGTCGACCTCGTGGTAGATCGATCGGGTGGGCGGGTAGTAGCGGAGCACGTCGATCGGCTGGGTGACCGCGTGGAAGCCCGAGTGGCACAGGCTCACCGGTCCGTCGTGCTCGTAGGTCTGGCCCTCGGCGAACTGGAAGCCGCGGCAGGTCAGGTCCGGGTTGAAGCCCTTGATGGCGTGGACGGTGGTTGCGGCCGGCTCGGCGGCCTTCTTGGTGGTCATGGCACAGGCCTTTCAGTCGCAGGGTCGGGTCAGGTGGGACGTAGCCATCACGAGGAGGTAGAGGCGCGGGTCGTCGTAGCCCGCCAGGTTTCCGATCTGCACGGTCTCCTCGTGTCCGAGCGCAGCGCACCGGATCTCCGTGCTCATGCCGGCACCCCCCACACGGACTCACGCCACCGCGTCAAGACCAGCCGCACCGAATCCACCGCCACCACAGCCGTCACGGCGTCACCGCAGAACTGCTCCAACGCCCGCTCCAGCTGGTCACGCTCGGACTCGGCGTCGCGACGCTTCTCCGCCTCGGCCTTCACCTCGCTTCGAGCCGTGTCGAGGTCGTCGCGCAGGTCCGCCATCTGCCGGGCCCACGTGTTCCGCTCACGACCCAGGGCCTCGAAGGCCGCACGCTCCTCGTCGGTCATGGGGTCACCGCGGCGACCCGGCCGCCAGCGACCGCCTCATCCAGCTGCGTCCGCACCATCACGTCCTGCGTCATGTCCCCAACCCCTTCTCGATCCCAGTCCAACCAGTGTAACGCGGAAGCGTGTTACACAACAGTCACGGAAGCGACTTCGGCGTGCCGTCCCGACACGTCTTCGAGTTCGCGCCCGTCGCGTCGTTCGTCGCCCCACACACAGGGCACACCCACCAGTGACACGTCGGCGACGCACAGTGCCTACGCACCAGCGGCATGACCGCACGAGGCCGGTTGCACGCCGTGCACAGGGAACCCGCCCTCGGGTCGTTCGGTCGCTTCATGCTGTCCTCCTGACATCGCCGGCCATCACTGCGAACAGGTCGGACGCCGCCACCGAGAGACGCTGCACGCCGTCCACGTCGTCATCCGGGATGCCACTGGACCGCAGCTCGTCGGCCAGCCACTGACCAGCCAGCAGCCACCGCTCCGCGGTCGTGCACGCCCGGTACCCAGCGGGCGTGATCCACACCCACCCCTGGCTGTGATGCAGCACCGGCACGTCAGCCGGGTCACGCCACTGCGGCACCAGCCACCCATGAGTGCGCGCCTCAGCCCGGTGCGTCTCCACCCAGCCGTGGCACAACGTCGTCGCCGAGCCGCACAAGATGACCGCGTTGACGGGGGAGGCCGTGACAGGGTCCTTCGACCCGCCCATCCCACGCGGCCGCCGATGCTGCACAGACCAGCCGCGTCCACGGTCCTCGACCCGCACGGGCCGGCCGCAGCGCGCGCACCGGTTGTCGTCGCGCGCGAGGATGAGCCGCACCGTGGCCGGCGTGAACGCCCCGCTCACGCCGAGCCTCCATAGCCGCCGGCCTGCAGAAGATCAGCAGCCCGCTCCGTAGCGATCAGGGACCGGCCGTAGCCGATCCGCTCCCGAAGCGCCCAGATCGACTTCTGCGCAGCGTCGACCATCGCGTCCGCGATCAGCGACTGACGCCACAGCGTCTCGAGCGCCGGATCAGCGGCGGCGATCGTCTCAGCCTCCGCGATGGACTTCGAACCCTCCGCGCGGGCCCGCAGGATCCGCCGGGCCCGCGCCGACTTGTAGTCGACCTCCGCGTTCGCACGCGCCTGCGCGAGCTGGTCGTACTCGCGGGTCTTCATCTCCAGATCGCGGCACAGGGACGCGACCTGAGTGCCCGTCGATGGGCCGGCGGTCACTGGTCCAGCCGCCGCTCATGCCACTCGGTGTCGGCGGCCTCCATCGCGGCCTCCCACGCCGGGTCCGCGACGGCGGCAGCCTCACGGTCGTGGCGCTCAACGGCCAGGACGTCACGGAAGGTGTCACTCATTGGTCAGCCCTCCTGAGCGCGCGGCGTTGATCTATGATCGAACTGCGGGTCCGCCCCAGGATCAGCGCGATTTCTACCAGTGTGAGATCGGAACGCGCAGCTATTTCGCGCTCAGATGGCGTCCATCGAGCCCGTGCTCGGTAAGCATTGGCCCGGGTGTAGGCGGCGAGGTCCGCATTCCGAGTCCGGCGAGCGGACGCAACCTCAGGTCTCTGATCCCGTGCGGCAGCGGCGGCGAGGAACGCCGCACGGTTCCGCTCTCGGTAGGTACGTTGCGCGAGCCTCTCTCGTTCGGGGTCCTCAGCCCGCCTCTTGGCGGCGCTCTTGCGCTTCAACTCGCGCGCCTGCGTCGGGTGTGCTAACTTCCACTCCCTGACGCGCGCGCGGGCGCGCTCTAGTTGCTCTGCGCGCCTTTCAGGACTCATCCGCGCGCGGTATCGACGGTTTCTCTCAGCGCTAGAAAGTGCCATCGACCCGCTCCAACCGGCCAAACCAGGCGCGGATTGCCTTCGCGCCCTCGGTGGTCAGGTCAAGACCGCGACCCTCAGCCACGGCCCGAAAGTGCACGTACTCGTCCTCGGTCAGCTCGACGTGCACGAATCGCGGCGCGCTCGGGGACTCCCGTGTGTGCTCACGGACGATGGTCGGCCCATCGGCGCGAGGGGCAACCCTCGTCGGCTCGGGATCGAGAGACAAAGGACGAGGCCGTGGGGCCACGGTCGTCACGAACCGTGGCGGCACACCGTTGTCGATCTGGCGGGCGATAAGCACGGCCCGCTCCGGTCCCACACCAGATCCAGCACCCAGCACAGTGACCATGTCCGTCGGCGCCATGCCCTCGGCGCGCATCGCCGCGACGGCCCACCCCTGCGCCTCGGCGGTCAGCAGCCGGGTTCCGCGCATCCGGTCCTGCCACGCCTCGGAGAACGACGCGTAACCCAGCGGCTCCCACGCCCTCGTCTCCACAATGCGGCGGAGCGCCCGCTCGAAGTTCCCCAAGGTCGTTCGGAGGTCGATCCAGAGAGCATCCGCTTCGCTCACGGTGATCAAGTCCGCGGACATCAGGCAGCACCGCCCGACTCGAACTCGACCCGGCTCACGGGCCGCCAACCCGGGAGGACGCCGCCGCAGGCCGTTCCCGGCTTGGGCATGGCGGCGGCGTGCCGACCGGACAGGACGTTGCGGACCCGCGGGCCCATGGCGGCCCGGCCGGGCGCCCGATGGCTTGGCACCGGCATGTCCACCCGGAACTCGATCACCACGCCCGGCAGCGGGTACGCCACGTACGCGGTCGGGGTGACATAGGCGGGCTTCTTGCCACCGAACGCGAGGGCCGCGGTGTGCGCGTGCGGTGCCGTCCGGTACGTCGCCGTCAACGTCAGGACGTTGAGGAGGTCGACGGAGCGGGTGACCACGCGCGGCTCGGTCGCTTCCAGGCGGAGCTCGACCTCCTCCATCGGGGTCAGGAGACGCGTGACCATCAGGGCTCCCGGCGGTAGGTGACGAGCGCCGATGGCGGCGTCGGGATGTGGTGGGCGCGCCCGTAGGCGCGACGCTCCGCGCGGCCCATGTACTCGATGCGGGGCTTGACCGGCTGCCCGATGCTGTCGAGCTTGCCGTCGGCGAGCGGGTCAGCGTGCCGCACCAGGGTCTCGGTGGTGCGGTGGGGGATCTGCGCGAGCCAGGCCGTGACACCGTGGGCTGGGCGACCCGACGGGCTCTGCGTGCGCCGCCGGCGGATGCTGATGGGGGTCATCGTGATGCTCCTTCGATAGGGGGGGAGAGGTGCGGAGGCTCAGTCCTCGACGACCTCCGCGTCCACGACATCGCCGGAGTCGCCGTGCTGCTGGGGCTGCGCGACAGCAGCCGCACGGTCAGTGATCGCCGCCTGCACACGCGTGCGCTCCGGGCCCTTCGGGATCGACGCGACGGCCTCCGTGTAGAGCGCACGCAGCGCATCGGCATCCGTGAGAGCAGCCACCTCGGCAAGCCAGTCGCGGCCCGGTGAGGCGGCCGGGACGACCTGAGGCGCAGCCACCGGCGCCGGCGCCTCGACGTCGACCTGGGACATCTCCTCAGCCGTGTAGAGGCCCGACAGATCCATGGGGAACGCCTTGCGCAGCGCCAACGCCTCCGCGCACTTCGCGATCATCACCGCAGGCTTCGACGCCCACAGCCCCGTCAGGACCTGCCCACGGGACTCCCTGTCCCACCGAGTCGACGCGTACTCCCGGAACAACGCGACCGCGTACAGCGGCTGCGCGAAGCCCCTCCGCAGCACACCGACGCGGGCCGCGGTCGGCGGTTCCGCCTCCAACCAGACGTCCCGCCACGCCCCGTCCGGGCCGCACCACTCGGGGCCGACCTGACCGGTGTACTCCCCGGACCGCTGCGCGACGATCCGCAGTCCGTCGATCGACGCCTGGATCGTCCACTTCGTCGTTCCCGTCGACCTGTCGTTGCGGCCGATCATGTAGATCTGCCGCGCGAACGGGTCCAGGCCGGTGCGCTGCGCGAAGTTCAGGAACACCAGCTGGTCACCCGGAGGGGCCGCGCCGACGCCGATCTGTGCGAGCGCGGCCACCTGTGCCGCCGTCCACTCCGCCTGCCCCGGCACGACGGCCAGCGCCGACGAGGCGGGATGCTGGATCACCTGCGCGCCCTCGTCCAGACGCGTCACCGCTGCTGCCCGTGCGTTCACGCCACCTTCTCCTTCGACTCGACCGGAGCGAACCGGCGCGTGGGAGACCCCTGCACCGTGAGCTCCGCCTCCACCTCGACCCGCGGGCGGCCCGTCAGCTCCGCGAGCCGACCCACCGCCGCGGCCTTGTCGAACTGCCGCCGGCCCGCGACCTGCTGCCACCGGAGCACCGGACGCCCGTGCACGGTCAGGAACTCCCGTTCCCCGATCCGCGCCTTCAGTCGCGTCTCGATCGCCTCCCGCTCGGCCGCGTACTGCACACCGAGGTCCCGGATCTCCGCGAGGCGGTCAAGGTCATCGAGCACCATGTCCGGGATCGGCAGGTCGTAGACCTCCGCCGCGGACTCGGGCGTGACCGTGGGGAACCGGGCCGCGACCTCGTCAGCGGTCACCGACGCGTAGTCCACCGGCGGGGGAGTGCGGGACTCCACCAGCGCCCAGAACTCGTCCGCCGCTGCCACCAGGTGCGCGATCACGGCCTCATCGGCGGGGAACGGGCCCAGCACGCGCGTCTGCTTGCCGACCTTCGCGGCGAACCATCCGTGCGTGCGGCCCGTCACGTGGCACGCCCACATCAGCTGCACGTACGCGTGGTCGGTGATGTCGCCCCGCAGGACCGTCTTGCCTGCGTCGGACAGCGACTCGTGGTCCTTGACCTCGAGCACGCCGCCGTCGGCGGTGAACCGGTCCGGGTTGACCATGTGGTGCGGGTGCACCCGGTGGGCGTAGGTGCCGGCGCGGCGCGTAGCGATCCCCGTGATGGCCTCGAAGCGTTCCGTGGTCAGGGCCTCGGTCTGCTGGCCCCACCACTGCGCCTCCGACGGCTCCTCCACGATCCGCGGGTCGGTCTTGTCCTGCCACACCCCGAACGCGTTGCCGTACTTGTTGTGGCCCAGGATCGTGGCGATGTCCGACCCGCCGATCCCCCGGGTGCGGACCCGGAGCCACTCGGCCCGGTCCGCTCCGACGGGCAGGACCAGGCGGCCGGCGGGCGCCGACCAGGGGCCGCTCACCGCAGGCCTCCACGGGTGCCCTGGGTCGCGTCCACGAGGGCGCGCAGGTCGTCGTAGTCGACGTCGTCGCTGCGGCACTCACGCACCACCGCTGACGCAGCCGCGTCGAGCAGCCCCGCGTCCTCCTCGCCGCTGCTGCGGCGCTTCCTCCACCCGAACATCACGTGCGCTCCCTCATCTCGGTACGGCTTTTGCTGAGTGCCCCGGTGGGCTTCGACACCCGCCGGGGCTCCCGGGTCAGGCCCCCGGGTGGGCCGGTAACGCCCGGTCGCGTTACACGTCATGCCGTCTGCTGCTGGCGCTTCAGACGTGCGATGTACTCCTCGATGTCGGCGGGGTCGTACCGGTACGCGCACGTCCGACCCGACCCGGTCTTCATGGCCGGGATCTCCTTGCGGCGCGTCTTCGTGCGCACCGTCTCGGGGTTCAGCCGGAGCCTGTCGGCCACGTCCCAGACCGTCATGAGCGCCTTCACGCCGCCTCCTTCGTCAGGACCGACACCGGCACCCGCAGCGCCTTCGCCAGGCGAGCGGTGATCTCCGGCGACGGCTCACGGCGCCCGTTCTCCAGGTCACACAGGTACCCGAGCGACATCCCCGGCGGCCTCTTCTGTCCGGGCGCCGGCGGGACGACCCGCGCGAGCGAGGTCAGCGAGTGCCCGTCCTTCTCCCGGATCACCCGCAGCTCCCACCAGACGACCGGCTGCTTCGGCTGCTTCATGGATCTGACTGTAACGCGGAAGCGCGTTACACGCAACAGCGAATCTCAGCGAAGTCCCCCGGCCGGACGAGTCGGACGCGCGTCCACGTCACTGACCTGCGATGTTCGACAACTACAGCCGTGTGATTGCGAAAGGTCGAGCCTGCACGCGGACTAGCGTTCGCAGCCCTACGCTGGGCAGGGTGGGCGACATGACGAGACCGAATCCGCCACCAGTGGTCCGGGCCATCGAAGCCCGGCGAGACCTCCTCGGCATCACGATCGCCGAGGCAGCCCGCCGAGCCGGCATCGGCCCCGACCAATGGCGCCTCTACACCCGCGGTTGGCGTGAGACCCGCGGCCAGATCACCCCGACCCGCTACAAGACCGACACGATCGCGTGGATGGCGTTCGCCGCCCAGATGAAGCCCACCGAGATCACCGGTGGGCGGCTGGAGGAGGAAGTCGCCGCACGGCTCGAGGTGCTACGCGGTCAGGGCCTGGCGGCCGTCTCCGACTCGACCCTGGTCGACGAGCTGCGGCAGCGCCTCGAAGGGAGGACGAGCTCAACGACCTCCGGGATGTCGATGGCGCAGTCGGCGGTCCTCGCGTTGCTGATGGACGCGCCGGACACGACCACCGTGGGGGACGTGAAGACCAACGCGCGAGTGATCACCGGAGACTCCGACGACCCGCTGCTGCAGCCGAAGCCCCGACGCCGGCAGGACCAGTCGACGCTGAGGCTGGCTGCTCGATCTGGTGAACCCCGCCCGGGCCCGAAGCAGCCAGGGGAGGAGTCCCAGGACGACGGGGGCTTCGACCCGGCCTGAGTGTCCGAGGCGGCCGCTACCGTCCTGGCCATGACACAGCAGGGGGCGCAGGGGTCGGTCTTCCATCCGTGGCATCGACTGAGGTCGCTGTCGAACATCGACTTGTCGTGGCGGCGCACACCCGGCCGGCTGGGGGAGACCGACGGGGCGCAGGTGATCCGCCTGCACCCCGACCAGCTGCAGGTGCAGCGCCGCTGCACCCTCGCGCACGAACTGGCGCACGTGGAGCTCGGGCACACCGATGGCGCGTCGCCGGCGCAGGAGCGGGCGGCACGGATGCTGGCGGCCCGGTGGCTCGTTGACCTGGACCAGCTCCTGGCGGCGCTGCGGTGGGCTGACGACCTGGCGACCGTTGCGGACGAGTGCTGGGTTGACGAGGAGACGCTCATGGCGCGTCTTGACGGACTGACCGATGGGGAGCGGGCACAGATCGCTGCGCTGCACGCGGAGGTGGAGTGGGGATGCTGACCGACGCCGAGAGGGCGGTCCTGGGTGTGGAGCGGCGCCTGTGGGTGCACCAGGGGGCGAAGGTCGGGGCGATCCGCGCGGAGACGGGTCTGTCGCCGACCCGCTACTACCAGATGCTGAACGCGCTGCTCGACCGAGCGGACGCGTTGGAGTACGACCCGGTGACGGTCAACCGACTGCGCCGGATCCGAGGGAGGGGCACACGATGAACGCCGGACGAAGCATCGCCACCGTGGCTGTCGTAGCGGCGGTCGCGATGGGGTTCGGCGCCTGCAGCAGCCCGCGGCCCGAGTCGCCGCAGAAGCCGGCGATCCTCCAGGCCCTCGACCCGTGGGCCGAGTTCATCACCGACGTGACGCAGCAGAGCGAGATCACGGCTGTCGTCGAGACGACCCTCAGCAGCACTGACGACCTCGACTACGGGCCGGCCATCGGAATGTGCGACACGATCGCGATCACCGACGACCTCGACCCGGTGGAGGTCGTCATCATCGAGTCCGCTGGCGGGAAGACGATGCGCTCCTGCCTCGTCGGCCTGGACTGACGTCGATGGCGCATGTTGAGGACCGATGGACCACGCCGAGCCCCGCCGGGAACGGACGCACCCGCACCGACCGCTACGGCGTGGGCAAGCGGTGGCTGGCGACGTGGGCCGAAGCCGACGGCGTCCGCCGGCGCAAGGCCTTCACCACGAAGAACGCCGCTCTTGCATGGCTCGAAGACGTCGGTGTTCAGCAGCGGACCGGCACCTACATCTCCCCGGCGGCCAGCTCGACCACGGTCCGCGCGGTGGCGGAACGCTGGTACCTCGAGCAGGTGCACCAGCGGGCGACGTCACTGCGGCAAGTCCGGGGCCGGCTCGACCGGTACATCCTGCCGACGCTCGGCGATGTGCCCTGGTCGGCGATGACCCGGGGCCGCGTGCAGGCCGCTGTCACGGTGTGGGCGGGCAAGCTCGCGCCGTCGACCGTGCGCGTGACCTACGTCTACCTGGCGGGGATCTGCACTCTGGCTGTCGAGGAGCGGCGCATCCACACCAGCCCGTGCCGGCGGATCAACCTGCCGCCGGTGGAAGCCGGGCCGATCGTCCCGCTCAGCGTGTCGACCGTGCAGAAGGTCGTGGACGGGGCTGACCCGCGCTACCGGCCGCTGTTCATCCTCGCGGCGGCGTCGGGCCTGCGGATCGGCGAGCTCGTCGGGCTCACCTGGGACCGGGTCGTCGATGGCGAAGACGGCACCGCGGCGCTGCGCGTCGACCGGCAGCTGCTGCGTTCAGGGTCGGCCACGGCGCCGAAGTGGGGGCCGCCCAAGACCCCCGGGAGCGTGCGGACGGTGCCCATCGGCAAGACCACCCGCGCCGTGTTGGGTGACCGTGGCGAGGGCCTGGTGTTCACCACCCGCCGCGGCGGGGCCATGATGCCGAAGGTCACGTGGCAGGTCTGGCACGCTGCGGCGGACCCGGCCGGGATACCCGCGGGAGAGGCGTGGCATGCGCTGCGGCACTTCCACGCGTCGCTCCTCATCGCCGGCGGCGCCTCCCCGGTCGCTGTGGCGCATCGCCTCGGCCACCGGAATCCGGCGGAGACGCTGCAGACCTACGCCCACCTGTGGCCCGACGACGATGAGCGCATGCGTGACACGGCGGACGGCGTCGTGCTCCTACCCAGGTCTGAGGACGATCTCGCAGCCTCCGCAGAGCCACCGGCGGCGTAGAGGCGCAGGTCAGAGGCCGTTCGCGCAGAACCCGGCGTATCGACTGACTCATCCGCACCATAGGGGCCCGGACCTGCACATTCACCGCCGCGCGCGCCGGGTGATGGGGGCTGGTCGAACATCTGTCCGTAGCCGCTGACCTGGGCTTTCTGTCTCTTGCTGTGTCTTCTAGCCTCCGTGGAGCCACCATGATGAGCGCCCCCGACAGGCCCGCCGAGCAGGTTCTCTCCGCTGCGGCGGCGATGGACCGGGCCCGCGCCGAGGGCCTGCCGGACGAACTGCTGGCGACGATGCTCGCAGCACGGGACGCCTGGTGGGAGCAGGGCCCCTGGCCGGACCGGATGGACCTGGCGGCGGTGCTGGCGCATCCGGCGTCGCGGATGGTCGACGAGGTGCTGTGGCGGGCCATCCGCCGGCGGGTCGCACCCCGTCCGTAGAGTCGGGTCAGCGAGGGGCTGGACGGTTTCGACGGTCACCGACAACCGCATGCGGACGTGGGCCGGACTCGGGTTCGACTCCCGGCAGCTCCACTCACTCGGTGATGAGCCGCAGCCCGTCCCAACGGCCCTGGTCGTCGACCGTGAACGTCAGTAGGCCGGCCTCCACGTCGGCGCCGCCTTGTCCGTTCGCCCACCAGGCTGAGCCGTTGTCCAGGGTGGGGGCCTGCATCCACCATCGGGCCTTGCCGTCGATCGCTCCGGACGGCTGCACGCGCAGATGATGGAAGTGCCCGGAGACGAGGATGCTGGCGGCGGCGAGGGGCCCACCGCCGTGCGTCTGCTTGGCCCACCAGTCGGGCAGCCGGTCCGGGGTGTTGGCCTGGTGGCCGTGCGCCATGCCCACGACCGCGCCGCGGACCTGCAGGGCCAGAGACTCCACCCACGGGTCCGGGATGACGAACGTCACGTCATCACGGCCGGCCATGCGCATGGCGCGGGCGACGGTCTTGTGGGTGAGGATCCCGAAGTCGTCGCCCGGGCGCCCCAATCGGTCCTTCCCGCGTCGCCAGGCACCGTGGTTCGACGGCACCGTGGCCACACGGGTCCAGGTGTGCTTGGCCGCGACCATGGAGACGATCTCGGTGAGGACGACCTGTGCGAGGTCCAGCTGATCCGGCAGGGACAAGTCGTCGGTGTGCAGCTGGCTCCCGGTGTTCTCGAAGCCCTCCGTCAGATCGCCCGGGTCAAGCACCAGCGCGTCCTCGCACCGCTCCTGCCGCATCACGACCTCGAGCCCAGCCAGCAGCTGCTCGACGCGGGCGAGGAACGCCGGAGTCCCGCCCCGATGGTCGACCTTCCCGACCTGCGCATCCGACACCACGACCACCCGGGTCCTGCTGGCCGTGGCCTTGGTGGGGCGCCGGCGGTTGCCGCGCACGACCCGGACGAGGCCAGGCAGGTCACCGTCAGCCCGGACGGACTCACGGTCACGGATGCCGAACCGCACGTACACCAGCGGCTGCTCAGGGTTGCCCCAGTAGCGGACCTGCTGGATCTCCACCCGCCGCGCCTCGGGGATGTCCAGGGTGGTGACGCGCTTGATCTCGGCCCGCCACGCGGCCTCATCCTCGGGGATCTCCGTGACCTGCACGGTGACCTCGACGGGCTCACCAGCCTCATACCGCACCCCCGGCTCGAAGCCCGAGGGGGCGGAGCGGATCGGGCTGATGTGGGGTGCGACCTGCGCGGCCCGGACGTCGTCAGCGAGTCCCACAGGAGCAGTCCCCCCTGCGGTGACGCGCGACGGTCTGCTGTCGCACCACGTGGCCCTCAGCTGTCAGAACCCGCGCGATCGCCGCCGCTGAGAGCGCGCGATCCGCGAGGACAGTGTCGAGCTCAGCCCGGTCGGACCCGCTCAGCTGGTCCTGGATGAGCGCGATCGAACAGGCGAAGCCAGGGTCTCTCTGCGCCGACTGGACGCGATCTCGCAGGCTCACGAGTCCTCCCTCATCAAGGGCAACCCCACCGTCAACCGCACCACACTGGCCGGCAGGCCCGTGAGCCTGCACACCCACGCCACCAGGGCCTCGATCGTCTCCTCGGCGTTCACTTCCCCGAGGCAGCGGAGCGGGCCTCATCGAGCGCAGCCCGCAGAGTCGTCACCTGCTCGGACAGGAGCTCCGCGTAGGCGGCCCAGTCGACGACCGTGGTCGGCTTGTCGCGGCCCTCGATCAGGTTCTGCAGCTTCGACACCAGGGCCACCGTCGCGGCGCCCACGACGCCGATCGCAGCCACCAGGCCAGCCGGCAGGGACATGCCTGGGTTGATCTGCGTGAGCCACGCGTTCACCGCGGACTCCACCGGTGGGATCGCCAGCACGGTCACCGCCAGGGCGGTCGCGGTCAGGCCCTGCAGACCGGTGCGCAGAGCACGCTTGGTCGACTCCCGGATGGTCTTCCACCGGTCGGTGACGGCGATGTGGGACATGGTGACCTCCTCAGGTCAGTCGGTGAGGGTGTGACGGTCGGGTGGGGGCGGGGGCTTGCCCGCCCAGATGTGCGCGCGGAGTTCGTCGATGTACACGCGGTCGGCCTCCCGCTGCCGCTCAAGCGCATCCACACGCACGGCCAGCGCCTCGCGCGCGGTGCGCTCATCGGCCAGGCCATCGCTCAGCTGGTCGATCAGTGCGTCGCGGTCGGCGATGGTGTCGCGGCGTCCCGACGCCTCGTCCTGGCGTGCGCCCCGCTCATCGGCGCGGACCCCAAGGCGGTACGAGACGCCGGCGGTGATCGCGGCGGCGAGGACCGTCGAACCGAGGAGCGCGGCGAGGGCCGCGAGGGCGATCTGGACGCCGCTCACGATCGAGCTCGTCGGCGGACTCGGATCGCCATCGCTGAGGTGCGGCTGGCGAAGACGCTCAGGTCCAGGGCGCGCAGCAGGCAGGACAGCGCGGCGATGGTCATGACGGCCGCGGGGGCGATGCGACTCGGCAGGTCGTCCACGGTGGCCCACACGCCGACGGCTCGGGCCGCGAACGCGAACGCCAGCGCGGCGGAGGCGACGAGTTCCCAGCGCCAGCGCCACGCGATGACGGCCAGGGCCCCGATCGTCCCGGAAGCGAGCGCGAGCCAACCCCACACCAGCACCCACGGCACACCCACGGCGTCCGCGATGACGTCGGAGCGGACCCACACGTCACCGATGCCCACGACCACACCGAGGGCGTAGATCGCGACACGGGCGAGCCGGCCCGCGACCTGAGCCCAGCGGGGCAGCCCCGAGTCGGGCATGGTCACGGGCACCCCCATCCCCAGCTGATGGTTGCGTCACGGATCGGGTCCAGCACCAGCCAGACCACGCCCGCGAGCGCCACCGCGGACAGCAGGGCGCCGAGCAGTACGCCGGCGGCGATGGCGGCCATGTCGCGGATCACGAGATGCCCAGAGCGCGACGCGTCTTGGGTCCGCAGATGCCGTCGACCTCGAGAACGGCGCGGCGCTGGAACTCGCGGACGACGGCCTCGGTCGCCGGTCCGTAGAGACCGTCGACCGTGAGGCGGGAGTAGGCGGGGTAGTTCTTGTTGAGGACCCGCTGGAGCGCCGACACCTCGGCGCCGCTGGATCCGCGTCGCAGCACGGCACCGGAAGCAGCGGGGGCCGGCGCGGGCTTGTTGGCGGCGAGGTCGCGTGCGAGCTCGGTCTGGGTTGCGGGCCCGGCGAGGCCGTCGATGACGAGGCCGTTGGCGAGCTGGAAGGCGCGCACCGCGGCGAGAGTCGCCGGGCCGAAGGAACTGTCGAGCGCGCCCGTGTAGTAGCCGAGCGTCTTGAGGCCGGTCTGGAGCGCCAGGACCGCGGGACCGGTGTCGCCCTGCTGGAGCCAGTTCTTGACGCCGCCACCGTTGCCGACGGGGGCCGTGGTAGCGGGTGTGGTGGTGACAGGGGTCGTCGTCCCACCTGCGAGCGCCAGCGCCAACTCCAGGACGCGCGGCATCTGCCCGATCTTCGCGTTCCCGGGGCAGATCTTCCCGGCCGACTTCGAGTAGCGCATCCCGCCGCCACGCTGCTCACGACCGGCGAGGATGGACGGCAGGGCCGGGAAGTTGCCGTTGATGCCGAGGCGGTGCCAGGACAGGCCCTTCGACTCCTCGCCGACCTTCGAGGACGTGGCGAGCCGGAGCGGCACCTGCGGGGTCTGCTGGTGGACCCACCAGGCGATGTACGCGAGGGCGCGGAGCTGGCCGTCGTCCCACGGCTCAGCCTGGGCGTTGTTCACGCCGCCCTGGGTCTCGACCGAGAACGTCCCGTCGTTGCCGTCCAGGTCGGCTGCGGAGTAGTTGTCCAGCGGGAGGTACTGCTCGATGGTCGCCATCGCGCCGGCGGCGAGCTGCTCAGCGGTGCTCTTGCGGACGTAGGCGTGGGAGCAGACGCCGGCGCCGGAGAAGTAGCCGAACAGGCTGGACGCCTCGGACACGGCGACGTGGTCGTTGACCCGGTTGTGGAAGGGCCGCGGGCCACGGTGGTGCTTGGGGATCTCCTTGCGGATGGCCTCTGGCATCCAGAGCAAGTACGTCACGGTGGCCCTCCACATGCTGTGTGCTTCCTGACGCACACCATGTGGGGGTGGGTGTCACACGCCCCCTTGCCGCTGCCGCAGTGGCCACGAGCCACCATGGCCACCGGCCTGACGCTGCCGCAGCGGCCACCCATCCGCACCGGACAGGGACTGACGCTGCCGCAGCCGCCACTGCCCTCCACCCGGTGTCACGACCCGGTACCGGGGTGGCCGGTACACCGCCGACGCCTCAACGACGGCGAACTCCACGATCGTCTGATACGCCGTGACGGCGCGATCCCCGGACTCCGGCGCCGGATACTCAAACAGCGCCGGCGGCCCCCCACCCTCCCAGGCGGACGACACCGTGAACGCCGACGGCTGCCCCAACGGCAGCACGCACTCACCGCTGGCGACATCACTGCCGTCGCTGATCACGCTGGCCTGAGCGATCAGCGACCCACCCAGCAGGGTCCCGACATCCGGGAACGACCCCACCCCGATCGACCCCGGGTCGGCCCCATCCAGGCTGGCCACACGCCGCACTGACCCGGTGATGGCGAAGCTGCTCAAGATCCCCGACACCCAGGTCTCCTGGACCTCAGCGATCGTCTCGCAGGAGACCACCACGGTCGCATCCGACACGTACTGGCCGTCACCCTCGAACTCGACGGTCGCCCCGTCAGGAGCCGTATCGGGTCCGACCTGCGGATAGGAGGCGGGTGAGGCTGTGACCCAGCCGATCCCGCGGTGGAGCTCATACCACGGCGGACCATCCCCGGTCAGGCCACCCGACGTGGCGCGCGTCAACCCGGCCCGGCCGAACCACGCCAGAGTCGACGCGGGAATGACACCTTCCACCGACCCGGCGGCCCCGGAGCGGACCTGCGACCACGACAGCATCATCGGGTTGTACAGGCCAACCCAGCCGCCCGGGAAGGTGTCTCCGGAGAACAGTCTCTGCTCGACACCAGCCGTGAGCGCAGCGTCCACCGGCAGCGTCTGATCCGGGGGCTGCACCCATGGGCCCTTGCCCATCAGTCCACCCCGGGCCAGAACCGGCCCTGCACGTAGCAGCCGCCCGCAGCGATGAACGCCACCCACAACCACGGCGGCTGCGTGGACGCGAAGTCCCACCCGGAATCGTCGACCAGGCGCCCAGTGACGGGCGCCTCAGTCTCACCGTCGGGGCTCGTAGCCTCACCGGGGTAGTAGCCGGCGGGCTGCGTCGCCCACCCCCACGACATGAGCAGACCAGCCTGATCAACCTCGTCAGTCGACCAGGGGTTGTTCGACGCCGTCAACGGGTTCCCCACCACGCTCAGCAGCCGGGCCGCGGTGATTGGTCGGTCGAACACCGCGGCGGAGAACTGGCGGGCCGGCCCCGACGTGGTCAGCTCGGTGCGCGACACGGACCCGTAGGCGCCGAACGGGATCCGCACCACGCTCCACAGGTTGGAGAACAGGGCGAACCGGGGTACCTGCCCGGCGGGAGACTCCGCGTCGAACGTCGACCTGGCCTCCGTGATCGATCCCTGGTTGAGGCGCTTCTGGTACGCCTTCGCCGGGTCTGTCGCGTTACGCTCCCGCTCCCGGATCGCATCCAGGCGGGGGAAGTCCCGCGCGTTCGTGTCGACCGTCGCCGTGACCTGATCGGGGCCGTAGTCGACCTGCGCGACATGCACCAGCAGGTCCTCCCCGCGGAACCCCCGGATGATCCCGTTCGTGCCCTCGTCGATCAGGTAGCGGCTGTGCTCCTGCGGGTCGGTCTCGAACGCGACCGTCCCGACCCAGCCGGGGTTGATCTCCCGCGCCAGGTAGTCCGATGCGCCCTGCCGGCCCTCCGCCTTCGTCACGCCCTGCCCGAAGTCGATCTTCTCCTCCACCCGCAGCACGCTCGGGTCGTAGGCCGGGTTGGGGCCCAGGTCGTCACCGTCGGGGCCGTACCGGCGGGGCATGACGTTCGACGCCCACGCCAACGGCAGGTAGAAGCAGTCCAGGGTGCCCGTGTTCGACCCGGTGCCGAACGTCGCCGCCCACGTCTGCGGCCCCACGTAGCCGTCACGCTGGATGCCCGCGGCGGTCTGAACCTCCAGGCAGCGAGCCCGGTCGGCCCGGCCGTACACGCCAGTGACCGGCAGCCCGACCTTCCGCTGCCAATCCGACACACCACTACCGGTCGTGGTCGAAGCATCCCGGGTGCCGAGCCCGATCGACGCTGACGGAGCCAGCGGATACGGCGGCGTGTCGTCCGGCCGCCAGTTCGGGAACATGGCGTTGCGCCACCGGCCCCCATCCGGGGAGATGCCCTCCCCGAAGATCACGTTCGGCGCCTGCGAGTAGTCGCGGGTCAGGTCGATGGTCACGCCACGCTGCCCGTTGTGCGTCGACCACGACACCGTCGTCGTGTCCTTCTGCTCGAGCACGGGTGCGCGGTCCGCGCACTTCACGGTCCACTGACGGCCACCGGTGACGGCCGTCGCCAGGAGCTGCTGGACGAAGCCGGTGATCCTGGGCTCCCAACCGCCCAGGACTGACGTCACACAGCCCATGTTCACCGACGGCACTTCGGTGTGGCGTCGGGAGACCGCCGAGTTCATGGTGTCGGCGATGACCACCCCGACGTCCCGGGGGCTGGTCAGGAACGCGGGGGTACGCAGTTGCCAGTCGGACACGTACACGACGCCGGCGCACTCCACGGTGAACACGCCAGCGTCGGCGCGATGCCCGAACGAGCTGACGACACCGGAGAACCTCTGCACCACGGCCCCACCGGTCACGGCCAGGCGGATGTCGACGTTCGCGCCGGCGACACACCACGCAGGCAGCAGATGGAACGGTGTGATCTGCGGCAGTTGGATGACCGCAGTCTGGGAACCGAAAGGCTCGGTCCGGGTCCACGTCGGCACCGGCGTCGGAGCCCCGTCCCAGTAGGTGATGTCGACGCCCTCGACGACGATCTGAAGGCGCCCCACCTCCTCACGGACCACCTCGTCGGGCAGCCAGTCGATGGGGTTCCCGTGCGCATCCAGGACGGGGGAGGGCATGATCTCCGACACCCTCCACAGCACCGGGTCGGGCACACCGGCGGGCGGGAGCGCCGGCTCAGGCGGCTCCGGTGGGATCACGGACCCGCCCGGGGTGCCCTCCGGCACGTCCGGGATGTCCGGCTCACCCTCACTGACCATGGCGGCGCCGTGCAGCGCCCACGAGCCGACAGCAGTGAGCGCCGGTGCACCTAGCCAGTCCGCGCGCAACTGCGCCGACACAGCAGCCCAGTCCGCGTCACCCGTCCACACACCCGCCCACATCAGCGCGTCGCCCGGGTTGAGCACCAGCTGGAACATCTGCGTCTGGTCGACCATGTCCGTCCACGAACCGGCCAAGACACCGTCGAGGTACAGGGTCAGGTCGGCGCCGTCGAACGCGAGGACGCCCGCCAGCCACTCCCCACCCGGCCGCGACACGGTCTGGAACTCGGCGCCGATCACCGACAGGGCGGAGGTCGTGAAGCCCGCGGCACGCCCATGGCAGAACACCCACTGCTGCAACCCGGTCGCTGCGCGCAACACGAACCCGGCCGCACCCTGCACTGGTGCGGGCGTCCCCGCGTCGGTGTACGTGTAGCTCACGATGTCGCTGCCGGCCGGGACCGTCAGGATCTGATGGGACCCGGACGCGGCCACCTGCCCGGCATCGACGCTGTCCCGGGACAGGTTGGTGTCGACGGCCAGGGGGATCGTCTCGACGGCGCCGAGGGGCAGGTCGTCCAGGGCGGTCGACCAGACCAGGTCAGCCACTGGTCGTCCTGAACGTCACGGCGCCCGGCTCAAGGCTCAGCGGCGTGTCCACGTCGGGGCTGATGATCGTGGGATCCCCGGACGTGTCGACGAGGCCGGCGGAGATGATGACCTGTCCGTCCGTGGCGGCGTCGAGCAGGGCCAGGGCTGCGATGTGCCAGCCGTCGCCGGCGACACCGGCGTCGAGCTCGACGAGGGTCGTCACCCCGTCCGTGGCCGGCCCGAACACCGCATGGGTGACTGAGGTGCCGGTGGTGGCGATCAGGGCGCCAGCATCATCGAGCCAGCCCAGCCACAGCACGGACGGCACGAGGTCACTATGCGACGGCCCCAGGATCGCCTGAGCCGCGACGGAGAGGTACCCAGCACCTATGGTCACCTGCCCAGGGTCGGTCTGGGCGTGTCACCCGGTTCGTGTCACGCGACGAGGGGGGACACCGGGATCGTCAAGGTCACGTCCAGCAGCTTGGCCATGGCCGAGAACTTCTCGAGCGGGGCCTCCACGTCGGCCGGCTCGCACGTGTACGTGGTCGCCACGCCCTCGATGGTCACCGTCACCTCATAGGACAGTGGCGTGACGTAGGGCAGCAGCTCCTGGTAGCGGTTCGCCGTCGACACCCACGAGTCGCCCTTGCATCGGACCTGCACCGTCAGGGTGCCGGCGTCGAGGACCGCACCGAGCAGCGCCCGGCCGTGCATGTAGGTGCCCTCGACGGTGCGGCGCCGCCAGGAACGGCCGGTGGCGACGACCGACACAAGCTCGTAGTCGTCGCCGTCGGTGATCGTCAGATCCGTGTCACCGCTGAACGTCACCTGTGCGTCGAGATCAGCCATGAGAGCCTCCGCCGAGTCGCCGCATCTGCTTCGTCCGGTCCCCGTACACACCCAAGGACTCCGCGTTCACCACGTACGCGCGCTGCACCGTCACCGGCGAGTACCGCTCGTTCGTGGAGTGCACCGGCACTGTGACGACCTGCGGCACCGTCCCACCACCGGCGAAGCCGCCGAGGTAGCGGCCCATCTCAGCGCGCACCCCACCCACCCCGAGGGTCCGGGCGATGCGGTTCATGTGGTCCACGAAGCCCTTCCCGACAGCGACGGTCCACTCGGGCCGCATGATGGCCTCACCACCAGACACCCCGATGTGCCCGATGTCACGACCCGGCGTGTACCCCGGGTAGACCCCACCGGACGCGTACGCGGTCAAGCCACCGCCGCCGCCCATGCCGGTCGCCCACCGCTCCTGCTTCGTCAGGTCGAACTTCGACGCGTCGTTGAAGCCCTGCAGGAACTGCAGACCCAGGGATTGGCCCACGTTGTAGATCTGGTAACCGCTCACGCCCAGGCTGTCGGCGATCTCCTGGATGGTGTTCGCGGAGCCCTCCTGCAGGGCGATCTGGATGCCCAAGCCCAGGTTCCCGCCGATGGCCTTCCCGGACAGCACACCGGCCTGCGTGACCTCCGCCTGCGTGGTCAGCGTGCCCGTGAGGTTGTCGATGGTGACGCGGGCGTCGTTCGTGAAGTCGATCGCCGTGGGGTCGCCGAGGAGGGCCTTGCGGGTGTCCGCGGAGGCCTCCGGGCCCTGCGCGATGAGCTGCGACAGGTCGGTAGCGTTCAAGCCCTTGGATGCGAGAGTCTGGATGTCCGATACGAACGTGCTGGTGGTGTCGATGATCCCCTGCACCTTGGCGCGGTACTGCGCCACCGGGTCCGACCGGGTTTCGGTGTCCGTGAGGGACTCTGTGGCGTCCTGCAGGGCCTTGCGGGCATCAGCGACGGACTCCTCAGCACGGACCTTGTCGTTGACGCTCACACCCTTCCGGGCGTACGTGTCCTCCCGGTCGGCTTCCGCGTCCCGCAGGGACTTCGTCGCGTCGGTCACCTTGTCCCGCGCTGAGGCGACCTCATCAGCGGAGGCAATGTCGAGCTTCTGCGTCGTGAACGACGCGTCGGCGGCCTTCCGTGCCGCCTCACCAGCCTCGTCGATGGCCTTCTGCTGATCCTCCGACCAGGTGACCCACGCGTTCGCGTTCGCGGACACAGCGGACGTCTGCAGCGTCAACGCGTCGGTGCCCTGATTGTCGGCGGCAGCCTTCTGCTTCCCGACCCGGATCGCTTCCTCGATGGTCCCGTTCGAGCCGGCGACCCGCTGGCTGACGATGTCGGCTGCTGCCGCGTACTCGGCCTCCGAGATGCCGAGCGCCTTCAGCCGGGTCTGCAGTTGCTCGTAGTCGGAGTCGGTCTGCCACCGCTTCGTCGCGTCCTGCACCTTCTCCAGTGCGGCGACATTCCCGAGGGCGGCGTCCGTGACGACATCGAGGCCCAGGCCGAGCTTCGTGGCTTGGTCGTACGCCGACTCGGAGGGTCCGATCCCAGTCTGCTTCTCCGACAGCTGGTTCTTCACCCATTCGCGGGTGTTGTCGGTCACGGCACCCGTCTGCTCGTCCAGGGTGGCGGAGACCTCCTGGATGGCCGCCTGCGCTTGCGCCTGCGCGGAGGAGAACGCCGCGATCGCCATCGTCACACCGGTGATGGCCAGGCCCCAGCCGCCACCGAACGCGCCCAGCAGACCAGACCCGATCGACGACGCTGCCGTACGGGTCACAGAACCCGCGGTGGTAATCGCGGTGCTGAACCGTCCGACCCGACTGTAGGCGCGATCTGAGGAGACGCTCATCGCGGCGAGGGTCCGCTGGTAGCGCACCTGTTCGGAGATGGCCGTCGTGGTGCTCGAGGCGACGGACTCGAGCCGTGGGCCCAGGAAGTGCGCTGCCGCGCCAGCGGCGAGCATCGCGATCGCCGCCGACTGCACCGGCGCCGGCAGAGCACCGAACGTCTGCGCGCCCGACTTCACGACGCCCATCAGGTCCTGCAGGCCACGCAGCCCCGACAGGGCCGCCGGCACGAGGTTCTCGGTGATGGCGCCCGCCATGTTGCGGAACGCGGTGCGCGTGGAGTCCAGGGTCGCGGTGATGCCGCCGGCGCCCTTGATCTGCGCCATCATCCCACCGAACGCCACCGTGGCGCCGTTCACACCGTCGGTGCCGTTGTTGATGCCGTTGACCAGGCCCTCCACAGCGACGTCCGCCGGGATCAGGCCCTTCTCGATGAGCTTCTGGTACTCACCGGTCGTCATGCCCGCCTGGTTGGCGAGGATCTTCAAGCCGTTGACGCCGATCTCCGAGAGCTGCATCAGCTCCTGGCTGCTCAGGCGGCCCTTCGCGTTGATCTGCCCCAGTGCGCGGACGAGGCTGCTCACACCCTCCTGACCCTTGCCCATCGCAGTCGCGGCGTCACCCACACTGCGCAGGATCGGGATGACGTCCTTCGTGGCGAAGCCGTAGGTGACGAGCTTCTGCGCCTGATCCGTCAGGTCCGTGAACGCGTACGGCGTCTCCTTCGCGAACTCGAGGATGTCGGCGAGGAACGACTTCGCCGCCCCCTGCGAGCCCAGGAGAGTCGTCAGGGCGATCTGCGTGTTCTGCGTGAACGTGTTGAAGCCGAAGCCGACATCCCAGACCTGCTTGACCAGCAGCGCCAGGCCGGCGTACCCGGTGAGCTGGCCGAGGGTGGCCATGATCGACGACCCCGACGACCTCACGGCCGCGGTGGTCTGCTCGGTGGACGACTGGGCGCGGCGCTGCGCCTCCACCCACCGGGTGGCCATGGCCTGCTGATCGGCGGCGATCTGCCGGGAGGAGGCCGTGACCTGGGTCTGCTGTGTCTTCGTGCCCGTGGTACTGCGGTTGGCGGCGCGCTGCATGGTCGCCGCGGACTGCTCCATCGCCGCCGCAGCACGCGCCATGCTCGACGCGCTCTGGTTCGCGAAGTCGGCGATGACCTTGTTGCCTGCGGCGAGCTCCGCGCGCAGGGACGCGATGTCACCGGTGACCTGGACGCCGAGGGTGTACGCCTCACCGAGGGACACGCGTCACCTCCAACGCCCAGCCGACACGCAGGTCCGGGGGGGCGTCGTGGTACTGCTCCTCGAGGTGGTGTTCGTGGGCGCAGGCCGCGCAGTACGCGCGGGTGATGGTCACGGCGTCCGGGTCAGTCATGGCAGCCCGGGGGTGCTTCCCGGCGGGGCACAGGTCGCGGCGGGCCAGGACGGTAGCGATCGCGAGATCCTGCGACGCTTCCGGCCACGTCAGGAACTGCGCGTGCGAGATGCCCATGTCGACGCACACCGAGGCCTCGACGGCGATGACCGGGTCCTGGTCGATCAGGTCAGCAGCCCACGTGTGATCGGGGAGCACGACGGTCAGGGCCCGGTTGTAGGCGCGCAGCGCCTCAGTCTCCGTGCCGGTCTCCCACACGAGCGGGTCCATGCCGGCTGCGGCCAGGACGGCCTGCGCGAAGTCGTCGCTGGGGTCCTTGGGGTCGACGGCGGGGTGGTCCTGGCGGAGCCTGAACCACACCGCGCGTCGAGGCTCCACGATCAGACCTGGACTCTGATCGCGGCGTTCACCAGCATCTCGATCTCCCCGGCCGACCACGCCGGGTCGTTGAGCATGTCCTCCACGACCGCGGCGGACATCTTCGGCTCGTGGGATGCGTCGCGCAGGATCGTGGGCGTCATGGCGTCCACGTCGAAGAGCAGATCCTTGTCCTTCGACGGGTACGCGGCCTTCAGCGCCTTCCACGCCTTCCAGCCGAGGGGCCGGAACGAGTACACCTGGCAGCCGTCCGTGAGGGCCTGGTTGGCGTGGTCGACCTGGGCCTTCAGCGCCTCAAGGTCGGCCTCGTCCGCGGCGGCGACTTGGGCGGCGACGTCGTCAGCCGGGATGCCGGAGTGGAGGGCCTGCTGCTGACGCACCCGGGCGGTGAACGACTCGAGCAGCTGGTGCGCGGTGTGGTCCAGGGCGATCTTCGCCGCGGCGACCGTGTCCTCCAGGGTCGCGTCCAGGCAGATCGGGACTTCGATGAGGCGGGGCTTCTTGTCCACGGGTGAGCGTTCCCTTCCCTACAGGTGGAGGCGCCCACCCCACCCGGGGTGGGGGTTTACGGGTGGGGTGGGCGCCGGTTTGGGGGACTCCCGACGGGTCAGGAGGTGGCTGCGCTGAGCACGCCCTTCCTGAGGGGGTGCTGCGCCGCGAACGTGATGCCGACGGTCGACGCCGCGGCGTCCAGCGACAGGGTCGGCATCTGCGCCGAGACCTTCTCCCGCTGCCAGTAGCACTTCGCGCCCGGCTCCGGGTCCTGCGTGTGCAGGAAGAACACCAGCGTGCCCTCCTCGTCGGCGACCAGGTTGTCGATGACGAGCTGCCGCAGCTCCGCGATGGAGTCGGTGCCGTCGTCGTCGACCACGGTCAGGACGGGGGTGCCCATCGTCGACTCGCCGGCGATCTGGTACGACGTGCGGCTGCGGAGGATCGGGACGTTGATGTTGTTCGGCGTGGTGTCCAGGCCGGTCAGGCCCGTGGTGGAGTCCGTCAGGTCCAGGACTCCGTCAGCGGTCAGCTGGTCGTAGGTGGGGCCGGCGGCGTCGACCTCGATGGTTCCGGGCAGCCAGTACGCGCTCCCCGTGCCGCGCCACATGTAGAGAGCCATGTGCTTGTCTCCTTGATCGGTCAGGCAGCGGGGGTGCTGCGCTCGACCGTCAGGGTGCGTCTGGGGGTGTCACTCGGTGCTGCCAGCCGATGCGGTAGGTCTCGACCCAGGTGTGCACGCCGTCGAGGGTGTCGCCGTGGCCGTCGCGCTGGCTGGTCACCGGGTCGAACCGGTAGTCCTCAGCGGTCAAGGGGTTGGTGGGGCCACCGCGGGCGCGGGCGGACAGGATGTCGCGGACCGCGTCTCCGGCGAGGCGCGCATGCGTGCGGTCGTGGCCACGGATCGTCACCTGCATGAGGAAGTCCGCGCGCTCCGGCGCGCCCATCGTCACCGCGACCGGGATCGGGGTGGTGACGGGCGTCAGGGACACCGTGCCGACGGTGATGGTGTCGGCGTCAATGCTGACCGTCAGGCCCTGAGGAAGCATGGAGGCCAGGAGGGTCTTGGCGGCTTCGAGCGGTACCGCGGTGCGGGTCAAGGACACGTCAAGCCCCCCTGGTCAGGCGCAGAACAGCGACCCGGAGGTCGGCGATCAGCTCGGGTCGGGTCGCATCCACCGCGGGCCGCACATGCGGGTACGGCGGCTGCGTGAACGCCCGACCCAGGGAGTCGACGTCCGTGAACCCGTACTCGAGGCGACGTGCCTGCGGACTGTTCGTCGACACCACCGCGGAGGCGTTGCCGGCCGCGTCCCTGCCGGTGGCTAGAGCCCAGGTGCGCCGGTAGTCGCCTGTGGCGACGTTCGGGCCCGGACCGGTGCCGGGGATGTGCGGCAGGCCCCGCCGGTGGAACCCCGTTGACGCGTTCGCGCGGATCCGCGTCAGGAGCGTCGCTCCGGCGTCGTACACGACCCGGCTCACGGCGTCCTGCGCCCGGTCCGCGAGGGCCGTCAAGGTGGGTGGCGTCGAGACGTGGATCTGGATCATCGGGTCGGCCTCGCGTACACGGTGAGCACCGCGCCGGCGGACGAGACGACAGCGCCCAGGACCCGCGCGTCCGCGCCGGACAGGTGCGGGTCGAGGGAGGCCTCGCAGACGATCCACGACCCCACCGGCGGCATGGGGGTGTCGGGCAGGAGCACGACCCTCCAGTCCGTGGCGTGCACTTCCACCCCGGGCAGGAGCTCGTGCATGACGTTCATGCCGGCGGGTGCGACGATCGCCGCGTACGAGCCCAGTGGTGTCGCGGTCGTGGAGGGTGCGAGCGTGTCGGGGTCGGTGGCGGTGACGCGGGTCTCCACGCGCACCGTCGTCCCCGACGTCGTGATGGCCGACGCGGCCAGGCTCTGCCCCAGGGCGAACAGGGGTCCGAGGTCAGGCACGGGCCATCTCCGCGATCTGCTGCAGCACCACCGCGTACACGTCTCGGCGCGCGCTCGCGCGCAGCACACGGGCGCAGCGCGCCTCCAACGCGGCGGGGCTGATGGCGGCCACGGCGGCGATCGCGGCCTCGTCGACCTCAGCTGGTGTGGGCTCACGCACCACGTGGACGATGCCCTCACCGGTCACGTCCCCGGAGCCGCACGTCCACACGGTCAGCACCGCAGGCTCACCCGGGATGACGTCCAGGGCGATGCGCGACGCGTCGATGTGGACGCCGTTGACGCGCACACTCGACCGGCCAGAATGCACCTCGACCGCGAACAGGCTCATGCCGGTCAGGGTGCGGCGGGGTGTGTCACGCGGAGTGCCGCGCCAGGGTCGCGGCGTGGCGGCGGCCGGCCGCCGTGTTCGGCAGCGTGCCCGTACTGGTCGACACTGCCGCGGTGGTGCGTGCTGCTGTGGTGCTGGCGGTGACGGGGTAGCCGACGTACTGACGGGCCGCCGCATCCCACACGGCCTCCGTGGCCTTCGGGCCCACCGGGGAAGCCCCAGCTGCGTCCTCAGCGGACTGGATGTCCGGGCGGGGCGTGGTCACGCGTCGGCAATGGGGATGGCTGAGGGGATGCTCTCGCGCATCGGCGAGGTTCACGATCTTCCCGTTCGCCAGGTCGGGGTCGGTGTGGCTCAGCCAGCCACACCCAGGTCCATCCATGACCTCCCACCACTCGATGCCGAGACGGGCGCCCTGGTTGAGGCCGCCCTCCTGGTAGGTGGTGGCGCTCTTCGTGCGGACCACCATCTCCGCGTACGCGGGCAGGGGCATGCGGGCGCCGTTGACATAGGTGATGGCGGTGATGCCGCGAGCCTGGAGCTCACGGGTCAGGTCGGCGGCGGCCTGCATGGCGGTCTGCCCGGTGATGATCTTGTCGCGCACATGCTGACGGGTCAGGTCCCGGATCAGGGCTTTCACGTCGAGGCGGACGCCCTTCGTGGCGGTGAGGAGGTCGCTCATCATGTCCGCGGCGAGGGCGGTCACCGCGGACGTGTCGACGGCGGTGAAGCCCACACCAGCCCCCACGGTCAGGGCGGTGACGGTGGCGCCCATCTGGTAGACCGCCGCGGTGGCGGTCATGACGTGGCGGGCAGCGAGGGCGTCAGCGTTGGCCATGAGGGTCCGCACCTGCGCGTCCAGGGCCGTGAGGCGTGCGCGTCGGGCGGTCACGGACAGGCCGGGCCATGCCTGGGCGAGGTCGTCGAGGAGGGTCAGGATGCGCTGGTGTGCCGCGGTCAGGTCCGTCAGGAGTTGCGCGGTCAGGGCTTCGATCTGGGGGGGCTGGGTCACCGGGGCCGGTCCGGGCGTCGCATGACCCGCACGGTCGCCCCCGTGGGGGTGCCGGTGAGGGCGGCGATCTGTGCTTGCAGGTCCGTGATGAGGGCGTCGAGGCCTGCGAGGTCGGCCTTGCTCATGCCGACGGACAGGACGCCTTCGAGGCTGAAGCTGGTGGTCTGCTGGCCACCAGCGGTGGCGTCGGCGCGGCGCCGCATGAGCACCCGGAGTGCGATCTGCTGCCACCAGGTGGCTTCGTCGGCGAGGGTGTAGAGGGCCGAGTCGTCGGGGGTGGTGCCGACGTAGTCCCGCACGTGGGCGAGGTCGCGGTCGGTCAGGTCCATGCGGTCATGGTGTGGTGCGGGGTGCCATGCGACCTGGGTCAGATGCGGGGGTCTAGCCCGGATCCGTCACATGTCGATGACGGTCAGACGGATCGGCATACCCCAACCCGTCACGTACCCTGCGGCACTCGTCAGGTAGCCGTCCTGGTTCGGGGACCAACGCCACACCACGATCCCCACGGTGTGCGTCCCGGCAGGGATCAGCCGGGGCGAGGAGTCCAGGTAGTCCCGCAGGTTGATCGGCCAGAAGTCGTTGTTCGTGCTGTGCGTTCCGGCCATACTCATCCGCTCCATGCGGACGCCGTCGATCACGAGGTCGAACCCGATCCCGTTCAACTGCGTCCCGGCAGCGGGCAGGTGGTTGAGGTAGGAGGCGTCGAACTCGACGACCGTCGGGCCACCGTCGAAGCACGCCGGAACGGTGGTCATGAGGGTCTGCGGCGCAGACGTGGTGCCCGTGATCTGCACGTCGGTGGTCAGGTTGACGTGGGCGATGACCTGCCCCGGGGTGGTGGCGCAGGTGGTGACGCTCGCAGCGTCCGCGACGCCCTGCCCGATGGCGAGCACTGCGGCGATTCCGACGGCCGCGAGAACGCTCTGGCGTTTGTTCATTCTGGGGTCCTTACCCGAGGCGGGTGACTTTCTGACGCCACCTATGGCGTCAGGTTTTGATGATCTTGGTGACGGTGAGGAACGGGGGGAGGTTGTTGTGCGCCGTGCCGGAGCCCATCGGCTCGGTGAGAAGCGCGGGGCCGGTGGTGGCGGAGTTGATGCCGAACTTTCCGACCCCGGAGGCCACGTTGTCGAGGTAGAGGGCGTCTGGGGTGGGGTTCACCATCACGTTCAGGCGGCTGGCCGGGAGTTCCGCCTTCGTCAGAACGTGGGTCTCTTCGCCGCCCGAAGATGCGAGCGTGTGGCTGGTGTGTCCTGCCGCGGTGGAGTCACCGACGCCGAGAGCGACACGCCCCTTGAAGTTCGGCAGGTTGAACGTGGACGAGCCGTCCCCTGCCCCGTACGTCGTCGAGATGACGGCGTACAGGGCCGCGTACGTCGCGCGGGAGACAGCCGTTCCGTCGCACAGCAGCCACCCTGTCGGCGCCGCACTCCCAGCGAAGTCGAGGATGGCGCCAGAGGGGACGGCACGTCCGTCCACGTACCCCTTAGTCGCGGCGTCGGTGGACCCAGAGGGCGCTGCGCCGAGTTGCTTGCGCGCCATCAGCCGACCACGGCAACACGGTATGCACTGGCCGCAGGAGCAGTGGCGAACCTGACTGTCACGGTGTTGACCGACGTCCTCTCGATGTCCACCTCGACCTCTTCGTACGTGCCTGAGTTCAGGTAGACCTGGACCATCACGTCTCTGGTGTTGAGGCTGTGGGTCACGACGAACGAGGTAGCCGCACCATCGCCGATCAGCGCCCCGAACTTGCGAGCCACCACAGCCGTGTCCACGCCAACAGAGTCCGCGGCGACGGTGATGCCAGTCCCTGCGCCGACATCGAACGTCGTCCCGCTCTGGGTCAGACCGGCGCCGGCCACGTACGCGCCAGCTCCGGAGAACTGCGTCCAGACGTGAGCGGTGGTGCCGGGGGTGATCGCACCGTTGGTCGTGATGACCCACCCCGTGTCGGACTGGGTAGACCCCTCCTCCACGAAGACGAACGTGCCACCGGTCAGTTCCCCTGCGGCGTCAGCGTCGGCCGACCGCGCCCAGGCAGCGGCAGCTGCGACGTAGATGCCGTTCTGCGAGGCCGTGGTCTGGTTCTTGAGCAGGACACGGTCGCCCGCCACCGTGGTCACGCCATCAACCACCAGTAGGCCCGTGATCGAGGCGACGTTGGCGGTCGAGGCGACTCGAACGGACGCCTTGACCTCCAGCCCCTGCGCGGTCGCATCGACGTACGCCTTGGTCGCCGCGTCCGTTGCCGACGTGGGAGTGCCGAGACCCGTGATCTTCTGGTTGTTCAGGGGGACGGACGCCGTAGGAGCGGCGAACTCGTCCAGGCGGTATGCCTTGACGACGGCGGCGAGGTCGGTGATGGTCGAAGAGGTCTGCGTGTGGTTGACCGCAGCCTTCTTGTCCAACTCGACCTTCAGCCCAGCCGGGTGGACCGCACGCGTGTTGTCCGTACCCGTGGTCGTCTCTGCCGCCGTAGCCAGTTCGACGCTTCCCACCACGGTCTCGGACGCCGCCGGGACGGCGAAGGTCAGTGTGCCTGCCACGTCGTCGTAGGCGACCGTGATGCCGGTCTGCGTGCCGACCATCGCCCCCACGATGTCCTGAAGGGCCTCTGTGCTCAGCGACGAGCCACCAGCGTCCACCCAGGAGGTTCCGTCGTAGAAGCGGACCTTCTTCAGCACCGTGTCGTAGTAGATGCGACCCTCTGTCGCAGCAGGGGCGGTCGCCAGGTTCTGAAGACGGACGTTGAGGAGTTCGTTGCCAGCCAGGTCTACTGCGGTCAGGAACGTCTTCGCCATGACTGCGGGCCTCTCAACTCAGGTAGGCGGTGCCCGAGAAGGCACCGGAGAACGTGACCATGACGGTGGACATGCTGGGGTAGGTGACGTCGCCTTCGACCACGCTTCCTGCCGAATCCACGACCGTGATGGACGGGAAGAACTCCAAGGGGTGCGTGATCGTCCACGTCTGCTGTGGTGTGGGCTCGTGGTGGACATAGGCCACGGTGCCGACGTCCCCGCCGTTCAACCCCCTCGGACCGATCAACCCCTGAGGACCGACGGGGCCGACCGCGCGGACGACCTCGACCACTCTGGATGCGGGCGCGATGACCTGGACCACAGGGACTGGGGCCGCGACGACCTCCACGACCCTGAGTTCGGGCGCGACGATCTGGACGACCGGGACTGGGGTCGCGACGATCTGGACCACCGGAACGCTGGTGGCGACGACTTCGACGACCTCAGTCATCGCGCGTCACGTCCGCGGACACGAGCACGGCGCCCATGACGAGACGGATGACCTCACCGCCCGGGTTGACGAGCTCGAGGTCCCACACACCCTGCGCGCGCGCCGGACTGTTCCATTCGGGCGCCTCGGTCGTGGTGT
>Ga0302299_10000198_pt1 | contig 29274 bp, 25 predicted proteins | sample III_Fen_N3_4_FD_198795 | JGI IMG/M metagenome (GOLD analysis project Ga0302299, IMG submission 198795) | Peat permafrost microbial communities from Stordalen Mire near Abisko, Sweden - III_Fen_N3_4 | ecosystem: Environmental > Terrestrial > Soil > Wetlands > Permafrost | place: Sweden: Abisko...
CCGTCGATACCACAACGTCGGCGCCCACCGACTGCCACGAGCCGGCTTGCTGGCCCGAGAGCACCGTCGCACCGATGGCGGGGGTGGCGGTGAAGAGGCTCGTCGCGAGAACGAGGGCCGCGAGCGGAAGGCCCGGCGTGGAGATCCGGGCCGCCGCGAGCACGGGGGCCGCGCCGCGCGTGCGTTCGGCCGCGCGCGCGACCCACCGCCAGACCGGCGGAAGCAGCCTGAGCATCGCGAGGGCGATCGCGCCGGCCGCGAGCGCGGGAGCGGCCAGGACCACCGCGTCGGCGCCAATCGTGGAGCCCGACGCGGAGACTCCCCGCGACCTCAGCGCCGCGAACGCCCCAATCGTGAGCACCAGAACGGTGAGTTCGAAGGCGATCCTCCGCGCGGCGGCCGCCCTCACGCCCGACCGCGGATCCAGGCGAAGCGCGGGCGGCGGCGACGCGCTTCGCGCGGCGGCACGCACCCCGAGCGCGGGGCCGGCGATGGTGGCAAAGACGAGCGGGGGGACGACCCAGGCCCACGGGGTCGGACCGGGAACCAGGAGTCCCGCCGCCACCAACCCGATCGTCGCGCCCAGCGCGGTGAGCGCCACGGACTCGACGACGAGCGAAGTCGCGATCACGGGAAGCGAAGCTCCGTGCGCGCGCTGATGGGCGAGCACGCCCGATCGGCGCTGCACCACGAGCCCGGCGGAAAGCAGCAGGACCATCGCCGCCGTGACGAGAACGCCCGCGAGGATCAGCGATGCCTGCGCCGTCGCCGATTGTATTTGCGCGAGGGCCGAGTCGAGCACGACGTCGAGGCGGGTGATCACCGAGGGCGACTCGAACGTCAGCCCGAACCCGTCCGGGCTCGCGACGCGCGCCCGGACCGCCGTCGCGACGGCCTCTGCGTTCGACGCGTTGAGCCTGTCGGGCACGACCCGGAGCGTGTACCGGCACGAGAACACTCCCGGAGGTAGGGCGCGCCGGGCGAAGGGAAGCGATCCCGCCGTCACCATGGCCGACATCTCCACCCGGCCGGCCGAGCCGCTCACCATCTTTGGCGTCACGAGCGTGGGAACCACGCCCCATGCGGGGTCGGCGGGATCGACCGGCGCGAAGATCCCCGTGACGGGGACGTCGAGGGCCGCCCCGTCCGCGTCGGTCAAGTGCAGGATTTGGCCGTCCGTTACCTCGAGCGCGGCGGCGACGTCGGCGGAAAGCGCTACCTGGACCGGATACGCCTTCTCGCCGGACGACGCAACGTCGTCGAGCGTCGCCGAGGCCACCGGAGCCTTTCCCGACACCCACACGACGCCGGCCCCGCCCTCCCGCTCGACGTACGCGAAGCGGAGGCGACCGGGCTGACCGTTGACGTTCGCCGTCGTCAACTCGCTGCTGACGATCGCCGTGATGGGCGTCGCCAGAACGTCGGGCAGGCCCTTCGCGACCTGCCCGGCGTCGTACTTCGCCCCGCTGGCCGTGTCCGCCCACAGGGGGCGCGGTATGTCGTACCCCTCGCTGAACGGGATGCTGACCACGACGTCGGCGCGCGGCCCGGCGCCCGCGACCGCGGTCGCGATCTCATCCGTCGAGACTTCGGTAGCAAGTCGGGGGACGACGGCCGTGAGTGACGCCACGAGCGCAACGACGACCACGCCGACGCTCAGCGGCCACGCGTCGGCCCGCGCCTGGCGCGCGACGCTGGCGAGCGGAACCCAGCCCCGGCGCGCCGAGGCGGGCTTCGGGTTCGCGGGACGACGCGACGGACCCCGTCTCACGACGCGTCCCCCATCCTGAGTCCCAGGGAGGTCGCCCGGCCGACGAGCGACCGGATCGCGGGGACTCCCACGGCGAAGCCGCCAACGAAGACGGCCAGCAAGACGCCCGCCAAGGGAACCCATTCGCCGACGAAGCGGGCCTCCGGCACCGTAAGGACGCCGCCCTCGCCGATCACGAGCAGCGGCCCGATCAGTCGGGAGAAGAACTCGCCGAGCGCGGCCCCGACCACGACCGTCGCTCCCATGACGGCGAGATGCTGAACGAGCCCGGTGGCGAGGAGCGCGCGCCGCCCCACTCCGACGCCCCGCAGGCGGGCGAACTCGACGCCGCGGGTCTGCGAGACCGCCGCCGCGTGCGCCGCCGTCCCCGCGATCGCGAGAGCCACGGCGGCGGCAACGAGCAGGCCGAGCGCCGCGCGGAGCGCCACCCTCAGGGGTCCCGAGCGCAGGTGCTCCGCCGTGCCGTCTCTCGTCTCGACGGGCCTGAGGCCCGCGGCGTCGAGCGCCGTGAGCGAGTTCGTGTCTGGACTCGCCACCCACCACGCGTCGGTTACCGAATCCACCTCTCCCTGGGTGAGCAGGGCGCGAGAGAGCGCATCGTAGTCAACGAGGACGACCGCCCCGCGGGGCGAGGCCGGGATGTACGGCGCACTGCCAACCACCCTGCCGTGGAGCGTCGTGGCGCCCAATGTGATCGTCACCGGGTCGTCGGCGGACAGATCGAGCTCGTGGGCGACCGCGTCGGAGACCACCACGGGAAGCTCGTCGGCTGGCGCGAAGCCAAGCAGGATGACGTGGGTCTCCTCCCAGATGATTCCGGCAATCCAGATCCCGTCCGTAGACGTGACGGTGGTCCCGTTGACCACCGTCGAGAGGGGCTTCAGCGGCGGCTCCTGCCCCACGGCCCTCGTCGCCCACTGGCCCCCGCCCGCCTCGGAGCCCGGAACGTCCACAGTGATCTCGACGGCTCCCTCGGCACTTGGGTCGGGGGGCATTCCGCCGTCCACGACGATTCCCAGCCGCACGTCGATCGCGAGGACGGTCCACTCTCCCGCGGGCAACTTGGCGTGGCCCGCGGAAGGAACCACCACGTCGTGCGGTTTTCCGTCGGCAAGAACCGGGTCGCCCTCGAGGGCGACCCGGTTCCCGCGGGAGTCGGAGAGCACCACCGTGGGAGTGAGCAGCATGTGGGCGGCCGTGCTGAGCGGCCCGGAGAGGGAGGGCGCGGTCAACGTTCCCGTCATGACGAGGTGCACGGTCATGTCGGAGGTGCCGGTCACGGTGAACCCGGCGAGGCTGTCAGCCGGTGCGAGACTCTCCGTGAGGGAGGACCACGACTCGCCGTCCGGCAGCCTTCCCCTCACGACCTCGCCCGCATGCCGCGTGGCGATGGCGACCAGCTGGGCTCCGCCCGGGCGGGAACCAAGCGACACCGCGCGGGCGGTGACCGGCGTGACGAGTCCGTGCGTCGCGGCCTCGAGCGCGGCCCCGGTCTCGGGGCCGCCGCGCTCACCGAGCACCAGATCCGCGCCAAGCGAGGCGTCGGCCTGGTCCTGCTGAGCGGCGGTCCACGTGCCGAGGAACGTCACGCCGAACGTGGCCGCCGCTGTGGCGAGCACCATGAGGAACGCCCCCGCCGTGGCGCGGCCCCGCGCGACCTGCCAGCCCGCGAGCGGCCCCACGAGGCCCTTGCCGCGCCGAGCCCGCAGCTCGGCGACGCGCGCGACGATAGGGAGCGCTCGCAGCGCGAGCGCCGCGCCCGCGACGAGGCACAGGACGGGCGCGACGACGAGGACGGGGTCGATCGAGTCGGTTCCGACCCGGTGAGCCCGGAGCTGCAGGTAGCCCAAGACGGCGACGCCCGCGAGGAGAAGGTCGGCGCCCGATCGCGCCACCCCGCCCGGAACGCGCCGCCGCCCGTGCTCGCGGTGGTCCCGCGCCGCGGCGACGACGAGCACGGCGGCGAGGCCAAACGCGGCCAGGGCCACGGCGAAGACGAGGGCGGGCGTCGGCCCCGGCTGGGCGAGGGACGCCGCCGCCGCCCACGCGGGACCGAGCGGCCTCATGGACACCATCGCGCGATAACCGGCGATCGCGAGCGGGATGCCCGCCGCTGTCGCGAGCGTGGCGAGGATGATGCTCTCGATGGCGGCGCGGCCGACGAGCTGCCGCCTGCTCGCGCCGCGCTCGACGAACATCGCCCCCTCGCCCGCGCGCCGCTGCAGGACGAGCTGGCCGATGAGGCCGAGGGTGGCGACCCCGATGGCCGCTACGACGAGCATGGCGATCAGGACGATGGCAGCGGTGATGCTTTGCTCCGCGCGGTCGGCGGCGATGATCGCCGGGAGTTGCGAGCGGACGAGCGCCGCCCCACTCCGATTGCCGAGGCCGCCCGAGATCTCGGCGCCAAGGCCATCGATCGACCGCCCCAGCGCGGGAAGTCCGTCGGGGTCGCCTGAGAGGTTGGGATCGACCACGACGCTGACGTGCCCGACCGCCGCGTCCGCGTTGATCAGCGCGCCGGGCGCCGTGAGGAACGGGCCGTACGCGGGCAGCCGGCTCCACTGCGAGTTGACGCCGGCACCGCGGAGGACGTCGCGGTCCCAGCTGGTTGATGCGTCGGGGACGACCAGACCCACCACGACGACGTCGTGTCCGGCGGGCAAGGGGGAGTCCGCGTGGACCGGCGTCACGGTCAGGCTGAGCCGACTCCCCACCTCGAGGTCGAGGGCAGCGGCCGTCGTGGTTGGGATGGCGACCTCGAGCGCGGCGCCGGCTGAGGTGGCCCCGGGCCACCTGCCGGCCGCGAGGGTGGCGTGCTCGCTCGCGGTGTCGGCGTCCATCAAGTAGCCCAACCGCGGGTCGCCGCCGGGGAGGTACAGCATCGGCGTAGCCGCCCAGGTTGAGCTGGTTGCCGTGAAGGGTTGGACCGCGTCGGTCATGATCGCGGCGACGCCCGCCAGAAGTGCGCGGGTGTTCTCCGGCGCCCCGGCCGCCGGAGGCTCGAGCTCGAGCGTCGCGGCCACGAGGTCCGCCCCGCCGGAGCGCTCATCGCCGTCGACTGCCGAGATCGCGGCCGCGAGAGCGCGGTGCTGGCCGTCGGTGAGGAGGAGCGCGCCCATGCCGACGAGCGCAGAGCAGACGAGGAGCGCGGCGAGCACTGCGGTCAGTAGGGGCCACTGGGCCGCGGCGCGGCGGGTGAGGGTAGCGCCGGCCCGAGGCCGGCGCTCAGGCATCGGTGAGCCGGCCGTCGACGATCCGCACGGCTCGGTCCGCGAGCGCGATCATCACGGGGTCGTGGGTCGAGACGATCGCCGTCATTCCCTCCGCCTCGACGACGCCCCGAATGAGAGCCATCACCGCTAGCCCCGTCTCCGTGTCCAGCTGGCCCGTCGGTTCATCCGCCACGAGCAGTCGGGGCGAACCGGAGAGCGCCCGCGCGATCGCCACGCGCTGCATCTGGCCGCCCGACATCTCGTCCGGGCGGTGGTCCGCGTGGCCGCCGAGGCCCACGAGGTCGAGCAGGAGCGCAACCCGCCGTTCGCGATCGTCCACCGGGAGGCGCCGGAGCCGCAAGGGCAGCCCGACGTTCTCCGCCGCCGAAAGCTCCTGGATGAGTCCGAAGCTCTGGAACACGAACGCGACGACGTCGCGCCGCATCCTCTCAAGGCCGTCGTCGTCGAGGGCGGTGACGTCCTGCCCGCCGACGAGGACCTCCCCGGCGTCGGCCCGGTCGAGCCCGCCGATGATGTTGAGCAGGGTAGTCTTCCCGGACCCCGACCGGCCGACGAGCGCGACGAGTTCGCCCGCCCCGACTTCGAAGGAGACGTCGCGCAGCGCCTCCACGGCCGTGCGACCGGATCCATATGTGCGACGCACGTTCCGGACCGCGACCATGGGCTCCCGCGTGCGCGAAGCGCTGGGCTGCTGGGCGGGGGCGGCCGTCATCGCGAGCCATCCGGCCACAGCGCGACGTGGTCCGCCTCGAGCGCGAGGCGGACGCGACGGGTGAGGGCGAGCGCCTCGCGATACTCCCGCGGCACCTGGACCCTCCCGGCGCGGTCCATCACCGCGTACTCCTCGGCGATCACCTGCGAGGCGCCGTCGGCGGCCACCTCGGTTCGGCGCAGGACCTCGGAACTCGTCCGGCCGTCCCTGATCGCGACCGTTCGCTCCACCTGGCCGCTCACCGCGGGATCGTGGGTGACGACGACCACCGCTACCCCGGCATCGCGGCTCGCCGAACGAAGCGCGTCGAAAACCTCCTGCGCCGTCGCCGTGTCGAGTTCGCCCGTCGGTTCGTCCGCCAACAGGAGGCGCGGCTCGTTCGCGAGCGCCACGGCGATCGACACCCTCTGCTGCTCGCCCCCGGACATCTCGCGCGGCAGGCGCTCGGAGCAGTGCCCCACGCTCATCTGGTCCAGGAGCTCGGCGATCCGCGCCGATCGGCCGCGCCGGGAGGAGCCCGCGAGCGACAGCGGTAGCCCGACGTTCGCGGACGCCGTGAGGTAGGGGACGAGGTTGCGGGCCGTCTGCTGGCGAACGAACCCCACGACCCGGCGCCGGTACTCGAGGCGGTCGGCGCGGGACATCGCCGTGAGGTCCCAGCGGTCCACCCTGACCTTGCCTGCGGTGGGCTCGTCCGCGCCGGCGAGGATCGACAGCAGCGTGGACTTGCCCGCGCCAGAGGGGCCGATGACGGCGATCATTTCGCCGTGGCCAACGAGGAGGTCGAGTCCCTGAAGCGCCTGAACCTCGATGGAGCCGTGCTGGTGGATTCGGACGACGCTCTCGCAGGCGACTAGGGCGTCGTGGCCGAAGTCGGTCGGCCGCTCCGTCAGGGCTGCGGACACCGCTCTCCCTTCGCACTTTGGGAGATTGGGCCGTGAGGACGCGGCCCAAACATCAGACCTGCGTTGGGCCGATGGGCCAAACAATAGCCGACTTGTTTCGCGTCGCAACAGGGAATCTCCCGAGCCACGATGTCGGCGGGATCTACGCGGCCCGCGGGCGCAAAGCCACAAGCATGGCCTCGAGCGCGAGCACCGGCGCGACGTTGCCGGCGAGCCGCTCCCGCGCGACGCCGATCGCATCCATCATGGCGAGGGTGTCCGTCGCCGAGGCCCTCCCGGCGAGCGCCCCGATCCGGTCGCGATGGCTTTCGTTGATGAGCGCAACGTCGGAGCCCGTCTGGACGATCGCGACGTCCCGGTAGAGCGAGAGAAGGTCGAGCAGGGCGCGGTCGAGGACGTCGCGCCTCGCCCTCGTGGCGCGCCGCTTCTGATCCTCTTCGAGTTGGCGCACCTGGGACCGAAGCGCGGGCGGGAGCCGCTCGCCAGGCTCGACGCCGAGGGTGAGGTAGAGCTCGGCAACCTCGGCGGCGTCGCGCTCGACCGTCGCGGACTTCGCCTCGTCGTCCGCGACCGCGGCGAGTTCGGCGGCCGCCAGGACGGCGTCCCCGACTCCCCTGACGTCGGACGCGAGGGCGAGGACCCTCTCCCTGCGCGAGCGCGCGTCGGGATCGCGCGCGAGCCTGCGGGCGACGCCGATGTGGCTCTGCGCCGCGAGGGCGCACTCGCGGGCGAGTTCGGGCTCGACGCCGTCGCGCTCCACAAGCAGCCGCGTGACAACCTCAACCGACGGGATCCGCAACGTCACCACCCTGCACCGCGAACGAATGGTCGTGGCGACGTCGTGAAGGCTCGGAGCGCACAGGATCCACGCGGTCCGCGGGGGCGGCTCCTCGACGGCCTTCAGAAGCACGTTCGACGTCCGCTCCGTCATCCGGTCGGCGTCCTCGATGATGATGACGCGCCAGCGGCCCTGAGACGGCGTGCTCTGCGCGTGGCTGACGAGCGAGCGCACCTCATCCACCGTAATGGTCACCTTCTCGGTCGCGACGATCCGCACGTCCGGGTGCGCGCCCGCGACGACCGTGCGGCAGGCGTGGCACTCGCCGCAGCCGCCCTTCTCGCACTGAAGCGCGGCGGCGAAGGCGCGCGCGGCGATCGACCGTCCGGATCCGGGCGGACCCGTGATGAGCCAGGCGTGGGTCATCGCGCGATCGCCGTCGACGGCCGCGATCAGGGGATCGAGCGCGTCCCCCTGCCCGACGACCGTGTCCCAGACGCTCACTCCGAGAGGTCCCACTGAGTCCAGTTGCCGACGCGCGGGACGGGCTTGGGGGCGCGGAAGCCTCGCGACGGCTCTGGCAGGACCGCCTCGAGGGCCGAGCAGACGTCGGAGTGGACCACCTCGACCGGCCTCGAGGCATCGAGCACGAGGTAGCGCCCCGGCTCGCGCTCTGCGAGATCGAGGAAGGCCTGGCGGATCTCGTCCGCCCTTGCCCATGTGTCTCGTTCCACCCTGTCGAGGTCGGCCGCGAGACGCGACGCGTCGGGCTCCATGTCGAGGACGATGGTGAGGTCGGGAACCAGTCCGTCGGCGGCCCACGCCGAGATCCGCCCGATCTCCTCGCCGAGCCCCCGCGCGACCGCCTGATAGGCGATCGAGGAATCGATGAACCGGTCCTGCACGACGACGTCGCCCTGCTCGAGCGCGGGGAAGACGACCTCGTCGACGTGCTGGGCGCGGTCGGCCGCGTAGAGAAGGGCTTCCGCGCGCGGAGAGACGTCACCCCCGTGCATGACGGCCTCGCGAAGCTGCTGGCCGAGCGCCGTGCCCCCCGGCTCGCGCGTGACCGTCACGTATCGAGTGCCACCCTCGGGCGAGGCGAGCCACTCGGCGATCATCGCCGCCTGCGTCGTCTTGCCGACGCCGTCGCCGCCCTCGAAGACCAGGAAGAAGCCGGGGTATGCCATGCCCCTACGGTACCGCCGCCCGCCCACCCCGAGACCAGACGAGGTAGAGGACGAGCGCGCCCGCCTGGATTCCGGCGACAACGGCGACGAGCAGGGGGAGGGAGGTCTCGTAGAGCGCGCCGGTCAGGACGCCTCCGACGAGAGCCGCCGCACCGATCGCGGCCGCGAAGATCCCATAGGCGGTCCCCCTTCGCGCCGACGGGATCAGGTCGGCGACGGCCGCGCGGAGCACGGACTCCTGAATGCCCATTACGGCTCCCCAGATCAGGACCCCGGTTATTGCTGGCGCGAGGTTCCGCGAGAACGCGAGCGGGGGGATCGCCGCGGCGAGCAGCGGGATTGCGAGGAGCACGCGCTTGCCGACTCGATCGAAGAGCGCGCCGACCGCGAGGGCGGCGAGCGCGTCGACGACCATCGCGGCCGCGTAGATCACGGCGACCTCCGCGGGGGACGCGAGACCGGAGCGGACCAGGTGGAAGCCCACGACGCCGAAGGTCGAGTAGCCAATGGTCGTGACGGTCGCGAAGGACAGGTACCACCAGAACGGTCGCCCGAGGGGCGGCCGAGCGCTCGCGGCGCCCGAAGTCGAACGAGAGCCGGCCGGCCCGGCAGAGGGGTCCTCCTCGTAGGTCGAGGGATCGCGCACCCGCCCGCGCAGCCGAAGGAGGAGCACCATGACCACGAACCCGGGGATCGCGAGCATCGCGAACGTCGGCGCGTAGTTGTGCGTCAGGTGGAAGACCCCCGCCACGGCGAGCGGGCCGAGGACGGCGCCGAACTGGTCGAGCGCCTCGTGAACCGCAAACCCGCGACCGCGCCCGATCGCCGACGTGGCATGGGAAAGGATGACGTCCTTGGCGGGACGACGCACGGCCTTGCCCGCGCGCTCGATGAAGATCAGAGTCGCGACGATCCACACCACCTTCGTAATGCCGAGGAAGGGCACCGCGACCACCGTCATCGCGTATCCGACGATCAGGAGGGGCCAGTAGGCGCGCGTCTTGTCGGCGAGCGGGCCGGAGCCGAGCCGCCCCGCGAAACCGATCGCCTCTCCCACTCCCGTTATCGCTCCGACCGCGACGGCGGACACGCCGAGCGACGCGAGGAACGGGCCCGTGATCGCGCGCGAGCCCTCGTAGGCCACGTCGGCGAGCATGCTGACGAAGCCCATCGCCACGACGAACCGCCAGGGCGAGTACGGCGCAAGCGCGGGACGCGCGCCGTTCAATCCCCTGGCGCTCATGCCGCCACCGCCGCGGCGACCCAGTACCCGAGACTCGCGGCCGCGAGCCCGGCGACGAGCGACCCGACGACGTTGAGCGCGGCAAGAAGCATCGAGCGGTCCCTGATGAGCCGATGCGTCTCGTATCCAAGCGTCGAGTAGGTCGTGAGGGCGCCGCAGAACCCCACGCCTCCGAGGGCCGCGAACGTCCCGGATGCGCCCGAGCCGACGAGGGCGCCAAGGATGAGCGAGCCGACAACGTTCACCGTCAGGGTTCCCCACGGGAAGACCGACGCGGTGCGCGATTGGACGTACCGGTCGGTGAAGTATCGGGCCGGGGCGCCGACCGCGGCGCCGAGCGCTACGGCGACGGGAATCATGCCTCCACCGGCGCTTCGCCGACGTACCGGACGACCTCGACGCCATCGAGGACGACGATGCCCCTCACGACGAGCTCGTCCAGCTGAGGGAGGAAGTCCCTGATCTTCTTCTCCTCGTCGATCATCAGGATCAGCACGGGCAGGGCCTCGGAGAGTGCCAGGATCCGCGCGGTGTGGATGTGCCCGGACGCGCCGTATCCCTCCACCCCGCGGATGACCGTCGCGCCGGCGAGCCCCGCCGCATGCGCGCGCTGGACGATCTCCGTGTAGAGGGGGTGATGATGCCACTGGACGGCCTCGTCGACGATGACGGTGAGGCGCAGGGCGGGGCTGTCGATGCTGGTCATGCGGTGCTCCTTTGGGAGGCGAACCATGTGCGGGCCTTGAGGGCCGACGTCACGAGGACGGCGCCCGCGATCGTCGCAAGGATCGCGGCGACCGGGGTGCCGAGGAAGTACACGAGCGCGAGCGCCGGGTGCTCGCCAAGGAGCGCCCGAGTCTCGACGGCGAAGGTGGAGAACGTCGTGAAGCCCCCGAGGAAGCCCACCCCGACGAGCGGGCGGACGTAGACCCGACCCGCGAGGACCTCCTCGATGAGCGCCATGAGGACCCCGATGGCGAGGCACCCCGAGACGTTGATCACGAGGGTGCTCCACGGGAAGTGGCCCGGAAGCGACGGCCACTCGCGGCCGATCCCCCACCGAAGCAGCGCGCCCGCCGCGCCGCCGACGGCGATGACCAGAGCCAGCCGCCACGGCAGTCCCGCGCGCGCACCATCAACGCGCGCGCGGAAGCCTCGGGGCGACGTCATGCCGACCACGCTACCGCCGAGAAACCCTCCACATCGGCCGGCTTCGAGCGGCGCCCCGGTGCTAGCGTTTCCTTGACCCCTGAGGAGGGCCCCCATGAACACACCCACCGGCAGCCGCGCGGCTCGCGCCACCGCCATCTGCGCCACAGTTGTCGTTTCCGTTGCGATTGCGGCGGCCACGACGGCCAACGCGGCCGGGGTCGTCAAGACCGTCTCCACGTCTACGACGACCACCACGTCCACGACGACGACCACAACGACGACGACGACCACCTCGCCGCCCGCGCTGGACCCCGCGAAGACCTACGCGGACATCTACGTGGCGCTCGACAACCCCCCGAGCGCTGGGCCCATGGAGTTCCAGGTCACCAACGTCGAGGTCGGCGCCGGGCCCGAGATGAGCGGCGTCCCGCCGATCGCCAACCCCTCGGACTTCTGCGGAAACGCCCTCGTCGACATCGAGCCCGGTACTCACGCGATCACCTTCAGCGGTGCCGGGAGCCCCTGCGTCTTCCTCACCGCGCACATCGAGGTGACTCTCCACAACGACACGTTCACGTCCGTGACGCTCATCTCGGACACGCTCTTCAGTGAGACGGGGGCGTTGTCCGCGCCCGCCCGTGGCGCCGGTCCCGGCGGACTCGGGTACGTTCGCCTGGCCACTCCTCCGCTCCCCGCCCTCGTCACCTATGGCGTCACGGGGTCGACCTTCACCGCGACGTGGACGGGCACGGTGGCATCGGCGATCGACGGCGTGTCCACGTTCCGCGTTGCCTTCGGATCGGACCCGGCGACGGGCGCGGGCGCTGGCGCGAGGTTCACCGGCTAGGAGCGTAGGCCCACGATGGCCGGGCGCGCAGACGGCGCCCGGCTAGGTGATGTACACGGGCGTGCCCAGCGGAAGCCCGTAGACCTGGACGAGCCGAGTGATCGCGTCGTTTGACATGCGGATGCAGCCGCTTGAGACGTCCTGCCCGAGACGGGCCGGATCGTTCGTGCCGTGGAGCCCTATGACGGCGTCGCCCCCGGCGAAGTGCTCAAGAACGGGCGAGTACCCGGAGAGTCCATAGGCATAGGGGCCGTAGAGACCCGTCGCGTCGGGCTGAACCAACAGCTCCCGGATGAAGTACACGCCGCCGGGAGTCGGTCGATCGGAGCGGCCCACCGCGATGGGGAACTGCTCGACCTGCGCCCCGTCGTCGAGGAGGGTCAGGATGTGCGCCGTCGTGTCCACCTGGATGCTGTAGGTGGTCCCGCTCGCCGCGACGGCCGAGCTCGGAACCCACCCCGTCGCCCCGTTGGGCCGAATCGGAAGGTAGACCTCGTACCAGTCGGCCTGGAGGCTCTTGACGAGGAAGACGAGCGGGGTCTGCGCCGGGACGCTCAGGACGTCCGCGGCGTTGATGGTCTCGCGAATCGATCCCGCCGGCGAGTCGTAGATCGCGATGCTGGACCCCAGGCTCGTCACGATCGTGGACGCGCCAGCGACGGTGTGCGACTGGAGGTCCAACCTTTGGTGCGGCGTGTACTCCGGCCCCGGGACGATGGGGGTCGCCACGATCACCACGCCGTCGGGGGCGTTCGGCGCGTTCCGCTGGCTCGGCGCGCTCGGGGCGGGGCTGGCCGCGCACGCGGTCAACGCGAGCACGGTGCCGACAACGATCGCCGCGATTGCGGCGCGAGGCGCTCTCACTCGCCCGGGTAGGTCAGGCCGATCTGGCGGCGGACCTCGTCGAGGGTCGCCATGACCTCGATGGTCATCTCGGGGGTCATCGCCGGGCTCTGCTTCTCGCCCGCCGTGACGCGACGTGCGACCTCCGCGGCCTCATAGGCATATCCGTTGACCACGCCGGTGTACGGGAACTCCCGCACCCCGTCGGCGCGGACCACGCGGAACGACGACTCGCGGTAGAACGGACCCGCAATCTCGATGCGCCCTTCGGTACCGGAGATCGCGGCGACGGTGGGCGTCTGTGCCCACAGGGTGGTCTGGAGCGCGGCCTGGGTCGTGCCCCCGTAGCCCAAGATCATGCTCACCTGGCCGTCGACGTCGGTCACGGTCTTCTGGCCCGCCGCGACGATGGAGTCGGGGACGCCGAGGATGTCGTGGGCGAAGGCGACGGGGTAGACGCCGAGGTCCAGGAGCGCGCCACCGGCGAGCGACGGCTCCCACCAGCGGCTACCGGGGACGAACGCGAAGGCCTGGCCGTGGTCGGCGGAGAGCGAGACGATTTCGCCGATCTCGCCATCGGCGATCACCCGCTTGAGCTCGACCATGTGGGGCAGGTAGCGCGTCCACATGGCCTCCATGACGAAGACGTTCGCGGAGCGCGCGGCGTGGATCAGGGTGCGGGCCTCGGACGCGTTGCGGCAAATCGGCTTCTCCACCAGGACGTTCTTGCCCGCGGCGATCGCCTCGAGCGCGTTGTCGAGGTGGTCGCTGTGAGGGCTCGCGATGTGGATGACGTCGATGTCCGGGTCCGCGACGAGCTCGGACACGGATCCGTAGGCGTTGGTCACCGAGTGGCTCGCAGCGAAGGCCCTCGCCTTCTCCCGGGAGCGGGACGCGACGGCGTGGACGGTGGACGCGGTGAAGGAGTTCACGCCGTTCGCGAACTGATCCGCCATCCATCCGACGCCGATGATGCCCCAGCGAATCGGGGGCGCGAACTTGGGATCGGGTGCTTCGACGGGCGAGGGGGTGGTCATATCGTTACGATAACCCGTCGGGCTCCTTGGGTGCTGCCTTCTTCACGACTGCCTTCTTGACGACCGCCTTCTTGACCGCGGCCTTCTTGACGGGCGCCTTCTTCGCCGGCGCGCGGCGCTTCTTGGCCGTGGGCCCCTTCGCGCGCTTCTCGGCGAGGAGCTCCACCGCCCGCTCGTGCGTCACCTCCTCGATGGTCTCGCCGCGCGGCACCGTGATGTTGGTCTCGCCGTCGGTGATGTACGCGCCGAAACGCCCCTCCTTGATGACGATGGGCTTCTCGGTCGTCGGGTCGGTGCCGAGCTCCTTGAGCGGCGGCGTGACCGGGCGGCCCCGGCCGCGCTTCGGCTCGGCGTAGACGGCGAGCGCGCCCTCGAGCGTCATCGTCAGGATCTGGTCCTCGCTCTCGAGCGTGCGCGAGTCGGTGCCCTTGCGGAGGTACGGGCCGTAACGGCCGTTTTGCGCGGTGATCTCCTCGCCCGTCGCGGGGTCCACCCCGACGACGCGGGGAAGGGCCAGGAGCGTCACGGCCTGCTCGAGGGTCACGCCGTCGACCGACATCGACGCGAAGAGCGACCCGGTCTTGGGCTTCGCCTTGTCGCCCTCCGGGAGCACCTCGGTGACGTAGGGGCCGTACCGGCCCGACTTCGCGACGATCGTGTGCCCCGTTTCGGGGTGCGTCCCCAGCACGCGGTCTTCGCCGCCCTGGTTGCTCAGCAACTCCCGCGCCTTCTCCACGGTGAGTTCATCGGGCGCGAGGTCCTCTGGCACGGACGCCCTCTCCGCCTCGCCGTCTACCGTGCGCTCTACATAGGGGCCGAACTTGCCGACCCGCACCGCGATGCCGTCGCCGAGCTCGAAGGTGTTGATGGCGCGCGCGTCGATCGCGCCGAGGCCGTCGACGAGGTGCTTCAGGCCCTCCTGGCGGCCGTGCTCGCTTGAGCCGGTGCCGAGGTAGAAGGCGGAGAGCCAGTCGCGGCGATCCAGTTCGCCCGCCGCGATGCGGTCGAGCCCGAGCTCCATGTCGGCGGTGAAGTCGTAATCGATGAGCCAGTCGAAGTGCTTCTCCATCAGGCCGACGATGGAGAACGCGATCCAGGTGGGGATGAGCGCCTGGCGATCGATGCGCACGTACTGGCGCGCGACGATCAGGTCAACCGTCGCCGCGTATGTGGAGGGGCGGCCGAACTTGCGCTCCTCCAGCTCCTTGATCATCGAGCCCTGCGTGAAACGCGGCGGGGCGGTAGTGCGGTGCGCGGTCGGGTCGAGCGTGTCCGCGCGCACGGCCTGGCCCTCCTCGAGGCGGGGGAGGCGGGCATCGTCGCCATCGACCTTCGCCGCCTGCTCTTCGTCCTCCTCGTAGCGGGACGCCTCGTGGGACTCCTCGTACGCGGCGAGAAAGCCCGGGAAGGTGATGATGGTGCCGGACGCGCTGAACTCGACCGCGTGGTGGGCGGCGCTCTCCGCGCCGACGCGAACCGTGGAGGTGGTGCCCTTGGCGTCCTTCATCTGGCTCGCGACGGTGCGCTTCCAGATGAGGTCGTAGAGGCGGAACTCGTCGCCCCGCAGTTCGCCCTGGATGCTCGCCGGGGTCTTGAATCGGTCCCCGGCCGGGCGGATCGCCTCGTGCGCCTCCTGCGCGTTCGCGTCGGACGACGCGTAGACGCGAGGCGCCTCGGAAACCGTCTCGGCGCCGTACAGCTCCGCCGCCTGGGCGCGGGCCGCGCGCAGCGCCTCGCCCGACAAGATCGGCGAGTCCGTGCGCATATAGGTGATGTATCCGCGCTCGTAGAGGCCCTGGGCGACCCGCATGGACTCGCGCGCCCCGAGGCGGAGCTTGCGGCTCGCCTCCTGGATGAGGCTCGACGTGATGAAGGGCGCCGCGGGCTTGCGCGTGTACGGCTTGGATTCGACACTCACCACCGAGAACTCGGCGCTGGCAAGGCCGGAGGCGAGGGCCCCGGCGAGCGCGGCGGTGACGTGCGCGACGCCGTCGGCCTTGAGCGCGCCCTTGTCATCGAAGTCGCGGCCGGTCGCGACGCGCTTGCCGTCAACGGAGGTGAGGCGGGCGTCGAAGGTCCTGCCGGAGTCCGGCCCCATGGTCGCGGCGAAGGTGGCGCGAACGTCCCAGAACTCGGCGGCGCGGAAGGCGATGCGCTCGCGCTCGCGATCCACGACGAGGCGAAGGGCGATGGACTGCACGCGTCCGGCGCTGAGCCCGGACGCGACTTTGCGCCACAGGACCGGCGAGACCTCGTACCCGTAGAGGCGGTCGAGTACGCGCCGCGCCTCCTGCGCCTGTACGAGCTCCATGTCCACCTCGCGCGGGTGCTCGAGCGCGCGCTGGATGCCCTCGGGGGTGATCTCGTGGAACGCGAGGCGCTTCACCGGAACCTTGGGCTTCAGCACCTCAAGGAGGTGCCACGCGATGGCCTCGCCCTCGCGGTCCTCATCGGTCGCGAGGTAGACCTCGGTCGCATTCTTGAGGCTCGCCTTGATCTCGGCGACGACCTTCCTCTTCTCGGGCGAGACGACGTAGTACGGCTCGAACCCGTTCTCCACGTCCACGGCGAACTTGCCGAGAGAGCCCTCGCGCTTGCCCTCGGGCATCTCGGATGGCTGCGGAAGGTCACGGATGTGGCCGATCGACGACACGACCTCGTAGTCGGGGCCAAGAAGCCCGCCGATGGTGCGGGACTTCGTCGGCGACTCGACGATGACGAGTTTGCGGCCGCCGGCCATGTGTTCGCCTTCCGTGACGTGGCGCCCGTACGGGGCGCTGCGGGCAGGATACCCGCCACCACTGTAGGTGTAGCAACTCGCGTTTCGCGACGGAGGCGGACTTCCTGTGGAGCGGGACGGGCGGACGAACGCCCTCTAGGCCGACATCCGCGCGTCGCCTGAGTCGTCGCCATCGCGGCTGGCGAGCGCCTCGCGGACGCTCGGCGCGCCCTTGATCGGGGTGTGCTCGACCCTCCGCTCGATCCCGACGAACGCGCCCTCGGGGACGACGTCGGAGAGCCTCGTGGTTCCAAGCCTCGTCGCGTACTCCGGGCGGGTTCCCATCGAGCGAACCTCCTGGAGAACGGGCATCCGCGCGCCCCTGCGGCCGAGCTCCGCGACGATCTCCTCCACGTCCGCGAGTCCGAGCACCGTGGGGTCGACGGTCACGCGAACCTCGTAGTCGATCCCCGAGCCCACCACGAGGTCGAGGGACTCCCACGCGCGCGCGCCGCTCGCCTCGATCCCGGTCACCGCGCCGTACAGCCGCGGGGGCGCCTTGATGTCGAGGCCCACCCACCCGAGCGAGGGCAAGAGGGACGAGAGCCGCGAGGGATACGCGCCGGACGTGTGAACCGCCGCCTCAAAGCCCATTTCCCGAACCTCCGAGATGGCGTCCGCGACCGCGGCCTGGCGCAGGGGTTCGCCGCCGGAGAACACCACCCCGTCGAGAAGGCCGGCGCGGCGCCCGAGCGTCTCGCGCACGGTCGCCCAGGCAAGGGTCCCCGACACCAGCGGGTCGATGAGTTCGGGGTTCTGGCAGTACCCGCAGTTCCACGGGCACCCCTGGAGGAACACCGTCGCGGCGAGCCTCGTCGGCCAATCGATCGACGAGAACGGCACGAACCCCGCGATCGCGAGGTCGTCGGACGTCATGTCAGGATCGCTGATTCCTCGCGGAAGTGCACGCGCTCCGCGTGCTCGCCCTTCTTGCCGATGTTGAAGCTCGCGACAGGGCGGTGGTAGCCCATGACCCTGGTCCAGACCTCGCACTCCTGCGGCTCCCTGTCCGGGAACTCGAGCTGGCACAGCGGGCACGTGGGCTGCTCGCCTTCGAGGTACCCGTGGAAGGGGCAGATGGAGAAGGTGGGCGTCACCGTGATGTAGGGAAGGCGGGCCGACGATAGCGCCCGCTTGACGAGCTGCTTGCAGGCCTGAGCGCTCGAGACGCGTTCCCGCATGTAGAGGTGAAGCACCGTGCCTCCCGTGTACCGCGTCTGAAGGTCCGCCTGACGCTCAAGCGCCTCGAACGGGTCGTCGGTGAAGCCCACGGGCAGCTGTGTGGAGTTGGTGTAGTACGGCTGCTCCGGCGTTCCGGCCTGAAGGATGCCGGGGAAGCGACGGGCGTCCTCCTTGGCGAAGCGGTACGTGGTGCCCTCCGCCGGGGTCGCCTCAAGGTTGTAGAGGTGCGTCGTCTCCTCCTGGAAACGGACCATCGTCTCGCGCACGTGGTCAAGAAGCTCGCGCGCCATCGCCTCCCCGGCCTCGGACGTGATGTCGTAGGCGTCGTCCGTGTAGTTGCGGATCATCTCGTTGACGCCGTTGACCCCGATGGTCGAGAAGTGGTTGCGCAGCGTCCCGAGGTAGCGCTTGGTGTACGGGAAGAGGCCGTCGTCGATCGCCTCCTGGATGACCTTGCGCTTCTCCTCGAGCGTGCCGCGCGCGAGTTCGAGCAGGCGGTCGAGCTCCTCGTAGAGCCCGTCGTGGTCGCCCTTGAAGCGGTAGCCCAGGCGCGCGCAGTTGACGGTAACGACGCCGACCGATCCCGTCTGCTCGGCGGAGCCGAAGAGGCCGTTGCCCCGCTTGAGAAGCTCGCGGAGATCCAGCTGGAGGCGGCAGCACATCGAGCGCACCATGTGGGGCTCGAGGTCGGAGTTGATGAAGTTCTGGAAGTACGGGAGCCCGTACTTCGCGGTCATCTCGAAGAGCAGGTCCGCGTTGGGGCTGTCCCAGTCGAAGTCCTTGGTGATGTTGTAGGTGGGGATCGGGAACGTGAAGACCCGCCCGGCCGCATCGCCCGTCGTCATGACGTCGATGTACGCCCGGTTGATCATGTCCATCTCCACCTGCAGGTCGCCGTAGGTGAAGTCCATCTCGCGGCCCGCGATCACGGGGATCTGGGTGGAGAGGTCCTCGGGGCAGATCCAGTCAAAGGTGAGGTTGGTGAACGGCGTCTGGGTGCCCCAGCGCGAGGGGACGTTGAGGTTGTAGATGAGCTCCTGAATGCCCTGGCGCACCTGCTTGTAGCTCAACCCCTCGAGGCGGATGAACGGCGCCATGTAGGTGTCGAAGGAGCTAAACGCCTGCGCGCCGGCCCACTCGTTCTGGAGCGTGCCGAGGAAGTTGACGATCTGCCCGATCGCGGACGAGAAGTGCTTCGCCGGGCTTGCCTCGACCTTTCCGGGCACGCCGTTGAAGCCTTCGGCGAGGAGCGCGCGGAGGGACCAGCCGGCGCAGTAGCCGGAAAACATGTCGAGGTCGTGGATGTGGAGGTCGCCGCTTCGGTGCGCCTCGCCCGCCTGGGGCGTGTAAACGTGGCTCAGCCAGTAGTTGGCGATGACCTTTCCCGCGGTGTTGAGGATCAGCCCTCCGAGCGAGTAGCCCTGGTTGGCGTTCGCGTTGACGCGCCAGTCGCTCCTGTCCAAATACTCCTGGACGGACTTCTCGACGTTGATGACGGGCTTGGCACGCTCGACGGCGGCGATGGTCATGTCGGCTCCCTTGCTTTCATGGCTTGTGGCCTTGCGGCCCGGTATTGACGCTGGCTGGTAATGAAGATTGGGGGGTGTTCCGCGGACCACAACATCTAGTGGTTCTCTCGGGTTCTGCACCCACATGTTGTGTCTACTCCGCTGCCGGGGACGCGGGGTGGGACTTTGGTCCCGGTTTGCTACGGATGGCCGCCCGGGACCCGAGGACCTCCCGCCACACGCCGTCGGGCGACGTGAACCATCACCCTACGTCGGGGGTCCGACACGCCGACGAGCCTCACCCGCGCGCGGCGGGCGACGCGCTAGGGGCCCGCGCCCCGCGTCGAACCGTGGGACGAAGGGGACAATGGGGCACGGGAGGGGCGGGCGCCGACCCAACGATTCCCGCCGCGCGTTCGTCAACACCTGCAAGAGGGGCCCGAGGGCCACAACGGAGGAGATATGGCTGAGTGGCATGACGCGATGGAGGCCCTGATGCGCGACCGCGAACGCGCGCTCCTCGGGTACGCGTACCTTGTTTGCGGAAACGCGACCGATGCTCAGGACCTCGTGCAGGACGCGCTCGTCAAGACCTTCTCGCGACCGCGCCCCGGGCTCACCTCGCTCAAGGCCGAGGCCTACGTGCGCCGGGCCATCACGACCACCTACGTGGATCGATACCGCCGGCGGCAGCGGTGGAACGCCGTGCAGCACCTCTTCAGGCCGGGCGAAGCGCCCTCCGACTCGATGCCGGAACTCGACATGCAGGCCGACATCCACGCGGCCCTCGCCCTGCTCCCGCCGCGCGAGCGCGCGTGCGTGGTTCTCCGCTACTTCGACGACCTGACCGTGCCGCAGATCGGGCGCCAATTGGGAATCGCGGGCGGAAGCGTCAAGCGCTACATCGCCGACGGAATCGCGCGGCTCGAGCGCAGCCTCGGCTCGCTCGAGGACGCCTACGCCGACTCCCCCTCCGCAGGCTCAAGCTTCGGCGCGACGCGCCTCGACCGCGCCTGAATTTCCAGAAAGGACACGACATGACCAAGCTCTCCGACCTCCTCAGGAGTGCCGCCGACCGCGCGCCCGTGGGCGGGGCGTCCGTCTCCATCGGCCGAGCGGCCCGCAGGGTGCGCATGCAGCGCGGCGTCCGTGCCGCGGGCAACAGCGTCGCGGGCCTCGGCGCCGTCGCGCTCGCCGTCATCGGCATCGTGCAGCCCGGCGCGGCGACCAACTCCGGGCAGCGGGACTCCGCCGCGCTCGCACCGGGCGCGGCGCCGATCGCCGGCGCCGAGGCGCCAAAGGACAGCTCGATGGTGGCTTCCGACGGGCGCTCGATGGCCTGGGGCACATGCGGTTCGTTCCCGCTGCAGGACTTTGGGGTGGGCGGAACCGACGCCTTCTCCATCGCCGCGCAGTTCGACGCGACGGCAACCCCCGACGGCGGCGCGACGCTCGACATTCCCGTGACCGTTACGGCGAACACGGCGCTCGACGTGACGAGCACCGGCCCCGATGCCGTGGTCTTGTGGCAAGGCATGGTCGTCGCGGCCCTCACCGCAAGCCAGGCCGAGCAGGCGCTGAGCCTCGCGCAGGGAGGCACGACGGAATCCACCGCGTCCCTCCCCCTCGTCGACTGCTTCGCCGGGGCGCCGCTTCCCGCGAGCACCTATGACCTGGTCGTGAGCCAGGCCTTCATGAACGCGGCCGCCGCGCCGACCCCGTCGCCGTCGACCGAACCGACGATCGCGCCGACCATCGCGCCCACGCCGATCGTCGCCCCGGGGCCCGCCCCCTCGCCCCAGACGACCTTCCCGCTCAACCCCAACGCGGGAAGCGCCACGTCGGACGTCGCCCCCATGCCCGTCGAGCCGCCGGCCTGGGACTACCGCATCACGTCCGACCCGATCACCTTCACGGTCGCGGGCGACCCCGTCGACAACCCGTTTGGCGCCTACTACCCCCAGCCGTGGACGCCGCCCGCGCTGCCGACGGACATCCTCACGCCCGCGATCGCGCGGACGATGTTCGACGCCGCGGCCACCTCCGCCCCGTGGGACATGGCCAAGGGATCGTCCCGATGGGTCCTGCCGAGCGGCTACGGGCAGGTGGAGACGCTTGCGCCCACCACGACCGACCAGAACTTCTTCGGTTGCAGTTGGGATGGACAGAGCGGCCTGCACTTCCCGACCCGCTCCGCCGCCCTGGGCCTCCTCTCGGTCTCGGCCGAGGTTCCGACGCGCCTGTCCGTCAGCTACGGCTGGGTGGTGGACGACAACCCGAAGGTCACCGTCTCTGTCACCAACACGTCGTCGTACTCCCTCCCCGGCTTCTACGGCGAGCCCAACCGGTCCCTCTACCTGGTCAAGGACGGACGGGTCGTGGCCCAGGCATACCCGGTCAACCTCGACCCGAACGCCGGGATCCTCATGAAAGAGTCGGCTCCCGCGGCGGCCACCTCCTCCCAGGATGACCCCGCGACCTACTGGGGCACCCTTGCGCCTGGCGCATCGCTCTCGGGCACCTACCTCTGGCGCGACGTGAGCCCCTGCTCGCGGCAGGACGGAACCGTGACAAGCCTGTCCTCCGGGACGTACACGCTCCTGGTGATGCAGGCCATGTCGCTCCAGCAGTACTCCGACGGCACCGGGATTGCTGGCATCGGGACCGCCAACTCCGGGATCGTCCCGCCGAGCCGCCTCGGCGGCGGAACCTCCTCGGGTGTCTCGGGCGCCGCGAGCGGCTCGGGCGGCGCCGCGACCAGCACCGTGCAGGTCGCGCCGGCCCCGACCACCCCGGTCGCGATCGACCCGATCCAGGTTGACCCCATGCCCCCGACGGTCGGCCCGGTCCAGCAGGATTGGCTCGACCTCCAGGTCTGGACCTCGCTCGGGACTGTGACCATCACCACGCACTGACCCCCTCCCGCCGTCGGCCCCCCCCACCCCAAAAGGCGAGGCGGGGGCCGATGGATTTCAGCGTCCCGGCGAAACCCAGTGGGAAATGTCACACGCGTTCAAGGCGCCCCAAGGTTCTGGGCTCCCCCGTCGTATTGGTAGATAAGGGCGGTCACGAGGACAGCCCCGTGAAGAGGTAGCCATGCCGAGTTGGGCCGACACCCTTGAGGAGCTGGTGCGGCGACGCGGCGGCGCCCTCGTGGCGTACGGATACCTTCTTTCCGGTAACAAGCGGGACGCCGAGGACCTCTTCCACGACGCCGTCGTGAAGACGTTTTCGCGGGGCAAGTCGAGCGTCTCGCTCGGCGAGGCGGAAGCCTACGTCCGGCGCGCGATGTTCTCGGCCCACACGGATGCCGGACGCAGGGACAAGGCGTGGGGGCGCATCTTCCACCTCCTGAACGACGAGTCCTCCGACGCCCCGCGAACGGCGACCGTCGAGTTCCGAACCGATCTCCAGGAGGCGTTGCGCCACCTCACGCCGCGCGAGCGCGCGTGCACGGTGCTTCGCTACTACGACGATTTGACCGCGGTCGCCATCGGCCGCGAGCTCGGCATTTCTGAGGGTGCCGTGCACCGATACCTCTCCGACGCCGCGGTCAAACTTCGCGGTCAGCTCGGGGCGCTCGAGGAGAACCCCTCGCCCGGTGTGGATTACAGCACCATCGAAGAGCCCGCAATACGGCAAAGGACGCTGAAGCCATGAATATCAACGAGCAGATGAACCAGCTCGGCCGGATCGGTTCCGTGGGGTACGCCCCGACGGACGCCATCATCGACGGCCTTCTTGCCAAGACGAAGCGCGCACGCGCTGTGCGGCAGGGCTCGGCCGCCGTGGTCGGCTCCGTCAGCGCCGTCGCCCTCGGATTCGTGGGTGTCCAGGTGTACGTGACGATCGACCACCGCAACGACGCCGCGACCCAGGACCGGAACATTGAGAATGGCCTACCCGGCATCTTCGACTTCAACGGCAAGTACGGCGGCGGCTACAACGGCATCGACGAGGAGGAACGCGCGAGCCTCGACAAGATCTACGCCGACCTCCTCGCCGCCGCTCAGATTCAGGCCAAGCACCTCGCGGAGCAGAAGGCTGCGGCCGACGCGGCCGCGGCAGCCGCTGCTGCCGCGGCGGCAAATGCCCCCGGGACGGCCAACACCGGCACGGGCACCGACGCCGGTAAGGCGACCACGCCTCCGCCGGACCCGGGTTCGTACTACGACCCGTGGCTCAACGCCGACGCCACGTGCACAGGCGGCCGGGCCTCAGAGCACTCCGGAATCGGCTACTACGACTGCACGGCGGGGAAGTGGGTCCTGTACCCGAGCTACTTCCAGTTCGGCAACAACGAGATCTACAAGTGCGAGACGTGGAAGGACGCTGCGACGGGCGAGTACTTCCAGGGCGCGATCTCGAACAATCCCGTGAGCGGGTCTTTCAATGGCGACTGGGATCACAAGCGGATCTTCTGCACCGTCGGAGCCACCGCCACGCGCCGATTCGACTCCAGCGCCGATTACATGTACATGGGCAGCGAGCTCAGTTCATGGAGCGGCCACGTCTGCACGGGAACCACTTTCGACGTGTGGAACGCGAAGCAGCGAATCTCCTGCCTCACCACGGACGAACTGCGGGCCAAGTACGGGACCTGGAGCGCCAACGCGAGCGGTGGCAACAGCCCGTGGACCCTGAACAACGATCGCCGCAAGATCCTCGTCGACCAGGCGAACTTCAAGTGGTTCACGCCGTGCGGCCAGTACTACAACATCTCGAGCCCGCCGAGCGGCTGGTACTGGAACGGCTCGAAGTGGGCCGAGGTCGTCGTCACACCGCCACCGGACCCGTCGCCAACGACGACAACGGGTACGGCCTAGCACTCCCGAATGCGGCGCGGCCCCCCTCAGCCCGCACCGCATTCGGGTTGGTTCCGGGAAGGGACGCGGACGGGCGGCTCGCCAGCACAGCGAGTCGCCCGTTTCGCGCGTCCGCCCGGCGGCGACGCCATCCTGCGCCTCGATCGCGATGCCGGACCCGCCCGCGCCGTCGCGCTCGCCTCGCTGACGCCGACCGCGATCGCGACATCGACCGTCACCACACCGCCCGTCAGCGCTACGCAGGACGTCAGCGTCGCGCCCCACCGCTCGGCGACCTCGCGAGCGGCGAGACACGGCCCCCCGTCCGCGCCGAGGTACGCCTCGCCGAGGGCGCGGCGATCCCTGGCCTCGGACGCGGCCGCGAGGGCCGAAGCGTCGGCGGCGCCCTGGGCCCTGGTCCGGCCGAGCGCCAGGGCGCCCGCGAGCCCGACCGCGACCGCAAGGATCGCGGCCACGGCCACGAGACCCGCCGTCACGACGGTCATCGAGCCGGCATCCTCATTCCTGCGCACGGGCCACCGCCCCCGTGTGGAAGGGGGGACCCCACGGCGCGGGCGCGTCCACGGTGACCGTGATCCACGCGTCGGCACGAGTCACCGTGACGACCGCGCCCGGTCCCGCTACCCGCTCGGCCGCGGCGCGCGCATCCGCAGGAGTCCCGACGATCGCCGCGCGCGCCCCCTCGTTCGCCGCGTGCTGCGCCCGGATGGCGCCCACGGCCCAGGTGGCGGAGCCGAGAACGAGCCCCAGTACGAGCGCGACCGCCGGAAGGGCGACGGCAAACTCCACCGTCGCCGAGCCACGATCGTCGGGGTCGTTGCGCCCCGTGCCGCGACGCTTCACGATCCGAGCGCCGAGCGCACGAGCCCCATGAGCATGTCCCGCACCTCCGGCGACTTGAGGAGCGCCACGAGCACCGCCGCGAAGCCCGCGGCGGCGACCGTCACGATCGCGTACTCCGCCGTTGCGGACCCGCGATCCGGTTGGGTGTCAACTCCGTCCATTTCCCTCTCCTCGTCCGCCGCGCTGCGGCGGCATTGTTCCCAGTCCGCCGCCTCACGGGGACATCGATCCCAATCCCGCGCCGCGCGCGACCGCGAGCAACAGCGGCACCACCCCGACGACGACGAAAGCGGGCAGCAGGCATAGCGCCAGGGGGAGCGCGACCCGCACCCCGAGCACGGCCGCCGCTTGCTCGGCCTCCGCGCGCGACCGCTCGACGACAACCTCCCGCGACGCCTTCAGCAGGGGCAGGGGCGAGGCGCCGGACATCCACGAGGACCGGAGCGCGCGGCCGAGCGGCTCGACCGACGGGTCGACGCCCGCCCAGGCCGCGTCCCACGCGACGGCCGCGCCAAGCGAGCCGGCCACCGACACCAGCGCCCCTCCCGGGGCGTCGGCGATCGCGTGGCCAACGGCGGCGATTGCCGAGCGAACGTCGAGGCCCGCCGCGATGGCGGCCTCGGCCAGTGCGAGCGGCAGCGCGGCGGGCTCGCTCGCCCTGCCCGCCTCGCGCGCGGTTGCGGTTAGCCCCCGAATCCATCGGCGCCCCGCGAACCACAGGCCCCCGCCGAGGGCGAGGAGGAACCATCCGAGCGGCGTCCCGGCGAGGATTCGCACGGAGTCCGCGTCCACGGCCGTCGCGAGGACCCAGCCCGCGGCCGGAAGCCACTGGAGCACCATCCCGCTCGCGCGGGGCCCGGCGAGCGCGAGTTCCCGCGCGATCTCGGCGCGCTCTCGCGCGCGCTCGGTCTCGACGACGGTTCCGAGGATGTCGGCGAGCGGCGCGCCCGTGTGGCGCGCGAGGCGCCCGGCGGCCCGAAGCGCGCGCTCCGACGGGTCGCCTGGCGCGATCGCCGGAGCGCCGTCCGCCTCGACGCCCACCCCGTACGCCTCCCTCCACGCCTGCTCGGGGGACGCCCCGGATCGCAGGAGCCCAATCGCCTCGGTGGCCGCGAGCGACCCGATGGCCGCGGTGGCGTTCACGCCGCAATCCCGGCGGCTACCGCTTGGTCCGCCTCCGCGGGAAGAAGCGCCTCGATCTCCGGCCACGCCGGGCCGACCTCGGTGCGGCCATCGGCGCCGATGCGGAGCGCGGCCCTGACTCGAAGCCGCGCCGCGCGTCGTCCCTCCTCAGCCCGAAGGATCGCGACCTCGCTCACGCGACGCCCCGCGGCGGTCTTCTCGAGGTGGATCACGGCTTCGAACGCCGCCGCGGCGTGGAGGTCCGTGGCGCGCGCGGTCATCCCGGCGAGCGCCCCGAGCGCCGCGAGGCGGGCCGGGACGTCGGCGGGCGCGTTGGCGTGCAAGGTCGCCATGCCGCCTCGGTGCCCCGTGTTGAGCGCGGTCAGCACGTCGCGAACCTCGGCGCCCCTGCATTCGCCGAGCACGATGCGATCGGGTCGCATCCGGAGCGCCTCCCTCACGAGCCGGGAGACCTCCACCGCGCCAGCGCCGTCGACGTTCGCGCGCCTCTCCACGAGCCGCACGACGTGCGGGTGGGTGGGGTTGACCTCGCCCGCCTCCTCGATGACGACGATCCGCTCGCCCGGGTCGACGAGGGACAGGAGGCTCGCGAGCAGCGTCGTCTTTCCGCTGCCCGTGGCGCCGGTGATGAGGAGCGAGGCGCGCCCCGCGACGAGCCCGGCGAGCACGGGGGCGAGCCCCGGCGCGAGCGTGCCGCAGAGTTCCAGGTCCTCGAGCGTCAGCGCCCCGCGGCGGACCGTCCTGAGCGAGATCGCCGCACAGCCGTCGACGACGGGGGGCAGGGCGGCGTGGAGCCGTGTGCCGTCGGGAAGCCGAGCGTCGACGAGCGGGCACGCGTCGTCCAGGCGGCGCCCGCCGAGGGACGCGAGCCGAACCGCGAGCTCGCGAACGTCGCCCGCGGACAAGAACCCAACCGACGCCCGCTCGAGGCCCATGCCGCGATCGATCCACACCTCGTCCGGGCCGTTGACCAGAACGTCCGTGACGCCGGGGGTCTCGAGGAGCCCGCGCAGGGGCCCGGCGACGAAGGGAAGCAGGGCGCTCATGCGTCCCACGGTCCGCGCGCGGCCCCCGTGCCGCTCCCCGCCCGTCGGAGACGGGTGTCCCGCGCCTCGTCCGCCCGACCTGGGGACACCGGAATCTCGCGGCCGCGCGGCACCGCCCGCCGCCGGGGTCGCCGGGGGCTCGTAGACTGGAACGTGGGAGGGACCATGACGGAGCACCACACCACGGCGGCATTCTTCGACCTCGACAAGACGATCATCGCGACGTCCTCGTCGACGGCGTTCGCGCGCGACCTCCGCTCCAACGGGCTTCTCAAGACGAGCGACGCGCTCAGGACCGCGTACGCCAAGTTCCTTTTCATGGTCGGCGGTGCCGACGCCCGCCAGACCGCCCGGCTCCGCGACGCCCTCGCCGAAACCATCACGGGCTGGGAGGCGGCCAAGGTCAGGCGGATCGTCGAGGAGACGGTCAAGGAGCTCATCGACCCCGTGGTGTACGAGGAGGCGCTCACCCTGATTCGCCGCCACCAGGCCAACGGCCGCGACGTCGTCATCGTCAGCGCGTCCGGAGCCGAGGTGGTCGAGCCGATCGCGAGCCTCCTCGGAACCAAGGACTTCATCGCGTCGCGCATGGAGGTGATCGGCGGCGTGTTCACCGGGAAGATCAGCCTCTACGCCTTCGGGCCGTACAAGGCCGACGCCATCCGCTCTATGGCGGCCGAGCGGGGCTACGACCTGGGGCGCTGCTACGCCTACTCCGACTCGATCACCGACGCGCCCATGCTCGACGCCGTGGGCTACGGCTTCGCCGTCAACCCCAACCCCGCGATGCGTCGGGCCGCGACCGCCCACGGCTGGGGCGTGCTCCACTTCCGACGTCCCGTCGCGCTCCGCGAGAGTAGGCGCCGCAGGGGAATCGTCGCTGGGGCCGTGGTCGCCGGCACGGCGCTCACCGCGGGCCTCATCTGGTGGACCCTGACCCGCCGCCGCGACCGCGAGGTCGTGTAGCGATCGGACCGGGGTCCGGATGGACGCCGACGCCTAGGTTGAGCCGAGCGCCTTCACCGGCGCCACGGCGCGCGACATGAGCGCCGCGACCCCGAGCGTCCCGGCCACGCAGCCGAGGGCCACGGGAAGCGACGTCGCCTCCGCGACGTGCCCGATGGTCGGCGGGGCGACGAGGAACCCGAGGTAGCCCAACACGGCGACGGTGCCCAATCCCTCGGCGGCCGTGCGCCCGTGAGCGGCGCCGGCCGAGAACACGATCGGCACGGTGTTCGCCAGCCCGATCCCCATGATCCCGAAACCAACCACCCCTGCCCATGGCGTGCCGACGATCATCCCGAGCGCTAGCCCTGCCCCCGCGAGGCCCGCCCCGGACGCGAGGAGCGTCACCGGCCCGACCCGCTTGTTGATCCCGTCGCCGAGGAAGCGGAAGGTCGCCATGGTGAGCGAGAGCGCGCCGTACCCGAGCGCGGCGAACGACGCCGTCGAGCCGAAGTTCTCCTTCAGGACGAGGGCGCTCCAGTTCTCCACGGCGCCCTCCGCGGCAAGCACGATGAAGGCGACGACGCCGACTCCGAGGAGCGCTCGACCCGGCAGCCGCAGCCTGCCCGAGGACGCCGCACCCCCCTCGTCCATCCCACGCGTCGCGGGAGGGAGCGCGCGGAAGCTCGTCCACGCCACCACGACCACCGCGACGCCCACTCCCGCCATGTGCTCAAGGGGCGTGAGCCCAACGCGAATGGCCACGAACGCGATGATGGAGCCGATGAGCGCGCCCAGGCTCCACATGCCGTGGAAGCCGGACATGAACGGGCGCCCCGCGCGGTGCTCCACATCCGCCGCGACGGCATTCATCGCGAGGTCCATCGATCCGATCGTCGCGCCCCACGCGAAGAGGGCGATCACGAGGGTCCAGAGGTTCGGCGCGATGACGGGCAGCGGTGAGACGACCGCGAGCGAGACCCCGGCCGCCATCGCGAGGCGGTGGGGCCCGATGCGGGCGCTGAGTGGCGCGGCGATGGTCATCGCCGACACGGCACCGACGGCGCCCGCGAGGAGGGCCGTGCCGAGAACCCCCTCAGTCAAGTTGAGGTGCTCGCGCACGTCGGGGACGTGGGGCGCCCACGACGCGACCATTACCCCATTTACGAGGAACGTGACGGAGACCGCGACGCGGGACCGACGGAGCCAGGCGATCATGCGGAGCCTTCCGTTGTCGTCGGGCGGGCGGGGCGCGTCGGGCGGGCGGGGCGCGTCGGGCGGGCGGGGC
>Ga0302299_10000199_pt1 | contig 29271 bp, 27 predicted proteins | sample III_Fen_N3_4_FD_198795 | JGI IMG/M metagenome (GOLD analysis project Ga0302299, IMG submission 198795) | Peat permafrost microbial communities from Stordalen Mire near Abisko, Sweden - III_Fen_N3_4 | ecosystem: Environmental > Terrestrial > Soil > Wetlands > Permafrost | place: Sweden: Abisko...
TTCATCTCGTTGGCCTGGATCTTCTTGCCGAGGTACTCCGGTGTCCGTCCGACCATGAGGCCGGCGATGAAGACGCTCAGCAGGGCGATGATGAGCATGCCGTACATGCCCGAGCCGGTGCCGCCGGGGCTGACCTCGCCGAACATCATGTTGGTGAGCGGCACCGCGCCGGCCAGGGGGAGCAGGCTGTCGTGGGCGCAGTTGACCGCACCGGTGGAGGTGTGGGTGGTGGCCGAGGCGAACAGCCCGCACTCGATCGGGCCGAACCGGGTGTCCTTGCCCTCCATGTTGCCGCCGGCCTGGGTGGCCGTGACCGTCTGGGAGGCGCCGACGGCGGTGAGCTTCGGGCTTCCGCGGGCCTCGATCGGCATGATGATCAAGGTGGTCAGCAGGAAGAGGAACATCATGGCGGCGAAGACCACCCAGCCCTGCTTCTTGTCGCCGGCCAGCTTGCCGAACGTGTAGGTGAAGGCGAACGGGATCGCCAGGAGACCCCAGATCTCGATGATGTTCGTGATGCCGTTGGGGTTCTCGTAGGGGTGGACCGAGTTGGCGTTGAAGGGCCCGCCGCCGTTCTCGCCGACCTCCTTGATGGCCTCCTGCGAGGCGATCGGTCCGCCGACGATGGTCTGCTTCTGGCCGGTGACCGTGGTCACGGTCTTGTTGGCGTGGAAGTTCTGGATCGCGCCCTGGCTGATGAGGATCAGCGTCACGAGGAACACGAACGGGAGCAGGACCCGGAGGCACGTGCGCACGAGATCGACCCAGAAGTTGCCGATGGTGGTGGAGCGGCGACGGACGAGGCCCCGGATGAGGGCGATGGCCACCGCCGCGCCGGCCGCAGCCGAGACGAAGTTGTGGAAGGCCAGGCCACCCATCTGGGTGAGCATCGACATGGTGCTCTCACCCGAGTAGTTCTGCCAGTTGGTGTTGGTGAGGAAGCTGACGGCCGTGTTGAACGACAGCGCCGCGGGAACGCCCGTGAACTTGTTGGGGTTGCCCGGTAGGTGGCCCTGGAGCCGCATCTGCGCGTAGAGGATCAGCAGCGAGGCCAGGCTGAAGCCGAGCAGTGACAATGCGTAGCTGGTCCAGCGCTGCTCCCGGTCGGGGTTGACGCCCGCGAGCTTGTAGATCAACCGCTCGATGGGGTTGAAGAAGCGGTCGCCGGGCGCCTTGCCGCCGCCGTAGACCTTGGCCATGTACGCGCCGATGAGCGGGGTGGACACCGCCAGGAGCGCCAGGAGGAAGAGGAGCTGGAGCCAGCCCTGGGTGGTCATCAGAGCTTCTCCGGGAAGATCAGCGCGTACACCAGGTACGCGGTGACGAGGACGGCCAGCACGAGGCCCACGGCGTTGTCGTAGCTCATGCCGCCACCGCCTCGTCCTCGTCCTCGGGCTCGTCGGAGGCGTCGGGCGACGTCCCCCCGCCGGAGCCGGCCATGGCCTGCTCGTCGGGCCCGATGATCCAGTCGCAGGCCCGCACCAGCAGCACGCACAGGCCGAAGAAGGCGATCATCACGGCCACGAAGATCACGTCTTGCATCAGATCCTCCTAGGGGAACCGCTCGACTCGTCGCACCGGCGCTCCGGTGGGACGTACCTGGCACAGCCGAGACAAGGTCGATCCTGAAGAGGAGCTGCCACGTCGGCTAGGGCCATGTGGCCGTTGTACGACTCCCTGATCAGGGAGGGAACGGTGTTTGACGCGGGCTTGACGCTGACGGGTTCCTTACTCACGCGTCCTTGACGGGGCGCCTACGCGGCTGCGGGCGGCGGGTAGGGTCGCCCGGTGTCCGACGACAGGCCGATCGGCATGTTCGACAGCGGCTTCGGCGGCCTCACCGTGGCCCGGGCGGTCATCGACCTGCTGCCCGACGAGGACCTGGTGTACGTCGGCGACAGCGGGCGCTACCCCTACGGGCCCCGCCCCCGCGCCGAGGTCCGCGGCTTCGCCCAACAGATCACCCGCTTCCTGGTGGACGAGCACGACGTGAAGATGGTGATCGTGGCCTGCAACACGGCCGAGGCGGCGGCGTTCCACGAGCTGCGCGCCGCCACCGACGTGCCCGTGCTGGGCGTCATCGACCCCGGCGTGCGGGCGCTCGTGTCGGCCACCACGTCGGGCCAGGTGGGGGTGATCGGGACCGTCGGCACCATCTCGTCGGGCGCCTACCAGCGGGCGGTCGAGGCCACGGGCGCGCCCGTGAAGCTCACGTGTGCGGCCTGCCCCGGCTTCGTGGAGTTCGTCGAGCGCGGCGAGACCGACACCGACCAGGTGCACGTGCTCGCCGAGCGCCTGCTCGCCCCCGTCATCGACGCGGGCGTCGACACCCTGCTGCTGGGGTGCACCCACTACCCCTACCTGGCCCGCACGTTGGCCGACGTGCTCGGCCGCGAGGTGGTGCTGGTGTCGTCGGCCGACGAGACCGCGTTCGCGGTGCGCGCGGTGTTCGACGGCCGGTCCTCGGCCGCCGAGCTCCCCGCAGTGGCCCGGCGGCGCGCGGGTCGGCCGGCACGGCACCGCTTCCTGTCCTCGGGCGACGTGGCGTGGTTCCGGGAGCTCGGCGGGCGCCTGCTCGGACCCGAGCTGGCCGACGCCGAAGGCGTGACGTGGGCCCTGGCCCCGCCGGGTTCCCCCGCGGCCTGACGGTCGTGTGAGACTCCGGGTCGCCCCCTTCCCGCACCAGGAGCCCCGCCATGCGCCACGACGGCCGCCAGCCCGACGACCTCCGCCCCATCTCGTTCGAGCGCGACTACACCGACGCCCCGGCGGGGTCGGTGCTCGTGAGCTTCGGGGGCACCCGGGTGCTGTGCACGGCCTCTGTCGACGAGGATGTGCCCCGCTGGATGCGCGGCAAGGGCAAGGGCTGGGTCACCGCCGAGTACTCGATGCTCCCCGGGGCCTCCCCCGAGCGCATCCGGCGTGAGGTGAAGGACGGCAAGCCGTCGGGCCGCACCCAGGAGATCCAGCGGCTCATCGGCCGGTCGCTGCGCTCGGTCTGCGACATGGGGTTGCTCGGTGAGCGTCAGGTCATCGTCGACTGCGACGTGCTGCAGGCCGACGGCGGCACCCGCACCGCGTCGATCTGCGGTGGCTACCTGGCGCTGCACGACGCGCTCAGCCGCCTGGTGCAGGCCAAGCGCATCGCCAGCCACCCCCTCACCGACTTCTGCGGGGCCATCTCCGTGGGCATCATCGACGGCGTCCCGCTGCTCGACCTGCCCTACGTCGAGGACTCGCGCGCCGAGGTCGACATGAACGTGGTCATGACCGGCGCAGGCCGCTTCGTCGAGGTGCAGGGCACGGCCGAGGGCCTGCCCTTCAGCCGCACCGAGCTCGACGACCTGCTGGGCCTCGCCCAGTCGGGCATCGGCCGCATCATCGACCTGCAGCGCGCGGTCGTGGCGGTCCCGCCGGAGCCGCGCCCCTCGTGAGCGCGGCGGCGGACCTCCCGCGGCCCCGCCTGCGGGTGGTGCTGGCCACGGCCAACCCCGGCAAGGTGGTCGAGATCGAGGGCCTGCTCGGCGAGCGGGTCGAGCTGGTGCCGCGCCCGGCCGACGTGCCCGACGTGGTCGAGGACGCCGACACGCTCGTGGGCAACTCGCGACTGAAGGCCGTCGCGCTGGTCACGGCCACGGGCCTCCCCGCGGTGGCCGACGACACCGGGCTCGAGGTCGAGGCGCTCGGTGGCGCTCCCGGGGTGCGCTCGGCGAGGTACGCGGGCGACGACGGCGACGCGGTGCGCAACGTCGCCAAGCTGCTCGCCGAGCTGGCGGGGCGACCCGATCCGGCCGACCGCCGGGCGCGGTTCCGCACCGTGGCCCTGCTGCGCTGGCCCGATGGCCGCGAGCTGGTGGCCGAAGGCACGGTCGACGGCACCATCGCGCCGGCACGGTCGGGCGACGGCGGCTTCGGCTACGACCCGGTGTTCGTGCCCGACGGCGCCGGCGGCCGCACCTTCGCCGAGCTGACCCTCCTCGAGAAGCAGGCCATCAGCCACCGCGGACGCGCCTTCCGCGCCCTCGCCGCCCTCCTGCCCTGACCCGCCCGACCGCCCCTCGTTCCGCGAATGTTCTGTGAAAGTGGTCGTATAGCGACCACTTTCACAGAACATTCGCGGGATTGGGCCGGGGTCACCAGCCCCGCAGGTCGACGGGCCAGCGGTCGATGACCTCGTCGTCCCGGACCACGTGGAGGACGTCGTGGAGCGCCACCGTCGGGTCGACGTGCGAGGGGTGGATGCGGACGCGGTCGCCGGTGCGGGGTGAGGCCGTCCCCGCGCTCGGGGCGAACGTGGTGTGCTCATCGGAGCAGAACCAGACGTCGCCGCCCACCACCGTGGGGTCGCCGTGGTCGAGCGACATGGCCTTCAGCCCTGCGTCGGCCACGAGCCACCCCTTGGGGCTGGCCGTCAGCACCGTGGCCAGCACCGACAGTGCCTGGCGGAACGGCGTGTCGAGCAGCCCGTACTGCGTGTCCATCAGGGTGTACGAGCCGGCCTGGAGCTCGGTGACCCAGGTGTTCACGGCGTAGGTGCCCGTGCCCCCTCCGGAGACCACGTCGCCGCCGACCTCGGCATGGGCCTCGCGCAGCAGCTCCATCGAGACGGCGACCTTCTCCGCCTTGGTCTCGTCGGGCTCCATCATGAGGTGGCCCTCGTAGCCCATGACGCCACGCACCGCGAGGCCGGCGCCGCGGGCCTGCTCGGCGAGGCGCGCCGCGTCGGCGGGTGGGCAGCCACCGCGGGGCAGGCCGACCTCCACGTCGATCAGCACCTCGCCGATGCCGGCCTGCGCAGCCGCCGCGACGGTCTCGTCGGAGTCGACGGCCACCGTGACGCGCGCCCCCAGGGTGGCAAGCTCGGCGAGGGCCGCGAGGCGGCTCAGGTCGAGCAGCTCGTTGGCGAGCAGCAGGTCGGTGCCGAGCCCGGACCGGGCCATGCCGACGAGCTCGCGCGCGGTCGCGCCGCAGAACGCGACGTGCCCGGCGGCGGCCAGCTCGCCCGCGAGCGCGGTGGACTTGAAGGCCTTCACGTGCGGACGCAGCGCGGTGCCGGGTCGCACGGCTGCCATGGCGGCCACGTTGTGCTCGAAGGCGTCGGCGTCGACCACCAGCGCGGGCGTGGGCAGGTCATGGACGTTCACGACCGCGCACGCTACGTCCGGAACCGCCGTCCATCCGCGTCCTGGGGACGGATCCATGGCCCTGGCGCACATTTCCGTCCCCGAGACCGTGGGTGAGGGCGAGGGGACGGGGGAGCGGCGGGGGTGCCGGCGGAGGGAGTCGAACCCTCACTGGCATGGACCTAAACCATGTGCCTCTGCCAATTGGGCTACGCCGGCCGGAAGTGCTCCCGGGCGCCGCTAGCCTGCCACGCCATGGTCAACGCGCTGTCCACGCCGCCGCTCGCCCCCGTCGCCCAGGGCCCCGGCTTCTTCGATCCGAGCTCCGAGGTCTACAACCGCCTCCTCAACGAGCGCATCGTGTTCCTCGGCACCGAGGTCAACGACCAGGTCGCCAACCTCGTCACCGCACAGCTGCTGCACCTCGAGGGCCAGGACTCCGAGAAGGACATCTGGCTCTACATCAACTCGCCCGGCGGGTCGGTCACCGCCGGCATGGCCATCTACGACACCATGCAGTTCGTCGAGCCCGACGTCGGCACCATCTGCATGGGTCTGGGCGCCTCGATGGGCCAGTTCCTGCTGTGCGCCGGCGCCCCGGGCAAGCGCTTCGCCCTGCCGCACGCCCGGGTGATGATGCACCAGCCGTCGGGGGGCTTCCAGGGCCAGGCCTCCGACATCGCCATCCAGGCCGAGCAGATGGCCTACATCAAGAAGCTCATGGCCGAGCGCATCGCCTTCCACACCGGTCAGGACCTCGAGCAGGTCGAGGCCGACTCCGAGCGTGACCGCTGGTTCACGGCCGAGCAGGCCAAGGACTACGGCATCATCGACCGGGTCATCGTGCGCCGCGGCGAGATGGGCTGACCGACCGCAGCTAGTTGCTCCCGAGCCCGCCGAAGCCGCCGAGGCCGCCGTCGCCCGAGTCGCCGGTGCTCTGGTAGCCCTGCGGCACCACGTTGGCGCCACAGTGCTTCTTGGCGTACCCGACGAACGAGCTGGTCGCGCGCAGCGCACGCGGGTAGCGGCTGAAGACCCGGTCGACGGCCATCACCCGCGGGTCGGCGTAGGCGTTGTAGGTGCCGGGGGTGGACTGGTACGGGTTCGGGATGTAGCCGGGGAGCACCGAGGTGGGCACGCCTCCCGGCGTCGAGGGCGCCACGGGGACGGTGGTGGCGGTGGTCGGCGGTGTGTCGGGCACGTCGCGCAGCTCGGCGGCGAGGTGCTCGGCGAAGTCGGCGGTGATCGCGACGTCGGTCCGGATGGTGCGCGGCGCGACCCGCTCGAGCGAGCGCATGCTCGTGGCGAGCGCGTTGATGCGCGCCACGGTGGTGGCGATGCTGTCGCCCGTCACGGTGTCGATCAGCAGCGACACGGCAGGCGTGCGAGGGACCATGGCGCAGAACGCGGCGGTGTTGCCGTTGCGGTGCGCGCACCCGGGTGCGACGAACACCAGCAGCAGGGCCGACCCCGCCGCCGCGGTGCGCAGGCGGGGGAGGAGGCGGGTCATGGCGCCACCGTACCCGGGTGGTCGGCGGTCGCAGGGTCGGCCGGAGCCCGGTGGGGCGGCGTGCCGGAGCGGCCTCAGCGGGTGGCCTCGGCCAGGTCGCGCAGCTCGGTGACGGCGTGCTCCAACCCGTCGGGGTCGCGGTACAGCGAGCTGCCGGCCACGAGGACGTTGGCGCCCGCCCGGGCCGCGCCGGCCACGGTGTCGGGACCGATGCCACCGTCGACCTCGATGTCGACATCGGCCCCCTGGGCCAGCACCAGCGCGCGCAGCTCGGCGATCTTCGGCTCCATGGTGGCGATGTAGCGCTGCCCACCGAACCCGGGGTTCACGGTCATGATCAGCACCATGTCGACGAGGTCGAGCACGTGCGCCACGGCCGACACCGGCGTGGCCGGGTTGAGGGCCACCGAGGCCCGGGCGCCGAGCTCGGCGATGTTGCCGAGGGTGCGGTGCAGGTGGGTGCAGGCCTCGGCGTGGACGATGAGCCGCTCGCACCCCGCCTCGATGTAGCGAGGGGCCAGCTCGTCGGGGCGCTCCACCATGAGGTGCGCCTCGAACGGGAGGTCGACATGGGGCCGGCAGGCGGCGATGACGTCGGGCCCGAAGGTGAGGTTCGGCACGAAGTTGCCGTCCATCACGTCCCACTGGATGCGGTCGACGCCGGCCTTCTCGAGGGCCGCGACCTCCTCGCCGAGCCGGGCGAAGTCGGCGGGCAGCACCGAGGGGGCGATCTGGATCGGGCGCGGTTCGGCGGTCACCCGCCCATTCTCCCCGGTCGCCGCCGGTCGCGGCGAATGGATGGGGCGGTGGCGGCGACCGGTACGCTCCCGCACCGTGGCGATCGTCGAGCTCGAGTGCACGTCGATGGCCGTAGGGGGAGAAGCCGTCGCCCGGCAGGCCGACGGGAGGGTGGTCTTCGTCGCAGGAGCGCTCCCCGGTGAGCGGGTCCGGGTCGACATCACCGACGAGCGCAAGACGTTCGCCCGGGGCCGGGTGCTCGACGTGCTCGAGGCCGCGCCGGGCCGGGTCACGCCGCCGTGCCCCCACGTGGCGCGGGGGTGCGGTGGCTGCGGCTGGCAGCACCTCGACGTGGCCACCCAGCGCCTCCTCAAGCAGCAGCTCGTGGCCGACTCGCTCAGCCGTCTGGGTGGCACCTCCGACGTCGACGTCGACCCGGGGCCCGACCTCGCCACCGAGGGCTACCGCACCACGCTGCGGCTCTCCACGGTCGACGGGCAGGCCGCGTTCCGGCGGGCGCACAGCCACGACCCGGTCGAGGTCGACTCCTGCCTGGTGGCGCACCCGTTGCTGGCCGAGCTGGTCACCGGGGGCCGCTTCGACGGCTGCCGCGAGGTGACGTTGCGGGCCGGGGCCGGCACCGGCGAGCGCCTGGTGGTTGCCGACCCTCGGGGCCGTGGTGTGGCGGTGCCCGCCGACGTGCTCGTGGTCGGCACCGACGAGCTGCGCCGCGGCCGGCACGCCTGGCTCCACGAGGAGCTGCTGGGTCGACGCTGGCGCATCTCGGCGAGCTCCTTCTTCCAGACCCGCGCCGACGGCGCGGTGGCGCTCGTCGACGAGGTCGCCCGGCAGATCCGTGACGCTGCTGCCGTGCTCGACGACGCGCCGCGCCCGGCAGCCGGGGGTGGCACCGCCCACCGCACGATGGTCGACCTCTGCTGCGGCGTCGGCCTCTTCTCGGGTGGGCTCGCGGCCGGGCTCGACGCCCTCGACGTCGGCCCCTGGAGCATCGTCGGGGTCGAGCGGCACCGGCCGGCGGTGGTCGACGCCCGCCACAACCTCGCCGACCTCCCGCAAGCCAAGGTCATCCGCGCCTCGCTCGAGGGCTGGCGGCCGATGCCCGCCGACGTGGTCGTGGCCGACCCGGCCCGTTCCGGCCTCGGCCGCGAGGGGGTCGCCGCGGTTGCCGCCACGGGCACGCCCCTGCTGGTCCTCGTGAGCTGCGACCCGGCTGCGCTCGGGCGCGACGCCGGGCTGCTGGCCGCAGCGGGCTACCGGCTCGACGCCTGCACGCTGGTCGACCTCTTCCCCCACACGTCGCACATCGAGGTCGTCAGCCGCTTCGTGCGGGCCTGACCCGACCTGCGCTCAGCGGATCCAGCTGGCGACGGTCTGCACGACGACGGCGACCGCCAGGAGCGACACGACCGCCACGCAGATGGTGGCGACGACCCGGAAGCGGGGGCCGTTGACGGCGTCGCCGAGCACCTCGCGCCGGTTGGCGAGCACCAGGATGAAGCCGAGGATGACCGGCGCGATGAGCCCGTTGAGGACCTGGGTGTTGATGAGGAGCTTGATGAGGTTGCCCGGGGCCAGCGCCACCGCGGCGCCGATGACGATCTGCGCGGTGAAGAGGCCGAGGAACACGGGTGCCTCGGTGAACTTGCTCGACACCGAGCGCTCGACGCCGGCGGCCTCGGAGATGGCGTAGGCGGTCGAGAGCGGCACGACCGCGGCCGCGAGGGCCGAGGCGCCGAGCAGGCCGATGCCGAACAGCGCCTTGGCGGCGGAGCCCACCACCGGCTCGAGGGCCTTGGCGGCGTCCTCCGCCGAACCGAGCGCACCGGTGCCACCGATGACGGCCGCGGTGGCGATGATGATGGCCATCGACACGATCTCGGCGGCGATGGTGCCCACGATGGTGTCGAGGCGCACGAGCGGGTAGTCCTCGGGCCCGAGGCCCCGGTCGGCGACGGCGGCCGCCTGGTAGAGCTGCATGTAGGGCGTGATGGTGGTGCCGACGATGGCCACGGCCAGGATCAGGAACGGCTCGCTGGCGACGAAGTGGGGAAAGGCCGTCTGCGCGCCCACCGCGGCCCAGCGGGGGTGCCCGAGGATGGCGGCGACGGGGTACGCGATGAACGCCAGCCCGAGCATCAGGAACATGCGCTCGGCGTAGCGGTAGGACCCGAACACGACCATGGCCCACAGCACCAGCGCGGCGATGGGGACGCTGAGGTAGCGGCTCACGCCGAAGAGCTCGAACGCGGCGCCCACGCCGGCGAACTCCGACACGACGAGGCCCAGGTTGGCCACGATGAGGCACACGACCGCCAGCGCCGCGGCCCGCAGGGGGAACTGCTCGCGGATGAGCGACACCAGGCCCTCGCCGGTGAACGCGCCCAGCCGCGCCGACATCTCCTGGACCACCACCAGCGCGACGGTGACCAGCACCATGAGGAAGAGGGTGCGGTAGCCGAACTGCGCCCCGGCCGAGGCGTAGGTGGCGATGCCGCCGGCGTCGTTGCCGGCGTTGGCGGCGATGAGCCCGGGGCCCAGCACGGCCAGCACCACGAGCGCCCGACGACGGCGCGTGCGGCGCGGCGCAGGTGGACCGAGCGTGGGCCCGGCGCCGTCGTCGGGGGCGCCCGGCGCGGGCCCGGCGTCGCCCAGGGCGCCGGGGACGGCCACGTTCGGCGCGCGCGGCCGACGCTCGAAGGGGTCGAGCGCGGTCATGCCAGGATCCTCGGGAACCGGAGCTTGGCCTTCTCGGGCACGAGCGCGTCGACGACGTCGTCGGCGAGGATCCGGCCGATGGGGCGGTCGGCGGCGTCGACCACCACCACCGACGCGGCACGGCTGTCGACCAGGCGCGCCACGACCTCCTCGAGCGATGCGTCGGCGTGGACGGTGACGGGCCAGGGCGGCTCGACGAGGTCGTCGACCGAGGCCGTGGGGTCGGCCAGGAACAGGTCGAACAGCGCGAGGTCGTCGACGAGGGTGCCGTCGTCGTCGATGACGAGGACCCGGTCGACGTCGGCACGGTGCTCGGTCTCCTCGCGGAGCCGGTCGCGCACCGCCTGGACGGAGGTGCCGACCGGCACGGTGACCAGGTGCGTGGTCATGAGGCCACCCGCCGACTCCTCGGAGAAGGTGAGCAGCGCGGCCAGGTCGCCGGCGGTCTCGTCGGGCATCGCGTCGAGCAGCTCGGCCCGCTCCTCGGGACCCAGGTCGCGCAAGGCGTCGGCCGCCTCGTCGGGCTCCATGGCGGCGACGAGGGCCGCGGCACGCGCCACCGGCGCCTCGCGCAGCAGCTGCTCCAGCTCCTCGGGCTGCATCTCCTCGAGCGCGTCGGCGGCGACGCCCGGGTCGAGGGCGTCGAGCAGCGCCTGGCGCTCGTCGCGGCCCAGCTCCTCGAGCAGGTCGGCGACCTCCGAGGGGCGGAGGCGCTTGAGGGCCTGGCTGGACCGCGACAGGCGCAGCTCGCCGGGCTGCGAGCCGAAGGGCTGCACCGCCGACCAGTCGAGCACGCGGTCGGGCGTGGCGCGGTGGCGCCGGCGCGCCGGGCCGAGGCGGCGGAGCAGGCTCTGGAAGCTCACGTCGACGCCCACGAGGCGCCAGGCCAGACCGACCCGGGCCAGGTAGAGGTCGCTGGCGCGCACCACCCGCACGCCGTCGACGTCGACGAGCTGGCGGTCGAGGACGTCGCGCCCCAGCACCACCTCGCCGGGACGGCGCTGGAAGTCGCGCAGGTCGAGGCGGGCCGAGCGCAGCCGGACCTCGTCGGCCTTCATGGTGGCCACCTGGGCGATGGGCAGGAACGCGGGGCGGCGCCCGACCTTGACCACCAGACCGGTGGCGGGCGGGTAGGGGCCACCGTCCCAGCGGGCGACCACGTCGGCGACGCGGCCGACCTCGTCACCGGCCTGGTTGCGGACGGGCTGGCCGACGATGCCGGCGAGCGAGATCAGGGCATCGGCCACCGACCGGTGCGTGAGCAGGCCGCGGTGGGCGTGGCGCTCGGCCCGGTGACGGAGCGGGGCGGGCGTGGGCAGGGATGGGCGACGGGCCACGACGGACCTCCGGCTGGTGGAGCGCGCCAACCGGACTGGCTGGGGCGCAGGCGGCACGGACGGGCTGCCGCGGGAGCGTGGGAGGCGGCGGGACCTGCGGGCTAGGAGCCGGGAGGACCTGCGGCGACCACGGTGACGGGGCAGCGGGAGAGGGTCGACGGGGAGCGTCTACTGGGAGGTTCACCTCGTCGCATGGCCGTCACCTCCCTTCTGGTCGTGGGGAACGCCTGTGTGGTCGCACAAAAGCCTGGCCAGGATAGCCGCTCGGGCCCCGTTTGGGCCGAACGGGGGCCCCGCTGCCCCGATAGGGTCATCCGGGAAGTCGGCCGGCGACGTACATGGGGCGTGATCTACTTGGGTGAAGAGGCGCTGCCGGCGTCGGAGCTGAGCGATGCCGGCCTCGTCGTCGCCATCAGCCGGTACCACCAGGAGGCCCTGGCCGAGGCGTACCGCCGCCACGCGGGTGCGGTGTTCGGGCTGGCCCGGCGCCTGCTCTCCGACGTGAGCCTGGCCGAAGAGGTGGTGCAGGAGGTGTTCCTGCGGCTGTGGAACACGCCCGAGAAGTTCGACCCGGGCCGCGGCTCGCTCCGGTCCTACCTGCTGGCGCAGTGCCACGGTCGGTCCGTCGACCTGATCCGTGCCGAGAGCTCGCGCCGCAAGCGCGAGGACCGTGACATCCGCGAGACCGCCGAGTCGGGCTACGACGTGGCCCACGAGGTGTGGGACATGGCCGTGGCCGACCAGGTCCGCGCCGCCCTGGTGCAGCTCCCCGACCGGGAGCGTCGCCCGATCGAGCTCGCCTACCTGGGCGGCTGCACCTACCGCGAAGTGGCGGTGATGCTCGACGAACCGGAGGGGACCGTGAAGAGCCGCATCCGCTCGGGCCTCAAGCGCCTGCGCGTCGATCTCGCCGACTCGGGGATCGGGGGGCAGCTGTGAGCACCACGCCCACCCACGAGGAGCTCCGCGACCTGTTGGGCGTCTACGCGCTCGACGCGGTCGACCCCGACGAGCGCCTGCTCGTCGAGGAGCACCTGGTCACCTGCCCGGCGTGTCGCGCCGAGGTCTCGGCGCACCGCGAGGTGGCCTCGATGCTCGCCCACACCGGCGCCACGGCCCCCGACGGCCTCTGGGACCGGATCTCGGCATCGCTCGAGGAGACCCCACCCGCGCTGCGCCTGGCTGCCTTCGCCCCGCCGGGCGAGCCGGCCGCCGACGAGGCCGGTGCCGGGGCCCCCGCCGCTCCGGTGGCCTCGCTCGCCGCCCATCGTGAGCGCCGGGTGCGCCTGTCGGCGTTCGTGGGCGTGGCTGCGGCCGCGGTCATCGCGGTGCTGGCGCTCGGCTTCGTGGTCGTGCGGCAGAACTCCCGGCTCGACCACGTCAACGCCGCGCTCTCGAAGGTCGGCCTCCAGCAGGTCGTGTCGAAGGCGATGAACGAGCGCGGCTTCAGCCACGCCCGCCTGCAGTCGGCCGACGGCAAGGTGTCGGTCCCGGCCGTGGTCACGCCCCAGGGCGTGGGCTACCTGGTCACCACCGACCTGCCCACGCTCCGCGCCGGTCGCACGTACCAGCTGTGGGGCGTGCGCCGGAAGCACGTCGTCTCGCTCGGCATCTTCACCGCCGGTGCCGACGCCGTGCCGTTCCAGACGAACGGGCCGCTCGACGCCCTGGCCATCACCGACGAGGTCGAGGGCGGCGTCACCAGCTCGAGCAACCAGCCGGTGGTGGCAGGCAAGGTCGTCTGAGGGAGACTGTGGCCATGAGCCACGAGCACGACGAGCCAACCGACGAGCCCCAGGTGCTGGTGGGCATCTCCTTCGATGACGTCTTCCGCGCCCAGGAGTTCCTCACGGAGGCCACCCGCCTCGCGGCGCAGGGCCGCCTGAAGCTGCGCGATGCGGTCACCATCATCAAGAACGAGCAGGGCCGCACCGTGGTGCACGAGACCATCGACCCGTCGCCGGGGCGCACCGCGTTCTCGGGTGCGCTGTGGGCGGGGCTGTTCGGCCTGATCCTGGGCGGACCGGTCGGCTGGGTGGCCGGCGCGGCGCTCGGGGCCGGAGCGGGGGCGCTCACCGCCAAGGTCGTCGACCTGGGCATCTCCGACGAGTGGGAGACCTGGTTCAAGGAGACGATCCAGCCGGGCAACGCCATGGTGGCGCTGCTCGTCACCGACCTCGACCGCAACGCCCTCGTCGAGGAGGCCTCGCGCTTCACCGGGGCCCGGCTCGTCTACGCCAACCTCGACGACGCCACCATCGCCCGCATCGCCGAGGCCCTGGGCACCGAGGCGCCCGAGGTCAGCGCCTCCGAGCCGGGCGGCGACGTCAGCGCCTGAGCGCGCCGGTTCCGGTCAGGCGGCCAGCGCGGCGGCGGAACGACCCATGAGGTCGAGGAAGTTGTCGCAGTAGAAGCGTTGGCGGACGTCGTCGGACGCGTCGCCGAGTGACGCCTCGAAGCGCTCGAGCGGGCGCCGCCCGCCCTCGACGTGCGGGTAGTCCGACGAGAACAGGCACACCTCGGGACCGGCCTGCTCGATGATCCAGCCGACGTCGTCGGTGGGGTAGGGCGTGAAGCGCAGCTGCCGGCGCACGTAGTCGCTCGGCCGCAGCGACAGCGCCCGGAGCCGCTCCTCGTGCCGCGCGAAGGCCTCGAAGGCGGACTCCATCTGCCGCATCCACGACGGTACCCAGATGGCGCCCTGCTCGATGACGCCGAGGCGCAGCTCGGGGAAGCGCTCGAAGACGCCGTCGAAGATCATCGTGGCGAGCGTCTGGGCGGGCGGCCCGGGGATGCCCATGTAGTCGACCGAGCGGAAGTTCTCCTCGCCGCCGTGGAAGTCGGGTGGCACGGGCAGGCCGTTGCGGAAGTAGGCGGGGTCGATGAGGTCGCCGGTGCCACCGACGTGGAAGACGATGGGCACGCCGGCCTCCTGGGCCCGGGCCCACACGGGGTCGAGGCCGAGGTGGCTGGGAGAGTGGCCCGGCGGGCAGCCCGAGGCCACGAGCAGGGCCGCGGCGCCGTCGGCCAGAGCTTCGTCGGCCATGGCCGCGGCGCGGTCGAAGTCGACCAGGGGCACGTAGCACGACGGCAGGAGCCGGGGATCGGCGGCGCAGAACTCGACCATGCCGCGGTTGTGGGCGCGGGCGGTGCCGTAGGCCAGGTCGAGGTCGCCGCCGTGCTCCCAGTCGTGGAGGCGGCGGTTGTGGAAGGTGTTGAACACCAGCTGGCTCGAGAAGCCGAGCAGGTCGAGGGCGCGGCCGCGGTCCTCGGGCAGGAAGGCGCCGGTGGCCGCGAAGTTCTTGCGGAGCATGATCTCCTCGGCCTCGACCGCCTGGTACTCGGCGGAGGCGTGGCGCTCGGCGAGGCGGTCGAAGGCCGCCACCAGATCGCGCTGCTGCGCCTCGGGGTCACCCGTCTGGCGCAGCTCGTTGCCGCCCGGGTAGCGCAACGGCTCGATGCGGTCGCGGACGGCCGGGTCGGCGTGGTCGCGCAGCCACGTGGGCGTCTCCATGATGTGGGCGTCGGCGTCGTGGACGACGCGCCCGCTGCTGTAGGGCATGGCAGCTCCTTTGTTCCCGGTCTGGTCCCGAACCGACCGTGGCGGTCGGCTCGCGGCCAGGCCTCGGCCTAGCGGGTCCGGCGGCGTAGGCGGCGGCTGGCGAGCGACGGAGGCACCCAGCCGGCGTCGGCGGTGGCGATGTTCGTGCCGGGCGGGACGATCTCGTCGATGCGGTCGAGCACGTCGGCCTCGAGCTTCACCTCGGCGGCCGCCAGCTGCGACTCGAGGTGCTCGGCCGTGCGCGGCCCGATGATCGGCGAGGTGACCGCCGGGTGGGCGAGCACGAAGCCGATCGCGAGCTGGATGAGCGTGAGCCCGGCCTCGTCGGCCAGGGCGCCGAGCTGGTCGACGACCTCGACCTTGCGTTGGTTCTCGGGGAGCGACAGGTCGTAGCGACCGGGCACCCGGCTGGCGCGGCGGCTGGTGTTGTCCTTGCCCGACCCGAAGGCGCCCGACAGCCAGCCACCCGCGAGCGGGCTCCACGGCAGCACGCCCATGCCGTACTTCTCGGCGACCGGCAGCACGTCGGCCTCGATGCCCCGCACCAGCATCGAGTACGGCGGCTGCTCGGTGACGAAGCGCTCCCGGCCCCGGCGCTCGGCCACCCACTGCGCCTCGACGATCTCGTGCGCGGGGAAGGTGGAGCTGCCGAAGTAGCGGATCTTGCCGGCCCGGACCAGGTCGGTGAGCGCGCCCAGCGTCTCGTCGACGTCGACGGTGGGGTCGGAGCGGTGCACCTGGTAGAGGTCGAGGTGGTCGGTGCCGAGCCGGCGCAGGCTGTTCTCGCACTCGGTGATGATCCAGCGGCGTGAGTTGCCCTGCTGGTTGGGGTCGTCGCCCATGGGCGCGTGCACCTTGGTGGCGAGCACCACCCGCTCGCGGTCGATGGTGGCAAGCGCCTTCCCGACGATCTCCTCGGACTCACCGGCGCTGTACACGTCGGCCGTGTCGATGAAGTTGATGCCGGCGTCGAGGGCCTGGTGGATGATCCGCACCGACTCGTCGTGGTCGGGGTTGCCCCACTGCCCGAACATCATGGCCCCGAGGCACAGGGGGCTGACTCTCACACCGGTTCGACCGAGCACGCGCAGCTTCATGGCGGCGATCCTACGGTCGACCGATCCCGTCTGCTTCTGGGTGCGTCCGGCGGTGCCATGACCCCGGCAGACGCACCCAAAACGCGGGAGAGGGCCGGGCGCGCCAAGATCTCTGGCGGTGGACGTCCGCGTTCGGGTGATCGGCGGCTTCGAGGTCGAGGGCCTCGACGCGCCCCGCCTCGGCAGCCGCAAGGCCCGGACGCTGCTCAAGATGCTGGCGCTGCAACGGGGCCGTGCGGTGACCGTGGAGCTGCTGGCCGAGCGCCTCTGGCCCGACGTCGCGCCCGCCAACCCCACCGAGCAGGTGCGCGTCCTCGTGAGCCGGCTGCGCGGCGTGCTCGGCGCGGAGCGGTTGCCGCGCACCGACGCGGGCTACGCGCTGCTCGCCGACTGGCTCGACCTCGACGCCTTGGCGGAGCTGGTCGCCGACGCCCGGCGGCGGATCGCCTCGGGCACCCCGGGCTCGGCGCGGGCCGCGTGCACGGCCGCGCTCGCGCTGGTGCGCGGCCCGTTGCTGCCCGACGAGCCCGACGCCGAGTGGGCCGAGGCCGACCGGTCGCTGCTGGCCCGGCTGGAGCTCGACGCGCGCCGCAGCGGCGCCGACGCTGCGCTCGCTGCGGGCGACCACGCCGGCGCGGCGCTGCTCGCCCAAGGTGCCCTCGACGACGACCCCTTCGACGAGGTCCTGGTCCGCATCCTGATGCGCGGCCTGGTGGGGTCGGGTCGACCCGCCTCGGCCCTCGCGGCCTACGCGGCGCTGCGCGAGCATCTCGCCGAGGAGCTCGGGGTGAGCCCGACCCCCGAGACCGAGGAGTTGCACACCGCCATCCTGCTGGCGCCTCCCGACGAGGTCGACCTCCGACCGGCCGGTGTGACGCCCGGCGCCTCCCTGCCGGGCCGGAGCGACGTGCTCGCCGCCCTCGACGCGTCCCTGGCCGATGCCGCAGCCGGACGCGGGAGCCTGGTGCTGGTGGAGGGCGAGGCCGGCATGGGCAAGACCCGCCTGCTCGAGGTGTGGTGCGCCGCGGCCCGGGCCGGTGGGGCGACGGTGCTGGCGGGTCGCTGCGAGGAGCTGACGCGCAGCCTGCCCCTGCAGCCCGTGCTGGCGGCCCTCGACGACCACCTCGCCGTGCTCGACCCCGACGAGGTTGCGGCTGCGCTGGGGCCCGAGGCCGACGTGCTCGCCCGGTTCCTCGGCCGCAGCGCCGAGCGCGTCGGTCCGGCGCTGCCGGTGGCCCTGCGCGATCGCGGCGACGCGCAGCTCCTGATGTTCACCGCCCTACTTGCGGTGCTGAGGCGGCTGCCCGCGCCCGTGGTGCTCGCCCTCGACGACGTCCACCTCGCGGGCTCCGCCACCGTGGAGTGGCTGCACCTCGTCACGCGCCGCGCCCGTGAGTCGCCCCTCCTCGTGGTGGCCACCCAACGGCCCGAGGAGGCGTCGGCGCTCGTCCCCGCCACCCGGGTGGTGCTCGGCCCCCTCGATGCCGCTGCCGCCGCAGAGGTCGTGGGGGCGGGGCCTGCCGAGCGGCTGCTGGCGCGCAGCGGCGGCAACCCGCTCTTCCTGGTGGAGCTCGCCGCGGTGGTCCCCGGCGGCGAGTTGCCGGCCACCGTGCGCGACGCGGTCGACGCGAGTTGCGAGCGGGCCGGGCCAACGGTGGGCGCCACCTTGCGATCGGCCGCCGTGCTCGGCCCGGTCGTCGACCTCGAGCTGCTTGCCGCGGTGCTGCGGGCGTCGCCGGTCGACCTGCTCGACCACCTCGAGCAGGGGGTGCGGCGACGCTTCCTCGTGGAGCAGGCGGGCACCTTCCGCTTCCGTCACGACCTGGTCCGCGAGGCCCTCGCCGCGAGCGCGTCGGACCCGCGCCGGCAGGTGCTGCACCGCGAAGCCGGCCGGGCCCTGAGCCGGCGATCGCGGCCCGACCCGCTCGCCGTGGCCTTCCACGCGCGCCTGGGGGGCGACGACGAGCTGGCGGCGCGCGCGCTGGTCGAGGCCGCGGCCATCACCTCACGGGCGCACGACCAGAACGAGGCGCGACGGCTGCTGGACGAGTCCATCGCCCTGGTCGACTCCTGCGAGGCGCGCCTGCTGCGTGGCCGGGTCCAGATCATGCGGGGCGAGTACGTCGCCGCGGGTCACGACCTCGACGTGGCGCGGGCCGAGGGGGCGGGCGCCGATGCGCTCGAGCTCGCCGCCTGGGCCCGTCACTACCGCCGCGACTTCGTGGAGGCCCGGCGGTTGGCGGACGAGGGCGCCGCCACGGCGGAGCGCGACGAGCAGCGGGTGGGCTGCCTCATGATCGGCGGCTGGGTGAGCCAGTGCCTCGGCGACCTCCCCGACGCCGAGCTGCGACTGGAGGAGGCCGACCGCCTCGCCCGCGGCGTGTGGCGGCCGCTGACCCAGGTGTGGCTGGGCGGCCTGCGGGTGCACCAGGGGCGTTGCGCCGAGGGTGTGGCGCTCATCAACCCCACCACGATCAACGAGGGTGTGGGCGGCGCCGGCTACCCCGCCCTGCACGCCCACCTCTTCACCTCCCTGGCGCTGGCCAACCTGGGCCGGGCCGACGAGGCGCTGCGCGCGGTGGACGTGCTCGACGCCGAGGTCGAGCGCACGGGCACGGGCCGGTGGGCGGGTCGGGCCGACAACACCCGGGGCTGGATCCTGCGCGGCCTCGGCGAGCGCGGCGCCGCCCGCGAGGCCAACGAGCGCGGTCTCGAGCTGAGCACGGCCATCGCCATGGCGGAGCCGATGGCCCACGCCCACCTCGACCTGGCGTCGGCAGCGCTCCTCGACGGCGACCTCGACGGGGCGACCGCCGAGGTGGCGGCCGCACAGCTCGTGGGACGCACGCACGCCCTCGCGTGGCGCCACCTGCTGCGGGCCCGCCTGTACGAGGCGGAGATCGCGCTCGCGCGGGGCGATGCCGCGGTCGCGGCCGAGGCGGCCGGCGAGGTCGAGGCCGAGGCGCGCCGCATCGGCACGGCGCGCTACGTGGCGCTGGCGGGCGTGCTGCGGGCCACGGCGCTCGCCCAGGTGGGTGAGCCCGTCGATCCCGCCTCCGTCGACCGGCTGCTCGCCGAGCTGCCGCGGGTCGCGGGGCTCGAGGCCTGGCGGGTCACCGCGCAGCTCGCCGCTGCCGCGGGATCGGATCGGTGGTGGGACGTGGCCGATGCCCGGGTCGCCGAGCTGGTCGCCTGCGCGGGCGACCACGCAGCCACGCTTCAGCGTGAGGCCGGAGCCACGGTGGCCAGGATGCGCACGGCCGGCCGCAACGGCGCCACGTCCTGACCCAGCGCCGCGACGGCCTCGGCACGGAGCCGGTCGGCCTCGGCCCGATCGAGGCCGGCCACGAACGGGGCCATGGCCGGACCCGCGAGCCGCCAGTCGACGAGCGCCGCGGCGGTGTCGAGGCCCGCGTCGACCTCGACGTCGACCACCGTGGGCTCGAGGAGCCCCGCCCGCGTCGCGCCCGTCATCAGCGTGTCGACTGCCGAGGAGCGGGGCTCGAGGTCGGCCTTGAGGTGGACGTACCACTCGGGCACCGTCCAGCCCCGCCGGGCGGCCGCGGCGTCGACCACCGCGGCCGCCCCGTGACGCGCCCCGGCGGTGGCGAACACCCCCACGAGCACGCTGCCGCCGCCCGCGGTGACCCGGGCCATCTCGGTGAGCACCGCGACGGGATCCTCGACGTGCGACACGGAGAACGCGGCCACCGTCGCCCCGGCAGCGCCGTCGGCGAGCGGGAGGCGGGCGATGTCGGCGACCACGGCAGGGGGACGGTCCCGACGCCGGTGCGCCACCATCGCGTGCGACAGGTCCACGGCCAGCGGGAGGCCACCCGCCGCGGCGATGGCCCGGCTCGTGGCGCCGGTGCCCGCGCCCAGGTCGACCACGAGGCGACCGTCGAGCGGGGCGGTGGCCCGGTCCACGATCGCCCGACCGAGGGCCTCGTAGGCGGGGTCGGCCCAGGTCGCCCAGGCGTCGGGGGACCCGTAGCGGGCGGTCAGAGCCATGCCAGCCCCCGGTGGCCCCGGTCGAGCCACCAGTCGAGCTCCGGCCCGGGGCCGCCGAGCGCCTTCTCCCAGCCGAACCACACGAGGCCGGTCAGCAGCGCCAGGTCGAGCGCGCGCTCGAACCAGCCCCCGGTGGCGACGCCGTGCGCCTCGAGGGCCGCCCGGTAGGCCTCGATGGCGTCCTCCTTGCGGTGGGGCAGGCGGGCCCGGTTGAGGGCGAGGTACCAGGCGAGCTCGAGCGTGGGCGTGCCCTGCCCGGGCACGGCCCAGTCGAGCAGCACGGTGCGACCCTCGGTGGTGGACCCGAGGTTGCCCATCTTCCAGTCGCCGTGCAGGAACGTCTGGGGGCAGGCGCCGAGGGCGGCGACGAGCGGGGCGACGTCGCGGACCACCTCGAGGATGGGCCCGGCCCGGCTGCCGGCGGCTGCGGGGAAGCGGCCCCAGCCCTCGACGACCAGCTTCGGCACAGCGTCGGGCCAGCCCTTGACGGCCTCGCAGGCGATGGAGTCGGGGTGGAACTCGACGAGCCGGTTGGTGAGCGGGGCCAGCCCGAGGTCGTCGTGCCAGCCCCAGAACGACGCGTGGAGCGAGGCCATGTGGTCCAGGAAGCCGAGCTGCTGGTCGAGCGGGATGGGGTCGTCACCGGAGGGGACCAGGTCGGCGGACGCGTCGCGCATCAGCAGCGCGGCACCCCAGCCGTGGCGACCGAGCCCGGCAGCGGCACCGATGACGGCGTGGTCGAGGCACGGTGGCAGCGCGTCGAGCAGGCCGCTCTGCCACACGGTGAGGGGCCGGGCCGAGAGGTCGCCCGTGCACCGCATGATCCAGTCGTCGTCGACGTGGAGGTACTTGATGACATGCGGCTCGCCGTCGACCAGCACCCGCTCGAACGCCGCTCCCGACCGCGAGTCGGAGGCCGTCATGACGACGCGCTCCGCGTCGCCCACGAGCTCCTCGATCGACGAGGCCACGGGCCGGGCCACGAGCTGCGGCAGCACCTGATCGGTCATGGCACCAGCGTGGCCCAGGCACCGTGCAGCCCGCGTGCAGTCGGGGCTGCACGCAGGTTGCAACCCCTGCGGTGGACGGTGGCGGGAACACCACCCTTCCAGGAGATGACCACATGACCGTGAACGAAGAGAAGCTGATGGGCTACGTGCACCAGGCCGTGGGTGACTTCGGGGCGATCCTCACGGGCGCCCTCGTGACCCTCGGCGACAAGCTCGGGCTGTTCGCCGCGCTGGCGGGAGCGGGGCCGCTGACCCCCGACGAGCTCGCCGCCCGCACCGACACCGACGAGCGCTACGTGCGCGAGTGGGCCAGCGGGCTGGCCGCGGCCGGGTACGTCGACTACGCGGGCGACGGCCGCTACCGCCTCAACGAGGAGCAGGCCATCGCGCTGGCCGACGAGACCAGTCCCGCCTACGTCATCGGCGGCTTCCAGGCGATGCTCGCGGCGACCCGGATCCTGCCGCGCGCCGTCGAGGCGTTCCGCACCGGTGAGGGCATCGGCTGGCACGAGCACGACCCCGACCTGTTCCAGGGCACCGAGCGGTTCTTCCGTCCGGGGTACCTCGCCAACCTGGTGCAGGCCTGGCTCCCCGCCCTCGACGGCGTCACCGCCAAGCTCGAGGCGGGCGCCAAGGTGGCCGACGTGGGCTGCGGCTACGGCGCCTCGACCATCATCCTGGCGCAGGCCTTCCCGGCATCGCGCTTCTGGGGCTTCGACTACCACGAGGGCTCCATCGACGCGGCGCGCAAGGCCGCCGCGGAGGCCGGGGTCGCCGACCGCGTCACCTTCGTGGTGGCATCCGGGCACGACTACCCGGGCACCGACTTCGACCTGGTGTGCCACTTCGACTGCCTGCACGACATGGGCGACCCGGTGGGCGCCGCGGCCCACACCCGGCGGTCGCTCCAGCCCGACGGCACCTGGCTGCTCGTCGAGCCCTTCGCCAATGACGACGTCGCCGACAACCTCAACCCCGTGGGCCGCGTCTTCTACTCCGCCTCCACGCTGATCTGCACCCCCGCGTCGAAGTCGCAGGACGTGGGCGCGGCGCTCGGCGCCCAGGCCGGCGAGGGCCGCCTGCGCGAGGTGGCCGACGCCGCCGGCTTCACCTCGTTCCGGCGGGCCACCGAGACCCCCTTCAACCTCGTCCTCGAGGGCCGTCCCTGACTCGCTCCCCGTTGCCCCACTGGACAGAATGTGCTCTCGACGGGCGGATTCGGTCCAGTGAGCGGGGACCTCACCCCAAGGAGCACCCATGTCCGACATCGCTGCACTCCACCGGGCGGCGCTCGCCGCCACCCGTCCCCGCATCGTGGCCATCTCCGCCGACCAGTGGTCGGCGCCCACCGGCTGCAAGGGGTGGGACGTGCGTCAGCTCGTCAACCACATCATCTCGGGGAACCTCTGGGCCGCCGAGCTGGCCGCGGGCGGCACCATCGCCGAGGTGGGCGACCGCTTCGACGGCGACGTGGCCGGTGCCGACCCGGTCGCCGCCTACGACGAGTCCGCCGAGCTGGCGGCCGCGGCGTTCGAGGCCCCGGGCGCGCTCGACGCCCCCTGCGCCGTGTCCTACGGCCCGGTCCCCGGCAGCCTCTACGCCGGGCACCGGTTCGTCGACGTGCTGATCCACGGCTGGGACGTGGCTGCCGCCACCGGTCAGGACCGCACCCTCGACCCCGCGCTGGTGGTGGCCTGCTGGGACGTGGTGACGCCCCAGGCCGACCTGCTCAAGGCCAGCGGCATGTTCGGCGCCGAGGTCACGCCCCCCGAGGGGGCCGACAGCGAGACCCGGCTGCTGGCCCTGCTGGGGCGCGTGGCCTGAGGGGTCAGCCCGCGGGGATGGTGCCGAGCCGACCCGCCTGATAGTCCTCGAACGCCTGGATCAGCTCGGCCCGGGTGTTCATCACGAAGGGACCCTGGGCGGCCACCGGCTCACGGATGGGCTGGCCGCCGAGCAGCAGCACCTCGAGGTTGGGGTAGCGGCTGTCCTGGTCGGCGTCGGCGGCGAGGATGAGGGCGTCGCCGGGCCCGAACACCGTGAGGTTCCCGGTGCGAACCGGGATCTTCGCGGTGCCGACGGTGCCGGTGCCGGCCAGCACGTAGGCCAGCGCGTTGAAGTCGGGCCGCCAGGGCAGGTCGAGCTGCGCGCCGGGAGACACCGTGACGTGCACCAGGGTGATGGGGGTGTGGGTGCTGCCCGGGCCCGCGTGGCCGGCGACCTCGCCGGCGATGACCCGCAGCAGCGCGCCCCCGTCCTCGGAGCTGAGGAGCGCGACCTCGCCGCCGCGGATGTCCTGGTAGCGCGGCTCGGTCATCTTGAGGCTGCGGGGCAGGTTGACCCAGAGCTGGATGCCGTGGAACAGCCCGCCGCTGGCGACGAGCTCCTCGGGCGGCGCCTCGATGTGCAGCAGCCCGCTCCCGGCCGTCATCCACTGCGTGTCGCCGTCGGTGATGAGGCCACCGCCGCCGTGGGAGTCCTGGTGCCGGAAGATGCCGTCGATGATGTAGGTGACGGTCTCGAAGCCGCGGTGCGGGTGCCATGCGGTGCCCTTGGGCTCGCCCGGCGCGTAGTCGACCTCGCCCATCTGGTCCATGTGCACGAAGGGGTCGAGTGCCGCCACGCTCACGCCGGCGAAGGCCCGGCGGACCGGGAAGCCCTCGCCCTCGAAGCCCGAGGGCGCCGCGGTGACCGACACGACGGGACGCTCGATGGCGGTGGTCGCGTCGGGGCGCGGCACGTGGGGCAGGACGAGCAGGTCATCGACGGTGACGGCGGGCATCTCGACTCCTCTCGCACGCTCGGTCGAGCGGCGTGCCCAAGCGTACGAGTCCGACCGACGATCGGCTCCCTCCGGCCGGTACTGTCGCCGCCCAGGAGGTCTCCATGGAGGCGCACTACGCCACGATCTGGGAGTCGGTGGCCGACGCGGTGCCCGAGGCGCCGGCGCTGGTGCAGGGCGTGGCGCGGCGCAGCTGGGCGGAGTTCGAGGCGCGGGCCGCGCGGCTGGCCGGCGCCCTGGCCGTGGCGGGGGTCGGGCCCGGCTCGAAGGTCGGCATCTTCCTCTACAACTCGCCCGAGTACCTCGAGGTGCAGTTCGCCGCCCTGAAGCTGCGGGCCGTGCCCATCAACGTGAACTACCGCTACGTCGCCGACGAGCTCGCCTACCTCCTCGACAACGCCGACGCGGAGGCGCTGGTGCTGCACTCCAGCCTCGGGCACCGGGTCGTCGACGTGCTGCCGCGCCTCACGGGCCTGCGGGCCGTGCTCGAGGTCGACGACGGCGGGCCGCACCTCGACGCCGCCGACCGCTACGAGGACGTGCTGGCCACGGCGTCGCCCGCACCCCGCATCGAGCGCAGCCCCGACGACGTCACCATGACCTACACGGGTGGCACCACGGGCATGCCGAAGGGCGTGGTGGGTCGCATCGGCCCGGCGGTCGAGGCTCTGCTCCAGAGCGTGCCGACGCTGTTCGGTCGCAGCCCGGCGGGCAGCCCCGACGAGGTCGCCGACATCGCGCGCAGCGTGGTCGACGACGGCCAGCAGTACGTCTCGCTGCCCGCGTGCCCCCTGATGCACGCCACCGCGATGGGCATCGGCTCGCTCCCGCCGCTCCTGTTCGGCAGCTGCGTGGTCCTGCTGAACGGCAGGAGCTTCGACGTCGACGAGCTGTGGGCCACGGTGGAGCGCGAACGGGTCAACGGCATCACCATCGTGGGCGACCCCTTCGCACGGCCCATGCTCCGCGCCCTCGACGACGGGCCACCGCGGCACCTCGACTCGGTGCAGTTCCTGCTGTCCTCGGGGGCGATGTTCTCGGTCGACGTGAAGGCGGGCCTGCTCGAGCACCTGACCGGCGCGCTCATCCTCGACTTCATCGCCTCCACCGAGGGCGCGATGGGCCTGTCGGTGTCGTCCCGCGGTGCGGTCGCGCCCACGGGGTCGTTCCGGCCGGGCCCCGGTGTGGTGGTGCTGGCCGACGACGGCAGGGTGATCCCGGCCGGGTCCGACGACGAGGGCGTGCTGGCCATCGCCGGGGCGGGCGCCGACGCCTACTACAAGGACCCCGAGAAGTCGGCGGGCACCTTCCGCGTCGTCGCCGGGGTGCGCTACACGGTGCCCGGCGACCACGCCCGCATCCACGCCGACGGCTCCATCGAGCTGCTCGGGCGCGGGTCGCAGTGCATCAACACGGGCGGTGAGAAGGTCTTCCCCGAGGAGGTCGAGGAAGCCATCAAGGCCGTCCCCGGCATCGACGACTGCCTGGTGTTCGGCGAGGCCGACGAGCGCTTCGGCCAGCGCGTCGTGGGCGTGGCCTCGCGCACCGACGGGGTCGACGTCAAGGTCGACGACGTGCTCGCGGCCGCGCAGGGCCACGTCGCCACCTACAAGCTGCCCCGCGAGCTGCTGCTGGTCGAAGCGGTGCCGCGCGCCGCCACGGGGAAGGCCGACTACCCCGCGGCGCGGCGCTTGTTCGAGGCCGAGGTCGCAGACCGGGACTGACCGCGGGTCGCCGGGCGAGCCTTCGGCTTGGCCCGCGTCCGGGGCGGCGTGGCGGCCCTGGCCTCCCGACGGACGGCGGCATCGGCCAGGTCGAGCAGCTCCTGCATCGACCGCTCGATGCCGCGGCACAGCACCTCGATGTCGTCGGTGGTGTCGTAGTCGCCGGTGACGCCGAAGGTGAGCTCGCCGTTGTAGGAGAAGATGGCGATGCCGACCCGGATGTGGCCCATGAGGGGCACGTAGCCGTATGCCTTCTCCATGAGGCGGCCGCGGCAGTAGAGCGGGAGCTGCGGCCCCGGCACGTTGGTGGTGACGGTGTTGAGGCTGCGCTGCGGGGCACGGGCCATGATCCGACCGCCGAGCGCGAGCAGCAGCGGGGGCGCGAACCCGGTGAGCGACGTGAGCGCCTCGCCGGCCATGGCCTGCTTCGAGTCCTTGAGGCCGTCCATCTGCGCCGACACCGCTTCGAGGCGCTCGACGGGGTCGGTGAGCTCGATCGGGAGGTCGGCGAACATGGCCGAGACGCGGTTCTCCTGCACGCCGTCGCCCACGGCCACGCCGCCGGCGTCGCGCGGGCGGACCGACACGGGCACGAGCGTGCGCACGACGCGGTCGACGGATTCCCCGCGGGCGAGCAGGAGGTCGCGGAAGCCGCCGGTGATGGCGGCAAGCACCACGTCGTTGAAGGTGCCGCCCACGTGCTCGCGGACGTGCTTGATCTGGGCGACGGTGACCTCGGTCCAGGCGTAGCGCCGGTGCGGGCCGATGGGGCCGTTGAGCGTGGACTGGGGAGTCTGCTGGGCCAGGTTCGACATCGACCGCACGCCGTGCAGCACCTCCGACAGCTGCGCCAGGGCGTGGCGTGGGACGCGCAGCGCGGCGCGGGCGGCGCGCAGCTGCTCGTAGGGGCTGCGGGCCATGTCGGAGATGGCCTGGGTGGCGAGGTGCAGCGACGACGGCCCCGGCTCGGGCACCCAGTGGTCGGGGACGGGCGGTGACGGCTCGGGGGACAGGTCCATGATGATCGACAGCAGCTCGGCGCCCGAGACGCCGTCGACGATGGCGTGGTGGACCTTGGACACGATCGCCCAGCGGTCGCCCTCGAGGCCCTCGACCATCCACATCTCCCAGAGCGGGCGGGCGCGGTCGAGCTGGAGGCCCATGAGCCGGGAGACCAGCAGGCGGAGCTGCTCCTCGCTGCCGGGCGACGGGAGTGCCGTGTGCCGGAGGTGGTACTCGAGGTTGAAGTGCTCGTCGTCGACCCACACCGGCCGGCCGAGGTCGAAGGGCACGAAGCGGGCCACCTGGCGGTAGCGGGGGACCAGCGCCAGCTTGCCGCGCAGCATGGCCCGGACCTCGGCGAACGGCGGTGGCGGCCCGGCGAACACCGCCACCGAGCCGATGTGCATGTGGCTGACGTTGTCCTCCATGTGGAGGAACGAGGCGTCGAGTGGGCTCATCCGGTCGACGGTCATGGCGGCCCCTGAGGGATCGGGTGCGTTGTCGGTGGTCTACACCTCGGCGCGGCGGCCTGCTCGGTTGGCGACCCTGGCGGCCCCGTACCCGGCCACGATGACGGCCATGATGGCGAACGTGGGCGGCAGCGACGGCGCCGCGTAGGCCAGCGCGAGGCCGAGCCACACCTCGACGAGCGCGACCGCGCCGGACAGCGCCAGGGCGCGGAAGGGTCGCCGCGTGAGCAGCAGCGCGGTGGCGGCGGGGCCGGTCAGCAGTCCGAGGAGCTGGAGCGCGCCCACGGCGGGCGCCGCCTCGGCGGCCGTGACGGCCACCAGCACGAGCAGCGCCGTTCCGAGCGCCCGCACCGGGATGCCCCGCGCCGAGGCCACGGCCTCGTCGAAGCTGGCGAACAGCAGCGGCCGCGCGATCCCGGTGAGGACCAGCACCACCCCGAGGCAGGTCAGCACCGCGAGCACGGTGGCGTGGCCGCTCAACCCGAAGATGGAGCCGAACAGCACCGTGATGCCGGCGCGGCTGTCACCGGTCGACGACGACGTGGTGTACAGCGACAGGAACAGCACGCCCAGGCCGAGCAGCCAGGCGAACACGCTGCCGATCACCACGTCGTCGGCCCGACCCCGAGGCCCGAGGGCGCCGAGCAGCAGGGCCACGAGGATGGTGCCGGCGAAGAGGCCGACGTGCACGTCGAGCCCCGCGGCCAGCGCCGCGAGGGCGCCGGTGAACGCCGCGTGGCCCAGCGCGTCGCCTGTGAAGACCTGGGCGCGGACCACCAGGAAGTAGCCGACCATGCCGGCCGCCACGGCGATGGCCCCGCCGGCCAGCGCGGCGTTGCGCGTGAACTCCTGGCCGAGGAAGTGGCCGATGCCGGCGAACGGTGCGAGCGCGAGCATCACGGCGCGACCTCCGGCAGCGGGCGGTGGCGTCCGCGATGCGCCACGGCGTGGACCGCGTGCACCACGACGTAGAGGCCGAAGGCGAGCGACGTCACCCAGAACCCGATCGGGTAGGTCGTGTAGTAGGCGAGGGTGAGGCCCACCCAGGTCACGGTGAGGCCGAGCGCCACCGCCAGCACGATGCCCAGCCCGGGTCGGAGGGTGAAGCGGCGGGCGGTGGCCGGCGGCAGGACGAGCAGCGCGAACACCAGCAGCGAGCCGGTGATCTGGCTGGCGCCGGCCGCGGCGGCGCCGAGGAGCAGGAGGAAGCCCACGCTCAGCGCGCCCACCGGGATGCCGCGGGCGAGCGCGGTGCCGGGGTCGATCGAGGCGAACATGAGCGGCCGGCCGATGGTGGCGACGGCGGCCACGCACACCACGGCCACCACGGTGAGCGCCACGACCTGGCCCGTGGTGACGCCGAGGAAGCTGCCGAACAGGAGGGCGTTCGTGCCCTCGAGGTTGCCGTGGTACAGCGAGATGAAGAGGTAGCCCGTCGCCAGCGCCGCGGCCTGGGCGAGGCCGATGATGGCGGGCTCGCCGCGGTCGTCGCCCCCGGCCCCCCGGCCGGAGAGCGCGGCGATGACCAGCGCGCAGAGCAGGCAGGCGGCGAAGTACCCGAGGGCCGGTGGGGCGCCCAGCCAGGCGGCGGCCGCCGCCCCGGGGAAGCCCACGATGGCCAAGGTGTGGCCGACGAAGGCCTGGCGCCGCAGCACCATGAACCAGCCCACGACCGCGGACAGCACGGCCACCGCGGTGCCGGCGCGGAAGGCGTTGACCATGAACGGGTACCGGAACATGTCCCGCACGTCGGCCACCACGTTCCACGAGAGGTGGGGCGAGGCCAGGGCGAGGGGGCCCGGCAGCGTGCCGAGCATCAGTGCCCGTGGTGGTGCGGTGCGGCGCCGTGCCGGTCGGTGTGCACGGCGGGTGCCTCGGGCTGGCCCACCACCACCGAGCGCCCGTCGGACGCACGCAGCACCTCCACCGGGGTGCCGTAGAGCCGCGTCAACGACTCGCTGGTGACCACCGCCTCGGGTGGTCCCGACATGGCGTGGCCGCGCCCCAGGTACACGACCTGGTCGAGGTAGCCGAGGAGGGGATTCACGTCGTGCGCGACGAGCACGATGGTCATGCCCCGCTCGCGGCTGAGGCGGGCGAGCAGCGCGGCGATGGCGGCCTGGCTGGGCAGGTCGAGGCTGTCGAGCGGCTCGTCGAGCAGCAGCAGCG
>Ga0302299_10000200_pt1 | contig 29250 bp, 21 predicted proteins | sample III_Fen_N3_4_FD_198795 | JGI IMG/M metagenome (GOLD analysis project Ga0302299, IMG submission 198795) | Peat permafrost microbial communities from Stordalen Mire near Abisko, Sweden - III_Fen_N3_4 | ecosystem: Environmental > Terrestrial > Soil > Wetlands > Permafrost | place: Sweden: Abisko...
CATGGCGCTGCTCCGGTCGCTGAACGTCGAGGTGCGGATCTGGCGGATGCCGGTGGAGATCCCGGACGCCATCCCGTTCGACCAGGACCACGTACACGCGTCGTACGACCCGGTCTGGGCCCACCGGTTCTGGCGGGTGCTGCTCCAGGCCGACTCGGCGCTGCGGGAGTTCGCGGGCCGCTTCCAGGGGAAGCAGAGCCCCGTCCATTTCTTCTGGGGGAGCTTCGACCTGGCCAGCAGCCGGTTCTCGGGCCGGCGCGCGCCGCCACATCCGGCGGCCGATCCCATCACGCGGGAGGCCTATTCACACGAGGTGATGAGCTTCGGGTTCTGGCCCGGCGGCGGCCCGTTCGACGACGCCGCCTTTTACGCTTACGCCGCGCCCGAGCCGGACGGCTTCGCCCAGGCGCCGTTCGTGCCCGAGGCGCGCTACCTGCCCGCGGCGCACGAGCTGGTGTTGCCGTACGAGACGGTGCGCCAGGCCGAGGACCCGCGGGAGGTGATCCTCGACTTCTTCCAGGGGGTCTACGACGCCGGGGCGATCCTGGGGCGGTGGGATCGGGACGCGCTCGATCGGCCGGCCTCGCTTTCGCCGCCCTTCTACTCCGCGCCGGCGTGAGGCGGGCGTCGGGCGAGCGCACCGTTCGAGGCGCTCCTCGGCAAGCCCAGCGACACCGAGTTTCCCGAACCGGCAGCTCGCGACATCTCCCACCCAGTCGTGAAGCGCAACGCCGACGGCCACCTCGAGGCCTTTGCACCCTTCTGCAATCGGCGGCAGGAGGTCTGGTGAGAGGGACCGGAGAAGGTGGTCTGGCGACATCAGGGCTGGAGCGCGAAGCCGAAGCCGCGGCCTGACGTCTAGATCATCTGGCTCGAGGCGGAGCTCAATCTTCAGGACCGGCTCGAGGTGGTCGCCTTCGGTGATGACGGCGCCCTCTGGCACGCCTGGCAGGTCGACGTTCCACCATTCTGGAGCGCCTGGGAGAGCCTCGGCGCGCCGCCGCCCGGGATCCGCACGGACGAGCGCCTGAGCATCGGAGTAAATGCCGACCGCCGACCCCTAGGCAGGGCGTAATCGATTGCATGCACGACCCGTGTGGTCCACCGGGATGCGTCATGAGCGCTTCGCGGCGGGTGCTCTCGCTCACCCGGACAATGGCGCCCGGTGAAGTCAACCACAACCCATCGAGCACTTCTCCCGGCCTTGAAACATGAGTGCGGGGATGTCAGCATCGGCCATCGGCAGGGACCGCGCAGAGGAGGTTTGGTGTTCATCGGCGAGTCGAGCGTCTTCGTTCACGCTTTGAAGCGACTTGAGCGCTTCTCTCGCTGTGACGCACCCGTGCTCATCGAGGGCGAGACCGGCACAGGGAAGGAGCTCGCCGCCCGCTTCGTCCACTACGAAAGCAACCGTCGCGCCGGGCCGTTCGTCCCCCTCAACTGCGGCGCCGTTCCCGACTCGCTCTTCGAAAATGAGCTCTTCGGCCACGATCGCGGTGCCTTCACCGACGCTCGGAACGAGCGGATGGGGCTCATCGGCCTGGCGCGCGGCGGTACCCTCTTCCTCGACGAGATCGATTCCCTCACGCCCAAGGGCCAGGTGGCCCTGCTCCGCTTCCTCCAGGACAACACTTACCGGCCCCTGGGCGGCTCGATCGAACACCGCGCCGACGTTCGCGTCATCGCCGCCGCCAACGTCAGCCTCGAGGCCCTCGCCGAACGCGGCGGCTTCCGGCGCGATCTCGTGTTCCGCGTCAAGCTGCTCTTCGTGGAGCTGCCGCCGCTCCGCACCCGCGGCGCGGACGCACGGCTGCTCGCTCAGCACTTTCTCGAGGAGTGTGGCCGGCTCTACGGCCCGCCCGCCAAGGCACTCGGTGAGCCCTTCGCGCGGTGGCTGGAGGCGCATCGCTGGCCGGGGAACGTGCGTGAGCTGGAGAACGTCGTGCACCGTGCGTTCCTGCTCTCCGACGGCCCGGAGCTGGAGGTGCCCGAGCCGCACGCCGCGCCGCGCCCGGGCCAAGCCGCCGCGCGAAGCTACAAGGCCGCGCGCGCCCAGGCCATCGAGGATTTCCACCGGAGCTACCTCGCCGACGTGCTGCGGGCGGCGCAGGGAAATCTGAGCCGGGCGGCGCGCTTGAGCGGCATCGACCGGCGCATGCTAGGGCGTCTCGCGCAGCGCTACCGGATCAGCCCGGCCGCATTTCGCTCCATCCATCCCGCGCCCTCGCCCGCCGGTGGCGACGACGCGCTGGCCGATCCGAGCGCTGCCTCCACTGGCTAGCCCCCGCTGATCCATCCTCCACGTGGGCGCGCCCCGCGCCGGGCAGTTGGTACCTCGTGCCCGCGTGCGGCGCGTGCCTGGAAGCGTTCCGGTCATCCCGCTCGCCGCACGCTGCTCGACTCGCGCCTCCCGCAGCGCCACTGGGCGCGCCCCGCTCACCGCGGGACCAACCGGCCCATCCCGAAAACCCAATGCTTCGGCCGCGCGGCGCGATCGCGCCGGCGCGGCGCCCGGGCGCGCCGGTCCCAGAGCCCCGACGTGACTGGCGGAAAACTGCGTGATCTCGCCCGCCCGTTCGGCGCGGCCGCGCCGGCACACCGCTTGCGAACATCCGGTGCAGAACCCAACGCCTCGAGGGTCACGTGCCCACCCAGGCGAGAGAGCGATCCCGAATCGTGAGAACCATCCAAGCCTACCTCGACGCAAACCCCGCCGCCGCCGACACGCTGGACGGCATCGCCGGCGCCTGGCTCGGCGGGTGCTTCGCGCGGGGCCGTGTCGAGGAGGCGCTGGAGCACCTGGTCCGGCGCGGGGCGATGGCGATCCGGATCCTGCCCGACGAGAGCGCGCTGTTCTCGCGCGCGCCGCGAGGCGCGCCCTGATGGCCACGACCGCCGCCATCGCCACCATCGGCCAGACTCTCCTCGCGCTGCTCGAGAAGGCCTGCCCAAGGCCGGACTTCGAGAACGCCACCTTCGCGCTCTACCAGGCCAAGGACTTCGCGCAGCCCATGGCCGAGGGCGTGTCGCTCTTCCTGTACCGGGTGACGCCCAGCACCGTGCGCCGCAACGTGGCGCCGCCGCCGGCGCCGCGCGGCTCGGTGTACAGGCCGCCGCTCCCCGTCGACCTCTACTACGTCCTCACGCCGTGGGCGCAGTCCGCCACGCGGCAGCACACGCTGCTCGCCTGGGCCATGCGGACGCTCGAGGACTCGCCCACGCTCGCTGCCGGGTTCCTCAACCACTACGGCGTGCAGGACCCGCCCACGTTCCGGGCCGAGGAGACCATTAGCGTGGTCTTCGAGCCGCTCTCGCTGCAGGACGCCTTCAACCTCTGGGAGATCGTCTCCCCCGCGCTCCAGGTGAGCGCCACCTTCGCCGTCCGCCTGGTGCAGCTCGACTCCCTCCTGGAGGACCCGGAGGGCGAGCGCGTCCAGACCCGCGTCACCCGCCTGCAGGAGGAGCCCAGTGTCTAACGCCGTCGCCCTGCTCGAGGAGGTCGCGCGCGTCACCCCGCTCGGCTTCCGCTTCCGCGACGAGCAGCTCGGGGTCCTCGTCGGCGACGGTCTGGCGGTGACCCTCCGGACCGGCTCCGCCGCCTCGCCCACGCTGGCCGCCACGACCAGCCCATCGGGCGTCTTCGCCTTCCACGCGTTGCCCGGCCTCGTCGCGCGGCCGCTCCCGCCGGCGCGGCCGCGCCTGCCCATCCAGTTCGGCGCTGGCGATGCGGACTACTGGCGCACCCTGCCGCCGCCGGTCGCGTTCACCGTCGACGTGGACGATCCCTGGGGCCGCTTCCTGCCCCTGTCCTTCCAGGCGTCCGCCCCCACCCGCGACCTGTTCGTCCCGGCGTGCCTGTCCGGCGCCTCGTCGGGCGCGCCCGCGGCGGACGCCATCCCCCTCTTCTCCGCGCCGGCGCGCTCGGTCGCCGGCCCCATCGCGGTGGTGCGCGTCGAGCTCTGGGATCCGGTGGCGTCCGCGCCGGCCGCGTGGGCGGTGGTCGAGGCCCAGCTCGCGGGCGGGCCTCCCTGCCGAGGCATGGCCGACGCCGAGGGCCGCCTCGCCCTGTTCCTGCGCTACCCGCCCCCCGACGATCCGATCCACAGCGTGCCGGCGAGCCTGGTGCCGGGGCTGGGGCCTCCGCTCACCGCGCAGGAGTGGGCGCTCGAGCTGCAGGCCTTCTACGCGCGGCCGGCCGCGCCCACTGCCGCGCCCGACCTCTGCACGGCGCTGGCGCAGCCACCGGCGACGCTCTGGGCAGATCGGGGCGGCGGCGTACCCCTGGGAACGCTCTCGGTGCAGTTCGGCCGCGCGCTCCTCGTCCGTTCGCGCGACACGGCCACCCCAGCCGGCCGCGTGCGCATCACCGCGTGACCGCCGCCCGAGGCGGCCAGGAGAGAGACGATGCCAGAGTACCTTGCACCGGGCGTGTTCGTGGAGGAGACGTCCTTCCGGTCGAAGAGCATCGAGGGGCTCAGCACCACCACCACCGGCTTCGTCGGGCCCACGCGCTACGGCCCCGTCGATCTCGCCAGCGAGCTGGTGACCAGCGTGGTGGAGTTCGAGCAGATGTACGGCAACCGACGGCAGCTCGCCTTCGACGACGCCGGCACGATGCACAACTACGTGTGGCAGGCGGTGCGCGCCTTCTTCGAGGAGGGCGGCAAGCGGCTGTACGTGAGCCGGGTGTTTCGGCGCCGCGACGGCACCGACTACACCGGGTTCGACGGGTCCATCGCCGTGAGCGCCACCGAGCCGGCGCCGCCGTACGCCGACGGCCACGCACGCGGCCTGCTGGGCGGCGCCTCGCTGGGCCGCGACACGCTCTTCGCCTGGGCCCGCTACCCGGGGGAGGCGGGCCACGCGAGGGTCCGCTTCACCCTCCGTGTCGGCCAGAGCGTACTCTCCTTCGATCCGAGCGGCGCGCCCAAGCTGGGCGGGCTCCTGCCCTGGGACGTGGTGCTCCTCCGGAACGGCGCCTCCGCCCCCACCACGCCGCCGGGCATGACGCCCTTCTACCTGGCCTCGCTCGATCCCGGCACCGGCACCTGGCTCTTCTCGCAGGGCTCGGGGACGCCCCGGCGCCAGTCCGAGCTGCAGCCCGGCGACGAGGTCCGGGTGCTCCGCCTCATCGTCACCTGGGTGCCCATCGATCCCCTGGCGCCGCCCAGCATCCCCTGGGACGTCGCGCTCGACTCGCGCCACGCCTTCAACGGCATCAATGACTCGCTGCACGAGCGCTTCCGGGTGCACGCCGAGAACCCGGAGATCGGCCGCGAGCTGCCGCTGGTGATCGACCGCCAGACCCTCACCGACGGCCTGTCGATCCTGCAGGCGCTGCTCGACGCGGCGCCCACGGTCAGCGGCTCCTTCTCCGCCTCCTACGTGCCGCTCGATCTGGCGCTGGAGCTGCCCACCTCGACCGACGTGGAGCGCTCCGTGGAGGTGCTCCTCGAGGGCGGGAACGAAGGCATCCGTCCCACCGCCTCCGACTACGAGGGCGCGGACATCCCCGACACCACCCGCAAAACCGGGCTGCTGCAGTTCGAGGACCTCGACGACATCTCCATCGTCGCCGCCCCCGGCTCCACCTTCGGCTACGAGAGCGGCCACCAGCTGCAGAGCCAGACCGTCATCGCGAACCTCATCGCCCACTGCGAGCTCATGAAGTACCGCATCGCGGTGCTGGACAGCGGCGACGGCCAGACCATCGGCCAGGTGCGGAAGCTCCGGGCCACCATCGACTCGAGCTACGCCGCCCTCTACTACCCGTGGGTGAAGGTCCTCGATCCGCTCACGCAGCTGCCCATCTTCCTGCCGCCCAGTGGTTTCGTGGCCGGCATCTACGCCCGGAACGACGTGAACCGCGCGGTGTACAAGGCGCCCGCCAACGAGGTCGTCAACCTGGCGCTGGGGTTCGAGCTCGCCGTCAGCAAGGCGCAGCAGGAGGTGCTCAACCCCGAGGGCATCAACGCCTTCCGCTTCTTCGAGGATCGCGGCTACCGGCTGTGGGGGGCCCGGACCACCTCCTCGGACCCGGAGTGGAAGTACGTGAACCTGCGCCGCTACTTCGCGTACCTGGAGCACTCCATCGACAAGGGCACGCAGTGGGCGGTGTTCGAGCCCAACGGCGAGCGGCTCTGGGCCTCGGCCCGCCGCACCGTGGACGAGTTCCTGCTCAACGAGTGGCAGAGCGGCGCGCTGCTCGGCGACAAGCCGGAGAAGGCCTACTTCGTGAAGTGCGACCGCTCCACCATGACCCAGAACGACCTCGACAACGGCCGGCTGGTGATGCTCATCGGCGTGGCGCCGCTGCGCCCGGCCGAGTTCGTCATCTTCCGCATCGGACAGTGGACCGGAGACAGCCGGTAGCCCGGCGAGGAGACCGCATGGCCGTGCAGCGTGATCGACCCTACGTCCAGTTCAACTTTCTGGTGGACCTCGGAACGGGCAACAGCGACGGGCCCGACGCCGGCTTCCAGGAAGTCAGCAACGTCGGGATGGAGGTGACCGTCGCCGAGTACCGCAACGGCAACGAGAAGGAGAACAGCGTCCGCAAGATCACCGGCCTCAACAAGGCTACCGACGTAACCATGAAGCGCGGCGTCATCGGCTCCCTCACGCTCTACAGCTGGCTGAACCAGATCCGCAACGGCGACCAGGGCGCGCTGCGCACGGTGACCATCCAGCTTCAGAACGAGGACCACACGCAGGTGGTCCAGACCTGGAAGCTCCTCCGCGCCCGCATCATCAAGCACATCAGCGGCCCTTTCAACGCCAAGGGCACCGACGTGGCGATGGAGGAGCTGACCATCTCCTACGAACGGCTGGAGATGGAGTAGCGTGGCGCGCGCTGCCCAGAGACGCCTGCCAGGCGTGCGCTTCGAGGCGTGGGCTCCACCCCTCGCCGACGTGCTCCCGCGCATGGACGTGGCCGCCTTCGTCGGCTTCGCCGCGTCCGGCCCGCTGCACCAGCCGGTGGCGGTGGAGGACGTCGGCCACCTCGCCGACCTCTTCGGAGACGATGCGCCGCTCGCCTGGGACCCCGATCGCTCGGAGCCGGTCCGGGCGCACCTCGCGCCGGCGGTTCGGGCGTTCTTCCGAAACGGCGGCGCGCGCTGCCTGGTGGTTCGGGTGGCCGCGGCCACGGCCCGCGCCAACCGTTTTTCCCTCCCCGGAATCCTGCGCTGCGCCGGCGGGGCGCTGCGTCCAGCGAACGCCCGCGCCCGCTCCGAGGGGAGCTGGTCCGACCCTCTCCGCGTCGGCGCGGCGGCGGTGGCCGAGGTGCTCCCGGTGATGGGTTGGACGGCCGACGGCGGCCTGGCCCTGATCCCGCCCCCGGGCGCTCCCCTCGCCTCAGGCGATCTCGTGCGCGTCACCTTCCCGGAGATCCGCCTGCAACTCGTCCTCCCGGTGACCTCCGTGGCCGGCCCGCCGCCGGGCGCCGATCCGCGCACCGCGGTGGCTCCTGCCGCCGGCGCGCTCTGGTTCGACCTGGGCCTGCCACCCGGCCCGCCCCCCGCGACCGCCCGGTGTTTCACCGCCGACGGCGCCGAGACGACCCTGCCGGTGATCAACGCCCAGCCGGCGATGGGCACCACCGATCAGGCTGTGGTGACGCTCGCCGCCGCGCCCGCCGCCGCGCCGCCCCCGGGGACGCTGCTTCGCCTGGAGGGCGCCGCCGAGCGCTGGTTCCGCGTGGAACACTCCGACGTGCCGCCGGGTGCGGGCAGCGCGGCCACCGCCGTGGTGTTGCAGGGCACGGTGGTCACTCCGCGCGCCGCACCTGCAGCGCTCCCGTCCACCGCCGGCGCCCGCGGGGAGCGGCTCCGACTTGACCTGTGGGGCCGGCGCGGTTCCGGCGAGCCCAGCTACGCCGCCGGTCTTGGTTACCTCCCGGCCCACCCGCGCGCCTGGGAGGCGCTCCCGGTCGACGCCGACCTGTTCGCCGAGGACGGTGGGCCGGCGCCATCGGATCCCGGCGACGCCCAGGCTGCGCTGCGCGACGAGATGCGCTTCCCCCGCTTCCCGCTCGCCGGCCCGGGGCCGGCGCTCGACGAGGGCGCCTTCAGCTTCCCCGTCGGCGAGGCGGTGCCGCGCGACGACGAGCTCGGCTGCGGGGCGGAGTCCGACGACGCACCGGCGCGCGACGGCCTCGAGGCCTTCGCGGCCGAGATCTTCCTCGACCCGGCCCTCGCGCCGCTCACCACCGAGACGCTGCTCGCCGAGGCCGACTTCCTGCGCCACCAGAGCCCTGCCCCGCGGCGGCTCCTCGGGCTACACGCGCTCCTCGCCTGCGAGGAGATCACCTTGGTCGCCGTCCCGGACGCCGTCCACCGGCCCTGGGGCGCCGCCGGCGTCACGCCGCCGCCCCCGCCCGCCGCGCCGGCCGCGCCCGAGCCGTTGCCCGCGGGCTTCCGGGCCTGCGATCTCGTCGCGCTCGACGCGCCCGCCTTCCTGCAGGCCGGCCCCGCCGACACCACCGGCACCTTCCCCCTCGCGTGGACACCGCTGCCCGGCGCCGTCTTCACCCTGGAGGAGGCGACGCGACCGGGCTTCGAGGACGCGGTGCTCCTCCACGAAGGCCCCGAGGACGGCCTCGAGATCCGGGGCCGCGCGCCGGGCGCCTACTACTACCGCGTGCGCGCCGCGGTGGGCGCGAGCCAGAGCGGCTGGTCGGCCGGCGCGGTCGTGGCGGTGGCGCCGCCCGTGCGCCAGGTCCTGCTGCCCTTGGTGCCCGGGGCGCCCGCGGTCGATCTGCTCGTGGTGCAGCGCGCCCTGGTCCGGGTGTGCGCCGTGCGCGGCGACCTCCTGGCTCTGCTCTCCCTCCCGGTGGCGTACGGCCCCGACGACGCCATCCGCCACGCGGGGCTCCTCGCCAGCCCGCCGGCGGGCGAGCCCGGGGTCCCTGCCCTCTCCTTCGGCGAGCAACACGATCTGTCCTTCGCGGCGCTCCACCACCCCTGGCTCGTCGAGGCGCCGCCGGAGACCCCCGGCGACCTGCGCCGCGAGCCGCCGGACGGCGCGATGAGCGGGGTCTACGCCCGTCGCGCCCTGGAGCGCGGCGCCTGGGTCGCGCCGGCGAACCAACCCCTCCAGGCGATCGTCGACCTGGATCCGCGCCTGCCCGAGGCGCGCCTCCTCGACCTGCAGGACGCGCAGGTGAACGTCCTTCGCCAGGAGCCGCGCGGCTTCCTGGCGCTGGCGGCGGACACGCTCGCGGCCGAGCCCGACTTCGTCCCGGTGAGCGCGCGCCGGCTCCTGGCGCTCCTCCGCCGCGTGGCCCTGCGCCTCGGGCCCACCTACGTGTTCGAGCCCAACGACGGCGCCCTCCGCCGGATGGTCCAGCGCGGGTTCGAGGAGGTGCTCGGGGACCTCCACGCGCGCGGCGCCTTCGCCGGACGCGACGCCGCGGGGGCGTACCAGGTGGTGGCCGGCTCGCCCGAGGCGCCCGACGCGGCCGAGCGCGGGCTCTTCTTCGTCGAGCTGCGGGTCGCGCCCTCGCTTCCCATGCGCTTCGTCACCGTCCGCCTGGTCCAGGGCGGCGAGGGCAGCGCCGTCGCGGAGGTCACCTAGATGGCAAACGCCTCCGAGACGACGCGGTCCCCGTTCACCGCCTTCAACTTCTCGGTGGAGATCCGGATCCCGGACCTGTCGATGCGCGCCTGCAACGCCGCCTTCGCCGAGTGCGACGGCCTGGAGACGACGCTGGAGGTGAAGACGATTCGCGAGGGCGGCAGCAACGGCCGGCAGGTCCGGATGGCCGGCGCGCTCGCCTTCGGGCAGCTCACCCTCAAGCGCGGCATGACCGACAACCTGGAGCTGTGGGACTGGATGGCCGCGGTGGTGGACTCGCCGCGGCTGCGGGCCGACGCCGAGGTGGCGCTGCTCGCCCCCGACGGCCAGACCGAGCGGGCCCGCTTCGTCCTCAGCCGTTGCCTCCCCGTGAAGCTCAAGGCCCCGCCCCTCAACGCCAAGGACGGCATGGTGGCCATCGAGGAGCTGCAGCTCGCCTACGAGACGCTCACCCTGAAGCGCCCCTCCGGAGGATAGACCGTGCCCGCCCCCGCCAAGCTCGAGAAGGCCCGACTGGTCGAGATCGACTCCAAGTTCAAGGACCCGCTCCCGGGCGGGACCGACCTCTCCGTGCAGTTCAACCCCGAGACCCTCAAGGTCACCTACGCCAACCAGCTCAACACCTCCGGCACCGGCGACCAGAAGGGCGGCGCCAGCACCCAGTTCGTGGGGGCCGGCACGACCAAGCTGGCGGTGCAGCTCTGGTTCGACGTGAGCTCGCAACCGGGCCAGACGGGCGGCGCCGACGACGTGCGCCAGCTCACCCGCAAGGTGTCCTTCTTCATCAGCCCCAAGACCCAGGCCGACAAGACCGTGGTCGCGCCCGCGCTCCGCTTCTCCTGGGGTGCCTTCCAGTTCGACGGGATCATGGACTCGCTGGAGGAGACGTTCGAGCTGTTCAGCCCGGACGGTAAGCCGATCCGGTCGAGCATCAGCTTCTCCATGACCCAGCAGAAGATCCTCCGCCTGGACCTGCCGCCCGCGTCTCCGCTGCCCGGCCCCGCGGCGGGGACGGTGCCGCTCACGCCGGCGATCAACGGCCAGAGCCTTCAGTCGATGGTCGGCGGCGCGGGCCTGTCCGTCTCGTGGCAGGCGGTGGCGCAGGCGAACGGGATCGAGAACCCGCGGCTCCTGCAGCCGGGGCAGCTCGTACGCCTCGACGTCGGTGCGTCGGTGAGCGCCTCCGTCGGCGCCTCTCTCTCGGTGGGGTGAAGCGATGCCGGTCGTCATCCAGGACTTCGAGGTGGTCCCCCAGGCGCCGGCGCCCGCGGCCGGAAAGCCCGCGGTCGGCGCCCCCGCGGAGCGGCCGCCCCGCGAGTCGGACGTCGCCCGCGCGCTGGCCCGCCGCCACGAGCGCAGCGCGCGCGTGAGGGCCACCTGACCATGACCGCCCCCGCCCACGCCCTCGTCCGCGACTCCCGGCCCGTCGTCGTCCTCGACGGCAAGGAGAGCCCGGATCTCGCCGAGCGGCTCCTCGACCTCGTGGTCGAGGACACGGTCGAAGGCCTGGCCCGCTGCGAGGCGCGGTTCGGCAACTGGGGCGCGGTGAGCAACGCGGTGGGGTTCCTCTACTTCGACCGCAAGGCGCTCGACTTCGGGAAGTCGCTCGAGATCCGCTACGGCGGCGGGACCCTGTTCCAGGGGCGCATCACCGGGCTCGAGGCCGACTTCCCCGAGGGCGCGCCGCCCACCGTCTGCGCGCTCGCCGAGGACCGGCTGCAGGATCTTCGCATGGTCCGCCGCACCGCCACCTACGCGAACGCCAGCGACGGCGACGTCATCCGGCAGATCGCCCAGAAGCACGCCCTCACCGCGTCGGTCCAGGTGAGCGGCCCGAGCTACCGGGTGCTCGCCCAGGTGAACCAGAGCGACCTCGCCTTCCTGCGCGACCGCTGCCGCGCGGTCGACGCCGAGCTGTGGGTGGAGGGCACCACGCTGCACGCGGCCCCGCGCACGCAGCGCACGAGCAGCCCGCTCCAGCTGACCGTCGGCCGGGAGCTCCGCTCGTTCACCGTGCTCGCCGATCTCGCCCACCAGCGCACCGGCCTCGCCGTGACCGGCTGGGACGTGGCCGGCAAGTCCGGGATCCGTTTCGAGGCCACCGAGGCGGTGGTGCGCGCCGAGCTCGGCAACGACGTCGGCGGCGCCGGCGCGCTCTCGCAGGCGCTCGGCGACCGCAAGGAGGTGCTGGTGCACACCGCGCCGCTCGCCGCGGCCGAGGCGCAGGCGCGCGCGGAGGCGGCCTTCCGGCTGGCGGCGCGGCGGTTCGTGGTGGGGCGCGGGGTGGCCGACACCGACCCCGGGCTGCGCGTGGGCGCGACGGTGGACCTCGCGAACCTCGGGCCGCTGTTCAGCGGCAAGTACTACCTGGCCGAGGTGCGGCACCTCTTCGACGGCGTGGCCGGGCTCCGGACCGAGCTCGTGGCCGAGCGCGCCGGGCTGGGGCGGCCATGAGCCGGCGCGCGGAGAGCGAGGGCAGCGTATGCTGGGCGTGACGCCATTCGAGCGGCTCTTCGAGGAGCGGCTGCCCTCCGGCCTGGGCGGGCGGTTCTACGGCATCTACCCGGCGCTGGTGAGCGACGTCCGCGACCCGGACAACCAGGGGCGCGTGAAGGTGACGCTCCCGTGGTCGCCGGACCCCGCCGGCGGGACGTACGAGGCGTGGGCGCGGATGGCAACGGCCATGGGCGGCGCCAACCGCGGGCTCTGGGCCATCCCCGACGTGAACACCGAGGTGGTGATCGCCTTCGCCGGCGGCGATCCCCGCCACCCGTTCGTGCTGGGGGGCCTGTGGAACGGCCGGGACGCGCCGCCCGACTCCATGGACGGCGCGGGCAAGAACGCGCGCAAGGTGTTCCGCTCGCGCAACGGCGTGAAGATTACGCTCGACGATACCGACGGCCAGGAGCGGCTCACCCTGGAGACGCCCGCCGGCCAGAAGGTGGAGCTACACGACGGGCCCGGCTCCATCCTGGCCCAGGACGCGAACGGCAACTCCGTCAAGCTCGAGTCGAGCGGCATCACCGTGACCTCGTCGGCCAAGGTGACGGTGAACGCCTCCACCGCCGAGATCTCCGCAGGTCAACTCACAGTGAACGCCGGCATGTCGCGCTTCAGCGGCATCGTCCAGGCCGACACCGTCATCACCAACAGCGTCGTGAGCGCGTCGTACACGCCCGGCGCGGGGAACATCTGGTGACCGCCACCGTCCGACACCTCATCCAGTGGGTCGCGCCGCTCCCGCTCTGGAGCGCCTCGCCGGCGGCCATGCAGGCGCCGGCCCTCCTGCGCTTCGAGACCGACCGGTTCATGGACGAGCTGCAGGCCGCCCTGGCCGCGCGGACCCCCGACCTCTCCGGGCACGTGGCGCGCTGGGAGAGCTTCCGCGAGCGGTTCCCCGGCGAGCCCGACGACCCCGCCGATCTCACCCCCAAGCTCTACCAGCCGGCGCACGGGCACTTCTACCTGGTGGCGGCGAGCCTGGTGTGCCGCCGGGTGGGCCTGCCCGATCACCCCGTCGACCCGACCCGCGCCGAGAGCGCCGGCTTCGTGCTGCGGCGCCTCCCCGCCGCGGGCGGCGAGGAGGCCTGGGCGGCCAACCCCGCCGATCCGAGCAAGCGCGTCTGGACGGCGGCCACCGATCCCTCGGCCCTCTTGCCCGGGGAGGACGTGCTGCCCCTCTTCCCCATGCGCTTCACCGCCGACGGCCGCGGGCGACGGCTGCTCGTCGGCCTCGTGCCCACCTCCAGCCGCGAGACCTTCGAGGCGGCGGGCGCCTTCGCGCCGCCCGACGTCGGGGGCAACCCGTTCGCCGCCGAGGCCCGCGCGCGCGTCGTGGATCCCTACCGCGCCCTCCTCGCCATGGCGCCGGGGGACACCGCCGACATCCAGGCCGACGTCGAGGCGCAGCAGCGCGAGGCCTCGCGCTTCCTGCTGCTCGACCTGGCCGACTTCCTCCACGGGCGCCTGCCGGGCCTCTGGAACGCGCTCTCCGGCGGGAGCGCGCCCGACCCGAGCGATTCCGGGAGCGACCTGTTCACGCTCCTCGCCGACACCGCGGTGGAGGGGGGCGCGAGCCGCTCCTGGCGCGCGGCCCTGGCCGCGGCCTGGGCGGTCGCCGCCCACATCGCCCAGGGAGACGGCCAGTCCGGCATCGACGACGACCTGGCCAAGAGCCCCCTCTCCCCCGACGCGCTCGACGCGGCGCTGGCCAAGGCGGTCGCGCCGCTCTCGGCCCCGGCGCTCACCGCGGCCCCCACCCCGCTCCCGAAGCTCGCGACTGGCGGGAGCCGCTACGCGCTCCGCTGCGTCTTCCAGCGGCCCCGCTGCGGTCCGCTCCGCCCGACGCTGCTCAGCCAGCCCAGCGCCGCCTTCACGCTGGCGCCCTTCTTCGATTCCGACGCGCCCGCGCGGCCGGTGCGGATCGTCCTCCCCGACCCGAGCCTCGCCTCGCTGCGGCGCTTCAAGAAGAGCGTGGGCATGGTGACCTCCGCCGCGCTCCGCAAGCAGGTGGCGCGCATCGGGGGGCTCAAGGACGCGCTCGACGGGAAGTTCTCGGCGGCCGGGGGCGGCCTGGAGCTGGACGAGATCTGCACCTTCTCGATCCCCGTCATCACGCTGTGCGCGTTCATCGTCCTCATGATCTTCCTCGTGCTGCTGAACCTCGTCTTCTGGTGGCTGCCCTTCCTCAAGATCTGCTTCCCCCTGGTGAAGAAGGAGAGCTGACGACATGGACGCGGGCGCGCTCCTGGGACGTGGCATCGCCTTCCCGCCGCGGGTCGGACCGGACGGGCGGATCGCCTGGTCGACCGGCGACGCCAACGTGCGCGAGTCGATCCAGGTGATCCTCTCGACCGATCGCGGCGAGCGGGTGATGCTGCCCGACTTCGGCGCCGGCGTCTCCCGGTACCTCTTCGAGCCGAACACCGTGGCCACCCGCCACCAGGTCGCCCAGGCGATCACCGAGGCGCTGGCCGACTGGGAGCCGCGCGTGGTCGTCGACGGGGTGTCGATGGACGAGGACCCGGCCGACCCGCGCGCGGCCATCGCCACCATCACCTACAAGCTGGTCGCCACCCAGCAGCGCGAGCGCGTGCGCCTCGCCCTCACCTTCGCCGGATAGACGCCCGTGCCCATCACCCCGCCCGCCCTCGACTCGCGCGACTACCAGCAGCTGCTGGAGGAGGCGCTGGCGCGCGTGCCCGTCCACAACCCGGAGTGGACCAACTTCAACCACGCCGATCCGGGCGTCACCATCCTCGAGCTCTTCGCCTTCCTGGGCGAGAGCCTCCTCTACCGCGCCAACCAGATCCCCGAGCGCAACCGGCTCAAGTTCCTCTCCCTGCTGGGCGTGGGGCTGCAGCCCGCCACGCCGGCCCAGGGCCTCGTGACCTTCTCCAACGAGCGCGGCCCGGCCCGGGTGCTCACCCTGGACGCCGGTCTGGAGGTCCGCGCCGGGCCGGTGCCGTTCCGCACCGGCGCGGCGCTCGACCTGCTCCCGGTGGAGGCGGTCGCGCTGTTCAAGCAGCCGGTCTCGCCCGACCCCAAGGTGATCGCCTACTACGGGCAGCTCTACGCCTCGTTCACCGGCGGTCAACCACCAGCGCAGCTGCAGCTGTACCAGCCCACGATCTTCTCGCCCCGCGCCACCGAGCCGGTGGATCTCGCCACCGACACCCTCGACCGCTCGCTGTGGATCGCGCTCCTGGTCCGGACGGTGGACCAGCCCTACGAGGACACCAAGATGGCTGCGCGCGAGGCGCTCGCCGGCAAGACGGTGAGCGTGGGCATCGTCCCCGCCCCGACCGGCGGCGGCGCCGACGTGCCCCCCGGCGACGCCGCGCCACCCGAGGCGCTGGCGGAGCTGCGCTTCCAGCTGCCGTCGCTGCCGCCGGACGGGATGCTGCCCGACGATCCGGCCCAGCGCAACGCCCAGTACCGGACGCTCACCGCCATCCCGGTGCCCACCCGGCCCGGCGTCACCGACGTCCAGCTCCCGCCCACCGCGGCCGAGCTCGAGCTCTGGAGCAACCTCGATCCGCTCGAGACCGGCACGCTCGACTTCCCCCCGGCGCTCGACGATCCGGACCAGGCGCAGCGGGTGATCACCTGGCTGCGCCTGGTCGCGCCCGGCCCGGCCGACGCCGGCCTGCTCTGGGTGGGGATCAACGCGGCGCCGGTCACGCAGCGCGAGCACATCGCCGCCGAGCTCCTGCCGGCCGGCACCGGAGAGCCCGATCAGTCGGCGACGCTCTCGCAGCGGCCGGTGCTGGCCGGCTCGGTGAGCCTGGACGTCACCGCCGGAGGCGCCACCGAGCGCTGGACGGAGGTCGACGATCTGGCCGCGGCGGGTCCGGAGGTGCCGGTGCCCGACCCGCGCCTGCCGCCGGGAGCGCCCAAGCCGGCGCCCGCGCCCGCCAGCGTCTACGCGGTCGACGAGGAGGCAGGGGCCTTCCGCTTCGGCGATGGCTACCACGGTCGGCGCCCCCCGCTCGGCGCGGTGCTCCGCGCCAGCTACGACGTGGGCCAGGGCACGGCCGGGAACGTCGGGCCGGGCGCGATCGACACCGGTCCGGCGCTGCCCGCGGGCGTGAAGGTCACGAACTCCGTCGCCACCTGGGGCGGCGCCGACGCCGAGGACGCGGCGCAGGGCGAGAAGCAGGTGGCGCGCACGCTGCAGCACCGCGACCGCCTCGTGAACGCCACCGACTTCCAGACCATCGCGCTGCGCACGCCCGGCGTGGCGGTGGGCCGCGCCGAGGTCGTCCCCGCCTTCAACCCGGCGCTCTCGCCCAACGAGCCCGGCGACACACCTGGCGCGGTCACGGTCCTGGTGATCCCCGCCGGCGATCCCGCTCCGCCGCCGGACGGCGCCCCCGATCCCTTCCTCGACGCCGTCGCCTGCTGGCTCGCGCCCCGGCGGCTCGTCACCACCGAGCTGTTCGTCCGCCGCCCGGTGCTGAAGCCGATCTGGGTCTCGGTCGGGATCGATCTCGTCGCCGGCGCCTCGAGCGTCGCCGTGCGCGAGGCCGTGCGGCAGGCCGTGGAGCAGTTCCTCTCGCCGCTGCCGCCCGACGGCGCCGACGCGCTCGACGAGCAGGTTTCGCTCTTCGGCGCGCCGCAGTACTCGGCCGAGCGCCGGGGGTGGCCGCTGCGCAAGGCGGTCTCGGCGCTGGAGGTGCTCGCCGCGGTGGCCCGCGTCCCCGGCGTCGCGCTGGTCCGCCCGCCGCTCCTCGCCCAGGGCACCGGCGACGCCGTCGACAGCGTCGCGATGGCCGGCTTGGAGCTCCCGCATCTGGCCGGCCTCTCGGTGGCGGTCGGCGATCCCGTCGCGCTCGACGATCTCCGCGGCGCGACCCCACCCCCAGCGGCCACGCAGACCGTCCCGGTCCCGCTCATCCCGGAGGAGTGCTGAGTGGACGTGAACGGCACACGTTTTCACCTCCTGCTCGGCCGCGAGGACTGGGGCCGGTGCACCGACGACGCGGGCATCCCGCTCGGCGAGGGGTGGAGCGGCGCGCCCGACGCCGGCGCGGTCGCCTGGGATCCGGCGCGCGAGGAGCTGACGTTGGCGCCGCGGCTCTTCCGATTCCGGGCCGCGCCGCGCGACGTGCCGCCCACGCTCGACCAGCGACGGGGGGCAGCGCGCGATCGCTTCGGCAACTGGTACTGGATCGACGCCGATCGGCGCACCCTCCGCGTCCGCTCCGCCGGAGATGACGCGGTCTCCGCCTTCTGGCCCGCAGCGCCACCCGCCGCGCCGCTGCGCCGCGGCGCCTTCGGCCCGGCCGCCGCGCCGCCGTCCTCCACCCCGGTGCTGCTCGGTGGGCTCGCGGTCACCTCCCACCACGATCTCGTCGCGGGCGTGGTCGATCCGCCCGGCCTGCTCGTCTTCGACCTGCACGCGGGCGGCCCACCGCGGCGCCTGGAGTGGCCCGCCGAGGTACCGTTCCAGCCCTTCGAGATCGCCGCCGCCCTGGGCGGCGGCGTGGTGGTCCTCGACCGCACCCACCGCCGCCTCTGGACGCTCGATGGCGGACTCAACGTGTGCCCCGCCGGCCAGGACGAGCTCACCCTGAGCCCGCCCGCCCTCGACCTCTTCCACCCGCTGGGCGGTGCGCCCCCGCTCCACCCGGCGCGCCGATTTCCCACGGGCGTCGCGCTCGACGCGGCCGCCTCGCTCTCCGCGGTCGATCCCATCGGCATCGCCCTGCTCGACGACGGTGCGGTCCTGGTGCTCGACCGCGGCAGCGGTCAGGGCTCCTCGGTGGCGCTCTACCGCAACGGCGCGCTCCAGGGCACCCCGGTGGCGCTCCGGGCCAGCGGTGTACAGGACGACGGGACCGCGTTCGACCTTCCGCTCGTCGCGCACGCGTTCGCGCGGCGCAGCGCGCGGATCGACGTGGCCGGCGCCGACGGCAACCAGGCCTTCGCCTACCAGCTCTCCACGGACCGGGGGCTCGCGCTCGACCCTATCGTCGAGTACCTGCCCATGCGGCTCTTCGGCGGGAAGGCGCTCGTCGCCGCGGGCGGGAGCGCCTTCTACGACCTGCGCGACCGCTTCGTCGAGCTGGTGGCTCAGGGGCGCCCCCGCTTCGCGCGCACCGGCTCCCTCACCACCCCGCCGCTCGACGGCCGGCTCCCGGACTGCGTGTGGCACCGGCTCTTCCTCGACGCCGCCGTCCCCGCCGGCGCGGCCGTGGCCGTCTCCACCCGCGCGGCCGACGACCTCGACGCGCTGCGCGCAGCCCCCTTCGCGCCGGAGCCGACCGTGCACCGGCGCGACGTGGGCAGCGAGCTCCCCTTCGTCCCGGAGGCCTCCGGCGCGGACCGGGGCACCTTCGAGCTGCTCTTCCAGGCCGCGCGCGGCCGCTACCTCCAGATCCGGCTGGCGCTCGCCGGGACCGGCGCCGCCACGCCGCGGCTCCGGGCCCTGCGCGCCTGGTACCCGCGGTTCTCCTATCTAGCGCGATACCTGCCGCGGGCCTACCGGCAGGACGCCGTCTCGGCCTCCTTCCTCGAGCGGTACCTCGCCAACCCCGAGGGCACGCTCACCGGCCTCGAGGACCGCATCGCCGCTGCCCAGCAGCTCCTCGATCCGCGCACCGCCCCGGCCGACGGCCTCGATTGGCTGGCGAGCTGGTTCGGGCTGGCGCTCGATCCGGCCTGGGACGAGCGGCGCCGCCGCCTCTTCCTCCGCCACGCCACGGACTTCCTGCGCTGGCGCGGCACCGTCCGCGGCCTCACCATGGCGCTGCGGCTGGCCTTCGAGACGTGCGCCGACGAGACCATCTTCTCGCGCCCCGACGACCCGCGCTCGGCGGTGCGCATGATCGAGCGGTTCCGCGCCGCGCGGACGGTGGGCGCCCTCTTCGCGGCGGACCCGTCCGCTCCGGCGATCCGCCTCGCCACGCCGGCGACGCGGTGGGAGCCGTCGCAGGGCGGCGCGCGACTCCTCGCCGGCTACACGTCGGCGCTCCAGGGCGCGGGCGTCGCCGGCGCGCCCACCGCCTTCCCCACCTCGCAGCCGGCGGACGCCACCGGCCCGGTGTGGGCGGCGTTCGTGCGCGCTGCGCTCGGGTTCCCGCTCTCCGCGGGCCCCTCCGATTCGCCCGCCTGGGAGGCGTTCCTGGCCCGGCGCTACCGGAGCGTCGACGCGCTGAACCAGGCCTGGGGCACCGCGCTCGGCGCCTTCACCGACGCCCTCCTGCCCGACATGCTCCCCGCCGACGGCCCGGCCCTCGCCGACTGGTACCAGTTCCAGAGCGTGGTCCTGCCCATGCGGCGGGCCGCGCACGCCTTCACGGTCGTGCTGCCAGTCCCGCCCGGCAGCGACGCCGCGTCCGCGCAGGACCGCATCGACCTCGCCCGGCGGGTCATCGACCTAGAGAAGCCCGCGCACACGGTCTTCGACGTCCAGCTCTACTGGGCCATGTTCCGCGTCGGCCAGGCGCGGCTCGGGGCGGACAGCCTCATCGGCATGGGCGGCCGCGCGCCCGAGCTGCTCCGCCCCGCGGTGCTGGGCCAGGCCCACCTCGCCGAGAGCGTCCTCGCCCCGCGCCCGCCCCAGGACGCGCGCGACCGCTTCATCCTGGGGCGCGATCCCCTACACCCCCAGCCACGAAGGAGCGACCCATGACCGGCTTCGGCCAGAGCTGCGCCGCGATGGCGAGCCCGCCCCCCGATCCCACCAAGCGCGTCAACTACGTGCTGGGGATGGTGCTCGGCGTCGACGACTTCACCCAGGAGCACGCCTGGCTCTCCGAGCGTGACCGCTGGCTGGCACGCGATCTGCTCGGCTACGGCACGGTGTCCGGCCTGGCCGTCACCGTTCCCACCACCGCCCAGGGTCCCGAGGTGCAGGTGACGGCCGGTGTCGGCCTGACCGAACGCGGCCGCCTCGTCCGCGTGCCCGCCACCCAGTGCGCCCTGCTCGACGACTGGCTGGCGGCGCACCAGGACGAGGTGACCGCCCGGATCGCGGCGCCACCCGGCCCGCTCACGCTCTACGTGGTCCTCTCCTTCGCGGAGGATCTGGTCGATCCGGTCCCCATCCCCGGCGAGCCCTGCCGCAGCGAGGAGGACGCGACGGCGCCGTCGCGCGTCGCCGACGCCTTCCGGCTGGAGCTGCGCTTCACCCCGCCCGACCAGCGCGAGGAGGGCGCGGTCCGCGACTTCGTGGCCTGGCTGCAGGGCAAGATCGAGCTCGTGCCCGACAGCAGCCCGGGCGCGACCCCGGAGGATCTGGTGGCCGCGCTGCGCGGGGCCACGCTCTGGACCTCGCCGCCGACCGAGCCGGTCGGCTCGGCGTCGGACTTCTCCAGCCCGCCCGGCGACTACCTCCTGGACGGCTCGCCGGCCGGCCCCATCCCCATCCGCGCCAGCGACCTGGTCGCGGCGGTCCGCGCCGCGCTCCGGCTCTGGGTGACCGAACTGCGGCCCATGTGGCGGCCCGACTGGCTGGCCGCCGCGTCATCCGCGGACGGCGTGAGCTCGCGCCCGCTGCCGAACGATCCGGACGCGCTGCTCCTCGCGGCGATCTCCGTGCCCCTCACGCGCGAGCTCGGCAGCGGGGCCTGGAAGGCCTCGTCGACCGATCCGGTGGTCCTCGACCAGCGCGACCGGCCCTTCCTGCTCGACCTGCGCGTCTTGCAAGAGTGGATCCTGCGGCTCCTGCCACCGCCCGGCGTCGCCCCCGAGCCGCCGTTCTCGAGCGCCTTCAGCGGTCCACCGCCGGGGGTCTTCGCGACCGTGGCGGCCGGGACGATCCGCGGCGACGGCACCACCGACGGCACCTTCAACGGCCTCGCGGTGGCCGCCGCCTCCGATGGGCGGCTGGTGCTCGGGTGGACCGGGTTCCAGGTCCCGCCGGTCGGGCCCGGACACCGCTACGTCGTGCGCGCCCTCCTCGGCACCACCTCCGCGGTGAAGGCCCCGGTGGTCACCTTCGGCGGCTTCGAGCCCGGCGGCGCCGTCCTCAACGTGGCCGACGCGGCCCAACCAGTGAAGCTGGCGGTGCTCCGGCAGCTCAGCTTCACCGTGGGTATCGACCGGTTCACGGTCTAGGAGGGAGCACTCTATGGGTGTCGCGCTCGACACGGCCTACCTCGACGACGGGATCCGGTCGCCCCACTTCTTCAACGGCCGCCTGCTCTCGGGCGAGGACCTCACCCAGGAGAGGGGCGCCCGCCAGGCGGTGCTGTCGCAGCTGGGCCGGGCCGAGGGCGACGGGATCGCGTACGGCCTGTGGGTGACCAGCGAGGTGGGGGGCAGCACGGTCCGCGCGCCCGCCGTCACGGTGGGGAAAGGACTGGCGGTGAACCGGCTAGGACAGGCCCTCGAGCTCGTGCGCGACCTGGAGGTCTCGCTCGTCGCGCCGTCCTCGCTGCCGGCGAGCGGCGGGAGCGGGAGCGGCGGCGCCTTCGGCGCCTGCAGCCTCGCCCCGGGCGACTACCTGGCCGGCTCCGGCGTCTACCTCCTCGTGCTCGCGCCGGCGCAGGGGAAGCAGGGCCGGGCGCCGACGAGCGGGCTGGGGCTGGCGAGCCCGTCCTGCGCCGCCAAGTACCTGGTGGACGGCGTCCGCTTCCGGTTGCTCCGGCTGCCGATCAGCGCGAGCGACCTCGCCGACACGGCCCACCTGCGCAACCGCGTCGCCCACCGCTGCTTCGGCAGCGCCGACGGGGGCCCGGGGGCCGTGCCGGCGGATCCCTTCGGCCCGCTCCCCGACGGCTACGGCCTGCTCGACGGGCTTCGGCCCGACACCCTCACCGACTGCGACGTCCCGCTGGCGGTGCTGCACTGGACCGACGTGGGCGGCATCCGCTTCGTGGACAACTGGTCGGTGCGGCGGCGGCTGGCGATCACCGTGGTGGACGGGCCGCTGGCGCTCCTCGCCGGCGCGCGGCGGCGGGCCGAGGCCGAGGCGGTCGTCCTCCAGTTCCAGGAGCAGGTGGCGGCGCTCCGCGCCGGGGGCGGCGACCTCACGGGGCTGGCCGCTGGCGACGCCTTCGACCTCCTCCCGCCCGTCGGCATCGTGCCGTACGCCGCCGCCGGGTGGGGCGGCGTCGATCCCGCCGCGTTCTTCGCCGGCGAGGCGCACCGAAAGCCGGCGATCATCGAGGGCTCCCTGCTCGCGCCGCTGCTCCGCGAGGCGGCCCTGCACGCGCCCATCCGCGTCGGCGGCCACGAGCTGCTCTGGCTGTACCAGATCCGGGAGAACCAGCAGGCGTTGACGGGCCAGAGCCCGCCCCAGCCCTACCTCGTCTTCGCGCGCGGCGACGTCCCCTACCGCGGCAGCGCGCGCTTCGATCTCGGCCGGTGGGGATACGCCAGCTACGCCGTCGGCGCGCCCGGCGGCGCCCCCTGAACATCCCGCACGAAGGAGACGCACATGTCCCTGCCGCCCAAGGTCCTGCCCGGAGATCTCATCACCGCGGACTTCATGAACCAGATCATCGACCTGATCACGCTTCACGACCAGGAGATCCAGACGCTGCTCAGCGTCTCGCCCGGCGGGACCGGGCCGGTGGCGATCACCACCACCGTCCCGGCCGGCGTCGCGCGCGTCGGCGATCCGTTCCGCGTCATCGGGCGGGGCTTCGGCCTACCGACGCAGGTCTCGGTGACCCTGGAGACCACGCCGGCGACGCTCGAGCCCGGCTCGAACGACACGCAGCTGCTCTTCCATGTCCCGGTGGTGCGTGGCCTCCCCGACAACGGGCGCACGGTCGTGCTCACCGTGGCGGCCGCGGCGGGCACCGCCGCGACCTCCATCGTCCTCCTGCCCCCGCCGGCCAAGACCGACGGCGACATGGGCTTCGCCATCGTCCCGCCGTCGGTGTCGCTCATCCAGGCCGGGCTCACCTACGACTTCACCTGCACCATCCGAGGGACGACCACGCAGGACGATCGCTACACGCTCAGCGCGGCCGCCGGCACCAGCACCGGCTCCTGGGCGGTCACCGTCACGGACGAGAACGGCAACGCGTTGTCCTCCATCCCGATTCCACGTTCAGCGAACACGTTCACCCAGGTGGTCCACCTGCACGTGACGGTGCCCAACGGCGCCACCGGCCAGGGGTTCGTCAGCCTCACCGTGACCTGCCAGGGGAACCCGGATTTCGCCCGCACCTCCGGCCAGTCCCAGTTCCAGGTGGGCGCAGCGCCGCCACCGCCGTCCACCATCGACGTCCTCCCCACCGTGGTGGACGGCTACGACACCGTGACCCCGGACTCGAAAGGCGTGCTGAACCTCACCATCGGCCACGAGATCGACTTCGTCTTCGGCGCGACCCTGGACGCCGGCCAGTACGATCTCTCCTTCGACGCGCAGGACGGTGCCAACTTGTGGAACCCCAAGCTCCTCCAGGCGTCACCGCTCGTCACCAGCGGGCCGTCCGCGCAGGTGAGCGCATCCGTCACGCCCGCGACCGGCGCGCCGGACACGCAGGTCGCCTTCGTCATCACCAACCGGAACGACCGGACCAAGTTTGGCCAGGTCGCTTTTAAGGTCCACATGAACGACCCGAAGAAGACGCCCTGACCGTCGCCGTACGCATTCACTCCCGCCGCGCGGGCTCCCAGAAGGAACATCGCCATGACTACCAGTCGCACCGCCCATTTCCGCGCCGCTCTGCTCTCTGCGGCCCTGCTCGGCGCGGCGGCGCTGCCATCGCCCGCCGCCGCACAGAAGCTCTGCGTCCCGCTCAACACCTGGACCGGTGCTCCGACGGTTAACGGCACCATCGACCAGGACTCCGGCTGGGCCGGCGCCGGCCGCTACGTGTTCGCGAACGGCACCGCGCAGTACGACGGCGCCATCGACCTCATCCGCGACGCCAGCAACCTGTACTTCGGGTTCGAGATGTACAACGACACCGTCGACGGGAACGGCATCGCCGTCGACAAGTTCGACACCATCGTCGTCGCCTTCGACGTGCCGGGTGCGGACCCCGAGTACCGGCTCATCGTCCTCCAGCCGCGCGGCGGCGGCACCGTTATCAAGCCACCGCCCGACCACAACGGGACGGTGAACTATCTCCAGTTCGCCACCGCCACCGCGCTCGATGGCACCGGCCACATCCAGCAGTGGAACACCGCGGTGACGCCCGCCGGCGCCCAGGCGCAGTTCACGAGCGGCGGCCCATCCGGGTCGTCTAGCGGCCAGTGGCAGGTGGAGCTGGTGGTGCCCCTCGCCGCGCTGAACCTCCCCGCGAGCGGCGACTTCGGCCTCTACGTCGACGGCATGCGCGCGGACCAAGCGCAACAGTCGCTCGCGGCCCTGGTGTGGCCCTCGACCGCCGCCGCCGTGGGCAACCCCCCCGTCGTCGGGGGCGGGGGCGGGGGCGGGGGCAACACCGCCGTTGACGTCCTCGTGGGCAGCGACTACCCGAAGCCCGCCGACTGGGGGAAGGCCAACCTGGGCGGCTCGGGCTGCACCGGCATCTACTTCGCCGGCGGCCTGGACTACGACCCCACCGACGTCTACGTGAACACGCCCGGCAACAGCACCATTGGCCTGACCGCGCCCAACCAGTTCTTCGCGCAGCTCCACAACAGCGGGCCGGAGGTGAACGGGATCATCGCGCGCTTCAAGGTCTCTAACACCGGCATCTCCGGGAGCTGGGACGACGTTCCGTACACCCAGACCCAGTCGCTGCCCGGGAACGCGTACGGCCCCTTCGACGTGAAGTCCGATCCGACCGGAGGGCTCGCCCAGAGCGGCATCATCCAGGCGAGCGACTGGACCGGCGGCACCGCCCAGTACAAGGGGGCCCACGTGTGCATGCTGGTCGAGCTCGACGTCAAGTCCGGCCTGAACCAGCAGGTGAACTTCCTCAACAAGAGCGCGATCCAGAACATGAACTGGGGCCAGACCTCCACGTTCTCGCAAAAGCCCCTCATCGACGCGTCCGGCTGGAAGCCGCTGCCCGGCGAGGATAAGGTCCACCTGCAGCTGAACGTCGTGACCCGGGCGCAGGCCGGCTTCTCCAACGGGCTCACCGGGGTCCCCCGCGGCAGCGTGGTCGGCCAGATCGAGTGGGCCGTGCACGGCTACCTGCCGACCGGCCAGCTGCTCAACATCGGCAACCAGACCTTCCGCGTGCAGCGCCCCATCGGCGGCTTCGAGTACGTCCTCCACCATGCGTTCAACTTGAAGCTCCCTCTGCCCGAGTCCGCCCGCTCCCGCGAGGCCATCCCGCGCAACCGCACCACGGCCGCCGACGTCCCGCCGCTCCTCGCCGGCGGGCGGGTGGACCCCGGCCTCCTGCCGATCGGCAAGGTGGGGGGCCTCCCGAGCGTGTTGACCACCGACTGGAATCTCTCGATCGGGGGCGCCAACCGCTCCGAGGGCGGGAACACGTACACCCTCGACCTCGTCCCGGGCGAGAAGGTGGAGCTGACCGCGGTGGCCGAATCCCTGATGGAGAATGGCGGCGGGTGCGGGTGCCACCGCATGCCCCTCCCGTCGCTCGGGCTCATCGCCCTGGGGCTGGCGGCGCTCCGCATGCCCTGGCTCCGCCGGCGGAGGAAGTAGCGATGCCGGGGCTGCCGCGAGCGAACGGCGCGGCGATCGGGCGGCTGCGCCTGCGCGGCGCCGCCCCCGATCCGCTCGCGGCGCGGCTCCGGCTGGAGGCGCTGCTCGGCGCGACGGCGGACCCGCCCGCGTTGCCGCCCGGCGCCGTCCTCTGCCTGCGTCGCCTGCGCGATCCGCTCCCCGGCGCGCTCCCGCTCCACGGGCACTCCCTCCGCCCGCCGTCGCGGTGGGCGCGCGCCTGGGGCGAGGCGCTCGACGCGGGCGCGCGCGGGGCGGCGCGGCCGGCGCTGGGCGCCGTCCCGGCGGGCGCGGAGGCGGTGGTCTTCTCCGATCCTGCCGAGCTGTTCGGGTGCCTGGCGCGGGACCTCGCCGCGGGCCTGGCCGGCGGCCGCTGGTGGTGGCAGGCGGTCTGGGCCGGCGCCGACCTGCGCCGGGTGCTCTTCGACGCATGGCGAGCGGAGCCCGAGCTGGCTCCGCCCGCGCTCGAGCGGCTGGCGCGCGAGGACCTCGCGGCGCCGGTCCTCGCAGCGTTCGGCGAGGGGCCGGCGCGCGACCTGGCGGCGGCGGTCGCCGCGCGTCACGGCGCGCTCGCGCTGCTTCGCGCGCTGGACGGCGATCCGCCGGCGCCGCCTGCCGCAGCCGCCCCCCTCGACGCTCTCGCTCCGGAGCTGGCGCGGGTTCACGCGCCGTACGAGGCCCGGACGCTCCTGGCCGTGGCCCTGCTCGTCCGCCGCGCGCCCGCGCTCCTCCGGGGCGCCGCCCTCGGGCCGGTGCTCTCCGCGTGGCGGGCGCGGGGACGCGAGGGCATCGTGGAGGAGAAGACCACGACGCCGATCCGCTCCCACGCCCCGGAACCCCCACCCGCGCCAGATGAGGCTCCGCCGGCCCGCCTGCCGCCCGAGCGCGACCACGAGGCCGCGCTCGCGGATGGGGCGGCCGATCTTCCCCTGCCCTCTGCCGACGCGCCACCCCTTCCGCCCTCGTCCACGGTGGAGGAGCGGGCCCAGGCGCCCGCGCGCCCTCCGGCGGACGAGCCCCGCACCGGCGAAGCGGCCCTGGCCGCGCCGCGGCTGGAGGCGCCCGCGGCAGGGCCGACCGAGCCGGGCCCGCCCGCGCCCTCCGCCGCGCCGTCCACCTCCACCCGCGCCCCGGCCGCCGCCGCGCCTGCGCCCGCCGCCCCCGAGGCACTCCCCCCGCCCTCGCTCCTCCTCGCCCTCGAGACCGAGCTGGGCGGCCTCTTCTACCTCGTGAACGTCGCGCTCGCGCTCGGGCTGTACGGCGACTTCACCACCCCGCTCGAGCCCGGGATCGACCTCTCCCCGTGGGATTTCGTCGCCCTGCTGGGCCGCGCGCTCCTGGGCGGCGACGGGGCCGAGGATCCGGTGTTCGCGCTGCTGGCGCGGCTCTCCGGGCACGCGCCCGACGCCCCGCTCGGCGACGGCTTCGCGCCGCCCTGGGCCTGGCGGCCGCCGCCGGGCTGGGGCGCCGCGCGCGAAGCCGATGCGGCGGACCCGCGGGCGGGCGCCGCCGGGCGGGCCGGGGTGCTGGGCTGGTTCGACTGGCTCGGCGAGCTCGTGGCCGCCCGGCTCGCGCCGCTGCTCGGCTGCGCCGATCGGACCGAGCTGGCGGCCGTCCTCCTGCGCCGGCACGCCCGGGTGCGAGCGGGAGAGACGCGCGTCGACGTGGAGCTCGCCCTGGCCGAGCTCCCGCTGGCGGTGCGGCTCGCCGGGCTGGACCGCGACCCGGGCTGGGTGCCGGCCGCCGGCCGGAGCCTGTACTTCCACTTCGGGTGAATCATGGAAAGCGCCACCGCCCCCCGGACCACCGACGCCGCTCCGCCCGCCCAGCATCTCCGGTGGATGCTCCTCGCCGCCGTCGGCCGCCTCCTCGACGGCGCCGCCATCGCGCTCGGGACCGAGGACGCGCTCCTGCGGGAGTTTCCGTTCCTGGGCCCCTGGCGCGAGGCCCTGATCGCGGCGGGCGGCGACCCGGCAGCCGGGCGCGCGGCGCAGGCGCTGGAGGAGAAGGCCGCGGCGCTCGAGGGCGCGGCCGGAGAGCACCTCCCGCTGCGCGCGCTCCGGCGCGCGGCCGCGCTCGACGCGGCGCACCTCACGATGCTCCTCGCCACCGGGCTGGTGGAGGAGGACGCGCGGTTCGGCGCGCTGTTCTCGGCCCTGCAGGGCACGCCCCACCTGCTCCGCCCCACCGCCGGCCTCCTCGAGACCTGGTGGCGCGGTCCGGACGCCGACGGCAGAGGCCTCCTCCGCCGCCTGGCCCAGCTCGGCCTGCTCGAGGTGGGCGGCGGCGATCTCCCGCGGACGGAGCGCCCGGTGCAGGTCCCGGCGCTCCTCTGGGACGCGCTGCGCGGCGGCTTCGACGGCGTCCTCGCGCCCTGGGTGCGGCACCTCCCGCTGGAGCGCCTCGCGCGCGAGGGCCCGCTGGTGCTGCCCGAGACCGCCGCCGCCTGGCTGGAGCCGCTGCCCGCCCTCATGGCCGCCGCCGAGATCCAGGCGGTCATCGTCCGCGGCCCGCGCCACGGCGGACGCGGCACCGTGCTCCGCGCCCTCGCCCGGGCCCTGGGGCGCGGGGCGCTGGAGGTGGAGGCGCCCGCCGACGCGTACGACGCGCGGTGGCGGCTCGTGGGCCCGCTCGCCACCCTCCTCCACGCGCTCCCGGTGGTGCGCCTCGCGCCGGCCGCCGGCGACGCGGCCGAGGTCCCCGAGCTCCAGGGCGCGGACGTCGCGGCCGGCATCGTCGTGGGCCGGAAGGGCGGCGTGACCGGCGCCGGCGTGGCGCGCGCGGTGACGGTGGAGCTCGCCCCCGCCTCCCCGGCCGAGCGCGCCGCGCACTGGGAGGCGGCGCTGGGATCGCCCGGGCCGAGATCGGGGGAGCTGGCGCGCTTCCGCATGACGAGCGGCCACATCCGGCGCGCGGCGGTCCTGGCCCGCTCCCACGCGGCGCTGCGCGGCGCCGCGGCCGTCGCCGTGGAGGACGTGCGCGCCGCCTGCCGGAGCCTCCACCGGCAGGAGCTCGAGGCTCTCGCCGCGCCGCTCGACGCGCGCGGCGACTTCGGGGATCTGGCCGTCACCGGGGAGACGCTGCGCGAGCTCCGCCACCTGGAGGCGCGCTGCCGCCTGCGCGAGGCGCTGCCGATGGCGGTGGGAGACGCGCTGGCGCGATCCCTCACGCCGGGGGTCCGGGCGCTGTTCCAGGGCCCCAGCGGCACCGGGAAGACGCTGGCGGCGCGCGCCCTCGCCGCGGCGCTGGAGATGGATCTCTACCGCGTCGATCTGGCCGCGGTGGTCAACAAGTACATCGGCGAGACGGAGAAGAACCTGTCCCGCGTCTTCGGCGTCGCCGAGGATCTCGACGTCGTCCTCCTCCTCGACGAGGGCGACGCCCTCCTCGCCCGCCGCACGCAGGTGGGCAACGCCAACGACCGCTACGCGAACCTCGAGACGAACTTCCTCCTCCAGCGGATCGAGGCCTACGAGGGGATCCTGCTCGTCACGACCAACGCCGCGGACCTGGTCGACGGCGCCTTCCAGCGCCGCATGGACGTGGTGATCTCCTTCCGACCGCCCGACCCCGCGGAGCGCTGGGCCATCTGGCAGCTCCACCTGCCCCCCGGACACGGC
>Ga0302299_10000201_pt1 | contig 29249 bp, 29 predicted proteins | sample III_Fen_N3_4_FD_198795 | JGI IMG/M metagenome (GOLD analysis project Ga0302299, IMG submission 198795) | Peat permafrost microbial communities from Stordalen Mire near Abisko, Sweden - III_Fen_N3_4 | ecosystem: Environmental > Terrestrial > Soil > Wetlands > Permafrost | place: Sweden: Abisko...
CGCGGCCCGGTCGAACACGCCGGCCACCTGCTGTCGCTGATCGGGGCTCACGGGCGGAGAGTCTGCCCCGCGTCACTACGGTGGTGCCGTGGCGATCGAGCCGGGTCCCTGCTGGCCAGCGGACGGGACGCCACGCTCCGGCTCGCGCCGAGCTGAGGGGCCCAGGTCGCGGCTAGCGGATGGTGCCGTAGCCGGGGACCAGGGGCAGGTCGAGCGCGGTGACCCAACCGGGCGGCAGGTCGTTGACCGCCGGCACGGCGTTGAGGGCGCGCAGCCCGGTGGCCAGGCACCCGGCCGTGGCGGCGTCGCGGCCGCTGCCATCGGTGAAGCGGAACGCGGTCTCCTGGGTGATCGACGGCGAGCCCTCGATCTCGACCCGGTAGACGTCGTCGCGGGTGCCGCGCGGCCAGTCGGGGGCGGCGTCGTTGCCGACCCGGTTCACGTGCTCGAGCTGGATCCGGGTCTCGCCGTTGTAGATGCCGTTGATGGTGAAGCGGATGGCGGCCACCTCGCCCGGGTTGATCACGCCCTTGGCGGTGGTGATCGGCGTGTCGGTGACCCACTTCTCCCAGGTGCTCGTGATCTCGTCGAGCTCGATGCCGACGGCGTAGGCCATCATCGGCACCGTGGCGCCCCACGCCATGACGAGGATGTCGGTGTGCTCGAGCAGCGGCGTGAACTCGGGCGGGCGACCGATGCCCATCTCGTTCTCGTAGTCGCCCTCGTAGTTGATGTAGTCGAGGATCTCGAGGGCGCGGACCTTGCGGACCTCGCCGCACAGGCCCATGAGCGTCATGGGGAAGAGGTCGTTGGCGAAGCCCGGGTCGATGCCGGTGGTGAAGCACGACGCGCCGCCGGACTCGCACGCCGCGGTGATGGGGTCGATCCACGCCGGCGGGTTCTGCTCCATGGCCGGCCACACCCACGGCGTCATGGCCGTGGAGCACACGTCGATGCCGGCGCGCAGGAACGCCCCCATGAGGTCGATGTTGTCGTGGGCCGAGTTGGCCGTGGGACCGAAGTGCACCAGCGCGTCGGGCTCGAGCTCGATGAGCTCCTCGACCACGTCGGTGGCGGTGATGTCGATGGGGTCGAGGCCACAGATCTCGCCGGCGTCGCGGCCCACCTTCTCGGGGTTGCTCACGCCGACGCCGATCAGCTCGAACGCGGGGTGGGGGAGGATCTCGGCGATCACCAGCTTCCCGACGAAGCCGGTGCCCCACACGACGACCCGCTTGGGCTCTCTCATCGCAGCAGCTCCCCTGAGTTCACGAGCAGATACTGCCCGGTGACGGCCTTGGCGTGGTCGGAGGCGAAGAAGGCGGCCACGTCGGCGACCTCGCCGTCCTCGGTCATGCGGCGCAGCGGGAACTCACCGACGATCTCGTTCAGCACGTCGTCCTCGCTGCGGTTCTCGTGCTTGGCGCGTCCGGTGACGAGCATCTCGACGGGCGGTCCCCACATCCACGACGGGATCACCATGTTGCAGCGGATGTTGTCGGGTCCCAGCTCGTCGGTGAGGTAGTACATCGCCGTGAGCAGCGCGCTCTTCGAGGCGGCGTAGCCCGCCTGGGGCATCTGTGGCTGGAACATCGACTGCGAGCCGATGAGCACCACGGAGCCGCCACCGCCGGCCTTCATGGCCGCGGCGACGGGGCGCAGCAGGGTGAGGGCGCCGATGACGTTGGTGTCGAAGGCCTTTCGCCAGTTCTCGAACTTGGTGTCGTACAGGCCGCCCCAGGCGTGCTCGAACGCGGCCACCTGGATGAGCGCGTCGACCGACCCGAAGCGGGTCTGTGCCAGCTCGACGATGCCGGTGCACGAGTCGGGGTCGGTGATGTCGGTGGCCTGGAACGCCACCCGCTCGCCGGTGGGGTCGAGCTCGGCGGCGACGGACTCGAGCGACGCCTCGGTCCGGGCGCCGAGCACCACGTTCGCCCCGTCGCGGAGCGCGCTCGCGGCGCACTCGCGACCGAGGCCGGCACCCACGCCGGTCACCAACACGGTCTTGCCCTTCAGGATCATCCCGCTCTTTTAACTGTTTGACACTGTGCTGTCAAACAGTAAAGTCAATCGGGATGAGGCGCGTGGCGTGGTCGGGCGATGCCCCGGCCAACGAGGACGATGCCCGTCGCCGGATCATGGAGGCGGCGGTGCGCTGCGTCGAGCAGCACGGCATCGAGCGGACCAGCGTGGCGATGATCGCGGCCGAGGCCGGGGTGTCGCGGCCCACGCTCTACGCCTACTTCGAGAACCGCGACGAGATCGTGACCCAGGCCGCCATCGCGGCCACCGAGTCGTTCGTCGGGCGGGTGGTGGCCCATGCCCGCAACTTCGACACCGCCGCCGAGCGGCTCGTCGAGGCCACGCTGTTCTCGGTGCACGGCATCCGGCGCGAGCCCGCCCTGGCCATGCGCTTCCGGGCGGGGGGGCTGCTGTCCGGACCGCTCACCGACGACGAGCTGCACTACGCCCAGGTCTGCCTTGCATCGGTCGTCGAGCTGGCACCGGAGCTCGGGACCTGGATCGACGAGGCGGCCGAGGTGTCGGCCCGGGTCGTGATCTCGCTTCTCAGCCGCGACCCCGTCCACCCCCGCACCGAGGCCGAGGAGCGCGAGTTCCTGCACCGCTGGCTGCCCGCCGCCCTGGGCCTGGTGCCCGTCGGCGCCGGCGCGGCACGCCCGTTCGACCGGACGCGGTGACGATCGCCCCGCTGCCCCCGCTGGCGGTGGGGGTGAGCCTCCCCTGGGACGTGCCCGTCGACGATCCGGTGGCGGCGCTCGCGCAGGCCCGGCGCGACCACGGCGACACCTTCGCGGTGGACAGCGGTGACGATCGGTACCTGTTCACGTTCTCACCCCAGGGCGTGGCGGGCTTCTACGCGCTGCCCGAGGAGCAGGCGAGCAAGGGCATCGCCGACTGGCGGATGTTGCGGCGCAAGTTGCCCGACGAGGTCTTCGTCGGCAGGCGCACGTTGCCGCACCAGCTCTTCGGCCGCGACGACGTGGCGGCCTACCTCGACAACGTCGACCGGGCCCTGGAGGCGACCGTCGCCGAGCTGGGGCCCTCGGGCGAGGCCGACGTGTTCGCCCTCACCCGCCGCATCGGGCACCGCGTCGGCCTGGCCTCGTGGGGCGGGCCCGGCGCCGCGGGCGGTGCCCGCTTCGAGAGGCTCGTCGCCGCGTTCGACACGCTCGATGCCGCGGAGTCCTTCGTGCACCCCGATGCGATGGCCGCGGTCGCGGCGAGCGGCAAGGCGGCCGAGCGACGCGCGCTGGCGGCCGTCGAGGAGGTCATCGGGCAGGGGCTGGCCGAGCTGCCCGGCGCCGAGGGCGAGCATCCGTTGTTCGCGCGGGTCGCGGCCGCGTGGGCCGACGAGGCGCCCGGCGAGCGCGCCGCCGGGGTCGCCCTCGACGTGACGCTCATCCACGTGGCGTCGATGTCGAACCTCTTCGCCGCGCTCGGCTGGGCCCTCGTCGACCTCCTGGAGCACCCGGCCGAGGTCGCCCGGCTGCGTTCCGGCGACCGCGCACGGGCCGAGGCGTGCGCCCTCGAGTCCACCCGGCTGGCGCAGCGCTCGATCATGGCCCGCTACGTGCTGGCACCGGTGAGCCTCGACGTGGGCACCGCGGTCCTCGAGGTGCCGGCCGGCGTCACCATCGCCACGCTGCTGCCCCTCACCAACACCACGGCCGCGCCGGGTCTCGACACGTGGGAGCCCGACCGCTGGAACCGGCGCCGCCTCGCCGACGCGGGTGCGCTGCCGGTGCCGGAGCTCGTCACCGCCTTCGGCCACGGTCGCCACACCTGCCCGGCGCAGCCGTTCTCGCTCGCGGCCATGACCCGGGCCACCACCTGCCTGCTCGACCGCTTCGACCTCGAGCCGGCGTGGCTCGGCCACCCTGGCCCGGTCCGCGCCCAGATCGGCGGCGTGGCGCGGGCGGGCGGCACCTGTCCCGTCCGGTACCGCGCCCGACCGACCTGACGGTCCCGGCGCGCTACCGACCGAGCGGGCCGAGGCCCGGCGGCACGCCGAACACCGCGGCGTCGGGCCCCTGCCGCGAGATCGACCGGTAGCGCCGGTCGGCGATCCACCAGCGACCGTCGACCAGGCGGTACGTGTCCTGGTAGATCCCGTACACGTTGTGCCAGGCGTCGATGCTCGTCTCGTGGCGGATCTCGCACATGAAGATGCGCCCGCTCGCGGTCGTGGCCGGCCCGGGATCGTCGACCTCGTCGGTGTCGAGCTCGACCACGGTGTTCAGCACCACGAAGGTGAAGTGGTCGAACCGCTCGATCGAGGTCCCGATGAAACGGCCCAGCTCGTCGGGCCCGGAGATGGTCAGCGACGGGTTGTTGATGAGGTCGAGGTGCACCTCGGCGGTGGGGAGGAACAGGCGGTCGAGCTCGTCCCAGGCCCGCCGCGTGACGACGTCGGCGTAGGCCGACTGCAACCGCCACAGCGCCACGACGTGGTCGGTCTCGGTGGGGTCGGGCACGGGCCAGACCCTACGGGGCCGGGAGGCGCGTCACGGCTCGAGCACGACCCAGCCGCGCCGCTGCAGCTCGGCGGCGAGCTGCTCGGCGGGGACGCGGCGCAGCGCCTGCTCGGCGGCGGACAGCCGGACCGTCGGTTCGGCCGGGGTGGGCGCGTCGCCCGACTCCTCGGCTGCCTGGAGCTGCTCGATGAACGCCGTCGCCTCGTCGCGCGTGAACTTGCCCGCGGCCTGGCGCTGGGTGAAGCCCATCGGGCCGCGGGCGTCGCGGAAGTCGACGTGCCCGGCGTCCTGGAGCAGCGCGAGCAGCTCCTGCACCTGCCGCGCCGGGGCCGGCGGTCCGGACTGCTGACCGAAGGCCATGGGGTCAGTCTCCCCGATGCCCGCCCCGACCGCAGGGACCCCGCCGATGCGGGCGTGCCATGATCTCGTCGCTGCCGCCCCGGGGGACCGCAGGGGCGGCACCTGGACCAGGGGGAGGTGCCCATGCCCGGAATCGCTGTCGAGGTCGAGCCGGAGGCCGTCGGGTTCGACGCCGACCGACTGCGCCGCATCGACACGCACTTCGCCCGCTACGTCGACGACGGGCGGCTGCCCGGGTGGCTGGCGGTGGTGTCGCGGCACGGCCAGGTCGTGCACGTGGGGTCGAGCGGCCACCGCAACCGCGAGACCGGCGCCCCGATCGAGTCCGACACCATCTTCCGCATCTACTCGATGTCCAAGCCGATCACCTCGGTGGCCGCGATGATGCTGTACGAGGAGGGCGCCTTCGAGCTGAAGGACCCCCTGCACCGCTACATCGAGTCGTTCCGCGGGCAGCGGGTGTACCGCAGCGGGTCGGCCACGGCTCCCGCCACCGTGCCGGCCACCGAGCCCATCCGCATCTGGCACCTGCTCACCCACACGTCCGGGCTCACCTACGGCTTCCAGCACGCCCACCCGGTCGACGCCATGTACCGCGCGGCGGGCTACGAGTGGGGTGCCCCCGAGGGCGTCGACCTGGCCGGCGCGTGCGACGGCTGGGCCTCGATGCCCCTCCTGTTCGAGCCCGGCACCGAGTGGAACTACTCGGTGTCGACCGACGTGCTCGGCCGGCTCGTCGAGGTGCTGTCGGGCAGGTCGCTCGACGCCTTCCTGCAGGAGCGCGTCTTCGGGCCGCTCGGCATGGCCGAGACCGCGTTCCACGTGGGCGACGCCGACCGCGACCGCCTCGCGGCGTTCTACGTGGCCGGTCCCGGGCGCAAGGCCGTGCCGTTCGAGGCCATGGGCCGCGCCGCGCTCGAGCCGCCGGCCGTGCTGTCGGGCGGCGGGGGACTGGTGTCCACCGCCCACGACTACCAACGCTTCACGCAGTTCCTGCTGAACCGCGGCGAGCTCGACGGCGTGCGGCTGCTGTCGGGGCGGACCGTCGACTACATGACCCGCAACCACCTCCCCGGTGGGGCCGACCTCGAGGCGGTGGGCCGCCCCCTCTTCGCCGAGACCACGTTCGATGGGGTGGGCTTCGGGTTGGGGTTCGCCGTGGTGCTCGACCCGGCCGCGAACAAGGTGCTGTCCACCGCCGGCAGCTACAGCTGGGGCGGCGCCGCGAGCACGGCCTTCTGGGTCGACCCCGCAGAGGGGATCACGGCGACGTTCTTCACCCAGCTGCTGCCGTCGAGCACGCACCCGATCCGCACCCAGCTGAGCCAGCTGGTGTACCAGGCCCTGGTCGACTGACCGCCTGACGCCCGGGTGGGGGTCGGCTCCCGAGTCGGTCCACAATGGGGCGATGACGCCCCGGGCGGAGCCCCTCATCCCCACGTCCAGCGAACGCCAGGAGCAGGGACGGGCCCTCCGCAAGGTGGTGCCGCGCTCGGAGTTGGGCGCGTGGGACCCGGTGCCCGAGCGTGCCGACCCGATCGACGTGCTCGAGATGCAGGCCGCCTCGCGGGTGCCCGAGCTGGTCCCGATCCGCTACGGCCGGATGGCCGCCTCGCCGTTCGCCTTCTTCCGCGGCGGCGCGGCCATCATGGCCGCCGACCTGGCCACCACCCCGGTCACCGGCCTCACCGTGCAGGCGTGCGGCGACGCCCACGTGAGCAACTTCGGCAAGTTCGCCACGCCCGAGCGCAACATCGCGTTCGACATCAACGACTTCGACGAGACGCTGCCCGGTCCGTGGGAGTGGGACGTCAAGCGGCTCTGCGCCAGCCTGCACATCGTCGCCCGGGCCAACGGGTTCCGGCGGCGCGACGCCGACCGCGTGGTGCGGGCGGCGGCGTGCGCGTACCGGGAGCGCACCGCCTGGTTCGCCACCCGTCGCACGATGGAGCTCTGGTACGACCGCATCCACGTCGACGACGTCATCGGCCACTTCCCCCGCAGGTACCGCGCGGCGCTGGAGCGCGACATCCGCAAGGCCCGCCGCAAGGACCACGCACGTGCGGTCACCAAGCTGACGCGGGCGGTCGACGGCCGCATCGTGTTCGCCGAGGACCCGCCGCTGCTCGTGCACCTCGAGGCCACAGGCCACGACATGGACGAGGCCACGCCCATGATCGAGCGGTACCGGGAGTCGCTCACCGACGTCCGGCGCGAGCTGTTCGACCGCTTCCACGTGGTCGACGTGGCGCGCAAGGTGGTGGGGGTGGGCAGCGTCGGCACGCGCTGCTGGATCCTGCTGCTCGAGGGCCCCGACCACCCCGACGGCGACCGCCTCGTGCTCCAGGTCAAGGAGGCGCAGGACTCGGTGCTCGAGCCCTACGTGGGCTCGTCGGAGCTCGGTCACCACGGCAAGCGCGTGGTGGTCGGACAGAAGCTGACCCAGGCGGCCAGCGACCTGTTCCTCGGGTGGACCACGGCCCCCGACTCGGGACGGCAGTACTACGTGCGGCAGCTGTGGGACGTGAAGGGCCAGAGCGACCCGCTGGCCATGGACGTCCGCAACCTCTCCCACTACGGCACCCTCTGCGCCTGGGCGCTGGCGCGTGCCCACGCCCGCACGGGCGACGCGGTGCAGCTGTCGGGTTACCTCGGCGGATCTCAGCGCTTCGACGAGGCCATCGTCGACTTCTCCGCGGCCTACGCGCGCACCAACGAGCGCGACCACCGGGCGCTGCTGACCGCCATCGCCGACGGCCGCGTCGTCGCCGAGACCGGCATCTGACCGGCGCCGCCCCGGGCCCGGCCAGCTAACCTCCCGGGCAGCCAGCGGAAGGTGATCGGGACCATGAGCGGTGACGTGATCGTGGGGGCGTTCCCCACTGCGGATCAGGCCAACTCGGCCATCGTGGCGCTCGAGCGCGCCGGGGTCGACTCCGGTCACGTCCGGGTGGCCAACGCACCCGGCGAGGTCGACCGCGACCAGACGCGCGAGGCCGACCAGCGCATGAGCGACTGGCTCGGCCGGCGGGTGGTCACGGGCGTGGTCGGGGGCGCGCTCATCGGCGCCGCCATCGCCGTGGTCGCCGCCATCATCTTCGTGTCGAAGCCGAGCATCGGGGTCTTGATCGGTGTCGGCGTCCTCGGCGCCATCGTCGGCGCCATGGGTGGAGGCTTCATCTACATCGTCGGCGGCGTACCCCGCTCGTCCGACGCGTTCGACAGCTACCTGCTCGCCCACGGCGAGGAGGTCTGCCTGGCGGTGACCCTGGCCGACGTCACCAAGCTCGGGGCCATCTCCGAGGTGCTCACCACCGAGGGCGCCACGTCGGTGCAGCGGGTGGCGCAGTCGAAGGCCACGGGGGCGGGCTCATGAACAACGCCACGTGGGCCATGCTCAACGAGACCGAGAAGGCGCTGCTGCGCGACGCCGAGCCCTCGGCCCTGGCCGGCCTCGACGAGGATGCCTTGGCCGAGCTGCACGACCGCATCCGCCGCGCCCGCACCAAGTACACCAAGCTCTACCGGCGGCGCGCGGGGGCCCAGGTCGGCGCCGACGCCACCCGCGCCGGCGCCCACGCCCAGCACGCCCGAACCGCCGCCAAGGCCGAGGCCTTCGAGGAGGCCCTCGCCCGGGTGTCGCGGGTGCTCGCCAAGGCCGCGAAGGCCAGCGCCGACGCGCTCAAGGCCGAGCGGCTCGCCGCAGCCCGCGCCGTGAAGGCGTCGTCGGGCCCGTCGGGCCGCGCCGGCGGCACGGCCGGCAAGGTCGGCGCCGCGTCGGGCAAGGCCAAGCGCCGCACGCCCATCCGCAAGCGCGCGAGCGCCGCGGACCGGGCCGCCACCCGGCGGGCCCAGGCCGCCGGCGACGCCCGCTGAGGTCGGGCGGGCCCCACACCCGTAGCCTCGGCACATGCACGACTCGGTGACCGTCCACATCAACGCCACACCCGACCAGGTTTGGGATCTCGTCAGCGACGTGACCCGCATCGGCGAGTACAGCCCCGAGACCTTCGAGGCCGAGTGGCTCGACGGTGCCACCGGCCCGGCCGTCGGCGCCTCGTTCCGCGGTCACGTCAAGCGCAACGGCAAGGGGCCGATCTATTGGACCACCTGCACCGTTGTGGCCTGCGACCCGGGCCGCGAGTTCGCCTTCGCCGTGGGCCCGGAGGGCAAGCAGCTCAACACCTGGCGCTACCAGCTCGAGGCGGCAGGCGACGGCACCGACGTCACCGAGTCGTTCCAGCTCGCCGACAACGCGGGGCTCCGCCTCTACTGGAAGCTGCTCGGTTGGGCGCGGGGCCGGACCAACCGCAACGGCATGCGCACGACGCTCGAGCGCATGAAGGCCGAGCTCGAGGTCGCCTGATCAGGCCGGTGGGTCGAGGTCGAAGAACCGCCTGAGGCGCGCCGACCGGCGCGGGAGCACGCGCAGCAGCGGCAGCGAGAACACCAGCGTCGACACGCTCCCGTAGCGCTCGTAGATGACGGGGTTGAGCTCCAGGCCCACCACCACCGCCCGGCCCAGGATGAAGAACCAACCGAGCGTCACCACCGTGGCGCCGATCGCGCCGTAGAGCTCGCTGGCCTTGTCGAAGCGGTCGGGGAGGTACAGCTCGCTGACGAGGTGCATGCCGGTGAGCACCCCCGACACCAGGACCGCCCCCGGGATGAGGGCGCCCGGGTCGTCGGTGCCGCGGGGCAGGAGCGACGTGATGAGGAGCCAGGCGATGAGGTAGATGACGAAGGCGGGCGCGAACGAGAGGCTGGCGACGCCGACACCCAGGTCGGCCCGGGCGCGGCTCACGAGGATCGCGACCAGCCCCATGCTGCTGGCCAACCCCGCGATCGCCCCGACCACGCGCACCGACGACCGTCGCTGGATCGGGAGGCCCCACGCCTGGCAGCTGGCGGCGCAGAGGACCCTGCTGAGCGCCCGCCCCGTGGTCGCGATGCCGAGGAGACCCAGGAACGTGATGAACCAGGGCGCCCGCCCGGACTGGTGGAAGGCGTGCTGGATCTGCTGGCCCAGACCGCTCGAGACCCCGGCGCTGCGCTTCACGTCGGCCGCGCTGATGTGGCCCCCGACGAAGCCGGCCAGCCCCACGAGGAGCAGCAGCAGCGGGACGAAGAAGAGGAACAGCCGAAAGGCGATGGCGCTGCCGATCATCGACCCGGCCGACTCGCTGTCGCGCCGCACCAGGCTGGCGCCCAGGCCCACCACCGGCACGTCCTCGTAGCGGCGCAGCCGCGCCATGGCCTGGGCCTGGAGCGCCGAGACCCGTGACGGTGGCTCCGTGAGCTCGGCGGGGTCGGGGGCGGGGGTGCCCGGGACGGGGTCGTCGGGGGAGGTGCCCGTCGCGGGTTCCGGCATGCCTGGAGTCTGGCCGGTCCGCGGCTGCGGCGGGGACCTCAGGGCGCGGCGTCGGGATCGAGCCGGGTGCGCTTGGCGCTGCACCACTCGACATGGTCGTCGACCACCCCGACGGACTGGAGCAACGAGTAGACGATCGTCGAGCCGACGAAGGTGAAGCCCCGCTTCTTCAGGTCCTTGCTGATGCGGTCGGACAGCTCGGTGCGGGCGGGGAGCTCACCGAGGTCGTGGGGGTGGCTGACGAGCGGGGTGCCGTCGACCCAACCCCAGAGGTACGCGTCGAGCGAGCCGACGTCGTCGCGGAGCTGGAGGTACGCCCGCGCGTTCGCCACCGTGCCCCGCACCTTGAGGCGGTTGCGCACGATGCCGGCATCGTCGAGGAGCGCGGCGACCTTGTCCTCGTCGTACTGCGCGATGCGCTCGGGGTCGAAGCCGTCGAACGCGCGGCGGTAGTTCTCGCGCTTGTTCAGGATGGTCGACCAGGAGAGTCCCGCCTGGGCGCCTTCGAGGATCAGCATCTCGAAGAGGTGCCGGTCGTCGTGGGACGGGATGCCCCACTCGTGGTCGTGGTAGGCGCGGTAGGCGTCGGAGCCCTCGGCCCAGGGACAGCGGAGCACGGCGGGGGAGGCGTCGGTCACCGACCCATCCTCGTCGACCGGCAACAGGCGCGTCAGCCGGTGGTGAGACGGAGCGCGCCGTTGACCACCAGGTAGAGGCCGACCCCCAGCGACACCGCCGCCACGACGGCCGGGCCGGCGTCCACCAGGCGTTGCCGCAGCACGTCGAGGCGGGCGCTCGCCTCGCCGGGCTCGCGGGCGTAGTAGGCGAACGTCAGACCCACCGTGGCGGTCGAGGCGACGGTGAACAGGGCGAAGGCGATCACGGCCAGGAGGACCGCGGTGTGCTGGCGGACCACCACGATCGCGGCGGCTGCCGTGAGGGCCCAGGGCTGCGCGAAGGCGCCCACGAGCACGGCCTGCCAGGGCTCGAGGTCCTTGAGCCGGAGGGTCAGCTCACGGGTGAGCCCGGAGGGGGTGCGGGGACGGTGACGCGCCCGCCACTGGTGGGCGGCGACGACCGCCAGCGCGACGCCGAACAGGATCTCGAGCACGTCGAGCGCCGAGCGTCCGCCGCTGCGCCGGAGGACGTGTGCGCCGCCCGCCGCGTAGCTCAACGAGAACACGATGCCGAGCGAGATGCCCCACCCGATGAGGAACGCCACCGCGTTCACCCGGGCCCGCACCGTGGCCAGCAGCAGGATGAACACCACGAGCGTGCTCGGCGACAGGCTGGCGAGCACCCCGAGCGCCAGGATCGTGAGCAGCAGCGTCATCGGACGGGTTCCCGGGTCGGGCGGGCGGCAGCAGGACCCGGGGAGCCTGCCAGGTGCGCAGGGTCGTGGCGAGCCAGCCGTCCACGACGCGCTTGGATGGGGTGATGGCGCAATCCGTGTCCCCGGCGGCCGCGCAGGCCCATGCCGAGGCGCTGGCGCGCGGAGCCGAGAGCTACCTCGACCCCGGGACCGGGTTCGTGGTGCTCACCGCCGACACGCTCCTGGCACGGGGCGCGTGCTGCGGGAGCGGTTGCCGGCACTGCCCGTATCCGGCCGCCGAGCAACGCCGTGCCGGCCGACCCCCGGCGCGGGACTGACCCGACCCGTCAGAGCTGCTTGTTGCGCTCGAGCCACCGGAGCGCCAGGAAGCCCCAGGTCGGGGGGATGTAGAAGGTCGCCAGGCGGTAGGTGAGGACGGCCGCGAAGGCGGGCTCCTCCGGCATGCCCGCGCCCACGAGGCCGAGGGTGAGCGCACCCTCGGCCACGCCGACACCCCCGGGGATCGGCAGCAGCCCGGCGAGCAGCGACACGCTGATGATGATGACGACGAGGTCGGGGAACGGCACCCGGGTGCCGAAGGCCATGGCGAACAGGCCGAGCGTCGCCGCGAACAGCAGGTCCGAGGCCAGGTTGCCGCCGATGAGCAGGCTCAGGCGCCGCGGCGAGCGCAACCCGCGCACGGTCTCGAACCCGTCGGCGATCAGGCCGCGGGCCCAGGTGATCGCCTGGTTGCGGCGCCGGGGGTTCAGGGCCGCGACGACGGCGACGACCACCGCGACGCCGACGAGCACGAGCAGCACCGTGCGCCACCCCGAGCCCGAGGGGGCGCTGAGGTCGAAGTGGAGCGACTGGGGGGTCAGCACCAGGAACCCGACCAGGAGGACCATCTCCACGATGAACCCGGAGAAGCCGTCGAGCGCGCCGACCGCCAGCGCCGATCCGGCCGTGAGCCCCTGCCGCTGGAAGAAGCGGACGTTGACGGCGATGCGCGCGGCGCTCGAGGGCACGGCGATGCCGATGTAGGTGAGGGCGAGCTGCAGGAAGTACACGGGCTTGAGCGGCAGAGGTCGCGGTGACGCGCCGAGGCAGGAGACGGCCTGCGCGAACCGGGGTGTCTGCGCCACCACCGCGCCCACGAGCACCAGCCACCACGTGGCCTCGCGCAACTCGTGCCACAGTGCCCCGAGATCGAGCCCGGCCACCTGACTGGCCAGGAACCACACCGCCAGCACGAGGAGCACCACCTGCAGGGCGGAGCCCCACGTGACGCGGCGGAGCTGCTGCAGGTCCGGGACCTCGACGCCCGCCAGCCGGGCCGCGCTGCCGCGCAGCTCGTCGAGGTCGAGCGACTGTGCCTGCACCGCCACGCGCTGGGCAGGCGTGAGGGCGGGTGCCTGCACGAACGCCAGGGTCTGTGCCAGCCGGTCGTCCCCGAGCGACCGGCGCGCCACGGTCAGCGCCCGGTCCGCGCCCAGTGCCAGCGCGGTGGTCACGAGGGCCTGGGCCTCGTCGCGGCGGAGGTCGTCGGGGTCGGCCGCGATCGACGCGCCCCGGAGGTCGGCCAGGCCGACGTGGCCGTCCTCCTCGATGAGGTGCGCGTCGTCGAGGCGGCCGTGGGCCACGCCGGCGTGGTGCAGCCGGTGGACCATCGACCACAGGCCCTCGGCGGTCTCGTCGCTCCAGGCCTCGGGCGCGTCGCCCAGCAGCACGCCCCGCGGTCGCAAGGCGAGCACCGCGTCCCGTTGTGGCGTGGAGCCGGCGGCCACGACCTCATGCGTCAGCACCCCGGCGCCCGCCACGAACAGCGTGAGGAAGGCCTCGTGCTCCACCTGTTGCAGGCGGCCGAGCGACACCGGTGCACCGGACTCGCGGTACCAGATCCGCCGCCACGCGCCCGCGACCAGGCGGGTGTCCTTGGCATCGCGGCCGTAGACCTTCACCACCAGCGGCCGTCCGTCGTCGGCGACGGCGTTGACCACGAAGACGCCTGCATCCTGCCGCTCGGCTGCGTCGACCGTCCGGGCCCCGACGCCGAGGCGGGCGAGTGCCACCTGGACGTCGGCGAGGCTCGGTCGCCCGCGGGACGAGCCGAGGGCCAGGTGGACCGCGCCGGCCGCCACGACCGCGACCAGCCAAGCCGTCGCGACGGCGGTCGGGAAGCGGGTGTCGGTCGCGAGCGCCAACACCGTGAGCGCGATCAGCCAGCGGCCGAGCTGGCGGGCCGGACGGCTCAGCTGGGGTGAGGCGGTGAGCACGAGTGCGGCGGGAACGGCGAGTGTCAGGGGCGGGACCCAGACCGCAGGTCCCGCCCCACTGCCGAAGAGGCCGGTCGTCCACGTCCCGTGGGCCAGCCACGTCGCGCCGGCAGCGAGCGTCACCGACCCGAGCGCCGCCAAGGCGAGGTCCCGCACGAGCGAGAGCCGGCCCTTCACGCCGGAGGCGATCACGAGGAACGCCGCCCAGGCCACCAGGACGCCGATGGCCAGGCCGCGTGCCGCGTCGGCCGATGGCACGACCGTGACGCGATCGGCCACCCACCGCTCGGCGCCCGACGTCGGGACGGCGACGAGGCCGAGCGCGAGCGTCGTCGACGTGGCGGCGACCACCACGATGAGGTCGGTCACCCGCCGGGCCCGCGGCTCCTCGACCAGCGTTGCGAACAGGCGTCGTCCGTAGGGGAGTCGCAGCCGGCTCTCCGACGTCCGCTCGGTGGTGGCGACCTCCATCCGGCTGCAGTCTTCCACCTCGCTCCACCCCCTCGGCAGGACCCGGCACCACGAGCGAACCCTCCGAGCGGTCCCTGTGGGGTCGACCACTCAGGCGGGCAAGCGGGTGGCAGGTGGTCCGACGATGGGGATGACCTCCACACCGGCCCAGTGTCCGGAACGACTCGGGAGACGGTCGTTCAGCTGCCGGCAGCCGCGCGTCGGGGTCAGGGGGCGGTGGTGGGGGCCGACGTGGAGCCGGCGCCGGCGCGCGTGGTGGGGGTCGTGCTCGGTGTGGTGGTGCCGGAGTCGGGAGCGTGGGCCACGGTGGTGGAGGTCACCGCCGGTGCCGCGCTGCTGGTCGGCTGCGGCGGCGCGACCGTCGTGCTCGGTGCCGTGTGCTTCGGAACCGTGGTCGTGGTGTGGCGCTGGGTCGTGGTGGTGGCGCTGACCACCGAGACCGGCACCACCGTGGGCGGGGTGGTGCGGACGTCGAGGTACACCTGCCCGAGCACGAGGAACGCCAGCAGCATCAGCGCGGTCGACCACCGGACCGGGAACTTGGCGTGGATGGGGCGGCCGAGGGCCTTCAGGGCTCCGGATGCGCTCACTGGACGGTCGCCGCGTCCTCGGTGAGCGGCGCCGCCACGATGCCCGCCTGGCGCAGCGCGTTGGCGCACCGGAAGCGCAGCTCGCGGCTGACGTCGAACTGGCGCCCGGGCAGCGTGCGCACCACGAGCCGCAGGCGCACGTAGCCGACCTCGAGGGTCTCGACGCCGGTCATGACCGGCTTGCCGAGCAGGAGGCCCGACCAGGCCTCGTCCTGCGCCAGCGACTCGGCGGCCTCGAGCAGCGTCGTCGTGGCCCGGTCGAGGTCCTCGGTGGCGGGGACGGGGATGTCGAGCACGACCCGGGACCAGTCCTTGGACAGGTTCGTGACCTGGCGGAGCGCGCTGTTGGGCACGACCACGAAGTCACCGGATGCCGTGCGCAGCTTGGTGACCCGCAGGGTGAGCTGCTCGACCGTGCCCGTGACGCCCGCCGCCTGGCCCGGCTGCGAGAGCCGGACGAGGTCGCCGATGCCGAACTGGCGCTCGGAGAAGAGGAAGAAGCCGGCCAGCAGGTCGCCGACGACCTGCTGGGCGCCGAACCCGATGGCGACACCCACCACCGTGGCCGGAGCCACGAGCGTGGTGAGGGGCACGCCGAGCTGGCGGATGGCGAGCAGCGCCGCCACGAAGTAGGTGAGGGTGATCACGGCCCACTCGATGACCTCGGCCACCGCGCGGAGGCGCTTGGTGGCCTCCGAGGCCACCAGGCCCTCCTCGATGGTCGCCCGCACCTGCTCGTCGAGGTTCGCCCGGTAGCGGGCGCCCACCCACTGGACGAAGCGGACGAACAGCAGGGCGCCAAGCACGAGCACGACCGTCGGGAGCAGCCCGTCCTTGAGCCAATCGTTGATGCTGTGGAACCTCACGATCCTCGGACCCTACAAGAGCGGTGCGCCCCGCTCGGTGGGCTCAGGACCCGTGGTCGGCACCGTCGAACGGATCGGGGGCCGCGCGCTGGGCCCGTCCGATCGAGATCGCGAGCAGGACGACCACGGCGAGCGGCATCACGAGCCATGCGGCCGAGAAGGTGGCGGCCAGCGCCCAGGTCACGAGCACGGCGACGACGACGCCCACGGCGAGCATCCAGTCGTCGCCGACAACGAAGTCGTACCAGAACGAGAAGAACTTGCGGACGGCGCCCATCAGGTGGCCGGGCCGACGGGGAGCAGCCGGACGTTGCGCCGCAGCGCCACCACGAACAGGCCCGCGACGGAGAGGATGAACGCGAGCACGACCAGGATGAAGGCGTCGTTGCCCGGCCAGGCCGCCCCCGCGCCCTCGGTGGTCCAGAAGATGCCGAAGGAGGTGAGCATCACGCCGACGCCGAACTTGAGCGTGTTCTCGGGCACCCGGCTCAGCGGGCGGTGGACCACGAGGCCCACCGCGAGCACCACGACCAGCGCGGCAGCCGCGCCGAGCGCGGCCAGCCCGAGGTGTCCCTGGGCCGCGCCGAAGGTGACGACGATGAACGCGACCTCGAGCCCCTCGAGGAACACGCCCTTGAACGCCACGGTGAAGCCGTACCAGTCGAGCGGGCCGCGGTCGTTGCCGGCAGCCCGGAGCTCGGCCAGCTCGGCCTGGTAGATGGCGTCCTCGTCGTGGAGCGCCTTGAGCCCACCCGCCCGGAGGATCGCCTTGCGGAGCCACTGCAGCCCGAAGATGAGCAGCAGGCTGCCGATGACCAGGCGCAGGGCGTCGATGGGGAGGTGGGTCAGCGCGGGGCCGAGGGCGGCGACCACGAAGGCGAGGCACAACAGGGCGGCGCCGACTCCGGCGGCCACGTCGCGCCAGCCGCGCGTCACGCCGACCGCCAGCACGATGGTCAGCGCCTCCACCATCTCCACGGCCGACGCGGCGAACGTGGCCAGGACGAGCAGGACCAGGTGCACGGCGCGGCCTCCGATCGACAGCAGCGGTGTCCCGGAACGTAGCGGGTGCGCCGCGCCACGCCTCAGCGGATCCGGTACGACCAGCGGTAGGGGCCGGGACCGACGCGGTGCTCGGGGGTCACGTCGGGCCCCACCGCGCCCGAGCCGACACCGCGGTGTCGGGCGTCGATCCACACGTAGCAGTCGTCGCGCGCCGGCAGGTCCTCGAGGTGGCCAGCGTCGGCCACCTCCTCGTCGGTCCAGCGGCTCACGGTCACGTCGAGCCCGTCGAGCCCGTCGATGGTGAGCCGCACCGAGCCGTCGGCGCCGAGGAAGCGGAGCCAGCGGACACCCGTGCGGTTGCCGCTGGCCTGCGGGTGGACATAGGGCACGGTCCAGTCGTCGACGGCCGTGGTCCACCGGCCGAAGCGGGTCGACGCCCGGCGATCCGAGTAGCCCTCGTGGGGCCCGTCGCCCAGCCACTCGACGGTGTGCACCCCAGCTCCGAGGTGGAGGCGGATGCCGACGCGGGCAAGGTCGTCGAGATCGTCGGGCACCTCGACCGCGTGGCTCACGAGCTGCGCGCCCTCGCGGTCGTCGACCTGGGTCGCCACGTCGACGAGATCGGTCGCCCGGCGGAGGCCGAGGCGGTCCCAGCGCGCCGCATGGGGGTCGAGGACCGGGCCGAAGGTCTCGTTGTCGATGGGCGCCCGCCACAGCGCCAGGGTCGGGTCGAGGTCGTCGAGGTCGACGCCGCGGTCGACCCGCGCCGGCGGGTCGGGCGCGGCGGCGCGACCGGGCTCCTCCGCCAGCAACACCTGCCGGCGGGCGACGACGTGGCCGGCGGTGGCCCACGCCAGGTCGTGACGGGTGGTGAACGTGAGCGTGAGGTGGGCCCGCTGGCCGGGCGCCAGGCCGAGCGGGGGGACCGGCACGCGGAGCTCGGTCGATGCGCCGGGCGGGACGTCGAGGGGCACCAGCTCGCCCTGCGCGGCGATGGCGCCGTCGACCTCGACCACCCACCTCGGGGTCAGCCACGAGAGGTCCACGAAGTCGTGCTCGTTGGTGACGTGCAGCACCCCGCGGGCCGCGTCGACCGCGCGGATCCGGACCGGCGCGATGACCGCGGCGAGCTCCAGCAGCGAGGGATGCGGGCGGCGCTCGGCATCGACCAGGCCGTTGAGGCAGAACGGGCCGTCGTTGGGGACGTCGCCGAAGTCGCCGCCGTACGCGAGCCGCTCGGTGCCGTCGGGAAGCCGTTGCACCAGGGCCTGGTCCTTCCAGTCCCAGACGAAGCCGCCCTGCAGCCCCGGGTGGGTGCGGATGGCGTCCCAGTAGTCGACCAGCGACCCGCACGAGTTGTTCATGGCGTGGATGTACTCGCACATGATCAGCGGCCGGTCGGGGGTGGCACGGGTCGCCCAGGCCACCAGGTCGGCCACCTCGGGGTACATCGGCGCGATCACGTCGCTCTCCGGGGTGGGCCGCGACAGCAGCTCGCCCATGTCGAGGTCCGCGCCCGAGACCAGCGTGGTGAAGATGGCCTCACCGATGCTGCTCTCGTACTGGATGGGGCGCGTCGGGTCCCAGGCCCGCAGCCACTCGGCGGCCGCGCGCAGGATGGGGGCGTTGCCGCTCTCGTTGCCGAGGGACCACACGATGATCGAGGGGTGGTTCTTGTCGCGGACCGCCATACGGGTGATGCGCTCCAGCACCGCGGCGCCCCACCGCGGGTCCTTGAGCAGGCTGCGGAGGTAGGCGTGGGTCTCCAGGTCGGCCTCGTCGACCACGTAGAGGCCGAGCCTGTCGCACAGGTCGTAGAGGTGGACGTCGTTGGGGTAGTGCGAGGTGCGCACCGCGTTGATGCCGTGCTGCTTCATCAGCACCAGGTCCGCCTCGATCCCCTCGGGGGTCACGGCCTTGCCCCGCCGGGGGTCGTGGTCGTGGCGGTTCACGCCCTTCACCAGCACGGCCCGGCCGTTCACGCGGAGCTCGTGGCCCACCACCTCCACCCGCCGGAAGCCGACGTCGAGCGACACCACGTCGATCTCGATGCCGTCGGCGTCGAGCAGGGTGACGACGAGCCGGTGGAGGTTCGGCACCTCCGCGCTCCAGGGCGCCACGTCGCGCACGACCAGCTCGGTCACGGCGCGACGTCCCTCGAACATCAGCCAGTTGGGCAGCGACTCGGTGGGGTGCTCGAAGCGGACGGCGGCGGTGGCCGAGCGACCGGCCAGATCGACCCGCACGGTCCAGCCGCGAGGCCCGTGGCCGTCGGCGCCGACCCACACCGCGGTGCGCAGCCGTCCCTCGCCGGTGGCCGCGTCGTAGTCGGTGGTGGCGTGGACGTCGGCCACGTGCACCGGCGGTGTGGCGTAGACGAAGACGCTGCGGTGCAGGCCGGCGTGGTGCCAGTGGTCCTGGTCCTCGAGGTAGGTCGCGTCGGACCACCGGACCACGGTGAGGGCCAGCTCGAAGGGGCGTCCGGCCTCGACGACGCCGGTGAGGTCGATCTCGTGGGGCAGCCGCGAGTCCTTGCCCATGGCCAGCGGCACGCCGTCGACGTGCACGTAGAGCACGGTCTCGGCGCCGGCCACGTGCAGCACCAGGCGCTGCCCCGCCCACGAGGCGGGCAACGTGACCGTACGGCGGTGCACCCCGGTGGGGTTGGCGTCGGGGACGCTCGGCGGGGGGCCGGGGAACGGCATCTGGATGTTGGTGTACTGAGGGCGGTCGTGGCCCTGCATGGTCCAGCAGCCCGGGACCTCGATGGCTCCCCAGCCCTCGGTCGGCCCGACGAGGTCGGCGGGTGTCACGTCCTCGGGCCGGTCCCGGAGCACGAAGGACCACGACCCGTCGAGGGAGACGACGTCGGGCCGGGGCAGGTGGGTGGCCATGGGGAGGCGACCGAAGCCGGTGGCCTCCGGGCGCGCCCACGAGCGCGGCCCGAAGCCGTCGAGGGGGATCACGCGCACGTCACCTCGGCCATGGCGGCACACCCTTGCACGCTCGCCACCGTTTCCGTGCCCAGAAGGGTGTGGCCTGGGGGCCGGGGGACCTTCTCGACCCGGCTGCCGGGGTTGCCGTTGGCCTGGGCGAGGGCCAGGAGGTGGTCGCGTGCCGAGCGTCCGGGGTGGATGCCGCGCGCCTCGAGCAGCGCGCCGACCTCGAACAGCGGCGTTCCGCGCGGATATTGACCCTCCGTGCACCGCTCGGCGCGAGGCTCTGCCCATGTCCGCCCTCTTCGACTACCTGCCCCACCCGCACCTCGAGGCGCGCCGGAGCGCCGGGCCGCCGACGGTGGCCGCGGCCGTCACCCAGGTGCACGGACCCGGCCCGATCGGTCGCTTCAACGCCAAGGTCGGCCTGCGGATCACCCTGGTCGTCGGCACCATGTGGGCGGCGTACCTGTTCACCGTGCTGGCACTCGTGAGCGCGCCGTCGGCCTTCAAGTCGGGGAACAGCCTCATCATCGTGGCCTGGATCGCGCAGACGTTCCTCCAGCTCGTCCTGCTGCCGATCATCATCGTCGGACAGAACGTGCAGGCCGCGGCCGCCGACGCCCGGTCGCAGGCGACCTACGACGACGCCGTGGCCGTGCTCGAGGAGGCCAGGCAGATCCAGCAGCACCTGGCGGCCCAGGACGCCGTGCTGGCCAGGCTCGTCGAGGTCGCCGGTGGGAGACCGCCTGCCTGACCCCTCGGACGTGCCTCAGATGCCGAGCTGGGCGCGGATCTCGGGCGGCACGAAGTTGTTCTCGCTGGTGGTGTCGGCCTCGGTGAGCTCGACCAGGACCGCGGTGACCTCGGCCGGGTCCATCTGTGCGCCGGTGACCAGCTCGCCCATGGTGCGGAACAGGTCCGAGGCCGGCGCGTTGACCGAGCCGTCGCCGAACCACTCCCACATCGAATCGGCCATGCGGTCGTTGAAGCCGGTCTGGTACGGGCCCGGGTTCACGAGGGTGACGTCGATGCCGAGCGGGGCGAGCTCGGCGCGCATCGCCTTGCCCATGGCCTCGAGTGCGTGCTTGGTCATGGCGTAGGGACCGAAGCTCGGCCCCGACACCACGCCCGCGATCGACGACATGATGATGACCCGGCCGCTGCCACGCCGCACCATGCCGGGCAGCACCTGCTGCGTGACCGCCAGGGTGCCGAACACGTTCACGTCGAAGAGGCGCCGCACCCGGTCGAGGGGGACGTCGGCCATCGGTCCGGTCTGCCCTGCGCCGGCGTTGTCGATGAGCACGTCGATGTCCCAGCCGGCGACCTTGGCCACGTCGTCGCCCGTGATGTCGACCCGCTCGACGGTGAGCTCCGGGGCCTCGCTGCGGAGCGCGTCGGCCTGGGCGTCGGTCTCGGTGGTCGCGATGACGTGGTGGCCCCGCGCGGCGAGCGCGACGGCGGCGTTCCTGCCGAACCCGGACCCGGCACCCGTGATCATCACGTTCTTCGTCGTCATGCACCGCACCGTAGGCGACGCCCGGTCGGGCGTCGCCAGGGGTGGGCCGGCCGGCGCCCGAGGTCGGGACCGGGCCGTTCGCCGACCCGGTGACGGGAGGGTGGCGTAGGGTCCGGCGATGACCCGGTTCGACACGGTGCGGGTGGCGGCCGTGCAGGCCACGCCCGTGATCCTCGACGCCGAGGCGACCATCGACAAGGCGGTCGCGACCCTCGGGACGGCAGCCGCCGACGGTGCCGACCTGGTGGTGCTCCCGGAGTGCTTCGTGTCGCTCTACCCGAGCGGCGCGTGGGCGGCGGCGGCCGCGACCTGGGCCGAGGGGTGCGACGAGCTGTGGGAGCGGATGTGGGCGTCGAGCGTCGACGTGGCGGGGCCGCTCGTCGCTCGCCTGGTCGAGGCCTGTGCCGCACACGGCGTGTCGTTGGCGATCGGCGTGAACGAGCGCGAAGACGTCCGACCGGGGTCGCTGTACAACACCCTGCTCGTCATCGGGCCCGAAGGGCTGCTGCACCGGCACCGCAAGCTGATGCCCACGATGCACGAGCGGGTGTTCCACGGTGTCGGGGCGGGCGACGACCTCGGCGTGGTCGACGTGCCCGGGGTGGGCCGCGTCGGCGGGTTGATCTGCTGGGAGAACCGCATGCCGCTGGCGCGCTGGGCCGTGTACCAGGGCGGGCCCCAGATCTGGCTCGCGCCGAACGCCGACGACAGCGAGGGCTGGATCGCGTCGATGCGGCACATCGCGATCGAGGCCGGGGCCTTCGTGGTGAGCGTCCCCCAGTTCATCCCCGCCGCGGCGTTCCCGGCCGACTTCCCCCTCGCGCTCCCGGACGACGTCGACGTGTTCGGGCGCGGCGGTGCCTGCATCGTGTCGCCCGGGGGAGATCTGGTGGCCGGGCCCCTCTACGACGCCGAGGGTGTCGTGGTCGCCGACTGCGACCTGCGCGAGGCGCTGCACGCCAAGCGCTACTTCGACGTGGTGGGCCACTACGGCCGGGCCGACGTGCTCGCGCCGGCGCCGGCGCCGCTACCCGACCCCGACCCCGACCCCGACCACTGACAGCGGGGAGGTTCAGCCGGTGAAGCGGTCGAGGAGGTTGCGGGTGATGCGCTCGATGACCGGATCGGCGTTGGCGAGCCCCCACGCCCACTCGGTGGTGCCTGCCGTGAAGACGGTGCCGCCCCGCTCGTGCACGCCCATGACCGCGTGCCCGTGCGCCAGGCGGGCGACGGTGTCGGGGTCGTGCGCTCCGAGCACGCGGTCGGCGATGTACTCGTTCTCGGAGGGGAAGCCGTCGGGCACGCCGCGCGGTGCGTTCACGCGGTTGAAGTGCTGCACGGGCGTGATGGCGAGGATCTCGAGGTCGGTGGGCGTCCCGTCGGCGCCGGTGGGGTGGGGGAGCCCGTCGCGGAACGCCATCTCGCAGCCGTCGCACTCGTAGCCGACGGTGACGGCCGCGGCGCCGATGAGGTCGCCGTAGACCACCTCGGTGCCCTCGAACGCCCAGTGCTCGGGCCGGTAGACGGTGTAGCCGCCGCTGCCACGGCCGACCGCGCGGCCGATGCGGTGGTAGCCGCCGCGGGTGAAGGTGACCCCGGTGAGGGAGTTCTCGGGTCGCTCCAGCAGCCGATCGGACCACATGGTGGTGAGCAGGTGCTGCCGGTCGGTGCCGTAGACGGGATCACGCTTGAACTGGTCCTTGAAGCAGACCATGAGGTCGAGTGGGCCGCCCTCGACCGTGGCCTCGTGGCGCACCTGCCACATGGCCGTGTTACCCGAGAAGAACGCGGCGTTGCCGCCGGCGCCCACGAAGTCCTCGACGGTGTCGCGCATGCCCGCCGACCAGTACTCGTCGTGGCCGACGGAGAGGTAGGTGGAACGGTCGTCGAGCAGGCCGGGCACCAGCTCGAGGTCAGCGTTGACGGCGTAGTCGAGGTCGTAGCCGTTGGCCTCCGCCCAGCGCACGAACGGCAGCTCGGCGTTGGGCCAGCCCGCGGATCCCGCCCACTGCGACAGCTGGTGCTCACGGAGGTAGGTGACGTGCGCCGACATGCCGAAGTCCGGGGCGTCGACCACGGCCACGCGGTCGCCGGGGCCCACGGGCTTGCGCAGGTAGCCGGGCGCCATGGGGCGGGCGAACGACACCGCCGTGCCACGGGAGTAGAGGTTGCGACCGCCGAAGTCGTTGTAGGCGTTCCAGGTGTTGGTCGAGAGGACGAGCACGGGGCGACGGGCGTCGGCAGCCGCGGCCCGCACCACGAAGAAGCCGACCGTCTCGTGCAGTGCGCCGACCTCGGTGCGGAGGCTCACCTCGTAGTAGCCGGACCGCCACTCGGGCAGCACGTCGACGGTGGCGGCGTCGGGCCACGGGCAGCCGGCGGACCAGGCCTCGTCGGGGAGCTCGTGGGGATCGACCTCGATGGTGCCCCGCCAGACGACCTCGCGCTCGAGGCCGATGCGGGCGATCTGCACGCGCCCCTCGCACGACGGGCCGGCGGCGCGCAGCGCCACCGTCTCTCCCGGTGCGACGGACTGCGGCCAGGCGTAGATCCAGGGCTCGGTCAGGGTCGGCATGGGCGGACCCTACCGTCGCGACGACGGGGCCGGCCGGGCCCCACAGGGCCTGCCGCGGCGGCGCCGCAGGTCAGCTGCCGGTGCCACCCGGCCGGGGGTGGGCGGCGACCCAGCCCGTGAGCTTGGGGAGGGAGGCCTTCAGGCTGCGGCTCAGCTGCTTGCGGGCCAGTGAGCCCAGCCACCTGGCCCACGGCTCCATCTCGATGGCCTGGCGGTACACGACCCGCGTGCCACCGTCGACCGCTTCGAGGGTGACGACCTCGACCATGGCGCGCAGCGCGGGCATGTTCGCGTCGACCACGCGGAACGCGAAGCGAGCGGCGACGTCGAACGCCAGCACCTCCTCGTTGGCCTTCATCGAGGACACCCGCACGAAGCGCTTCGTGCCGACGCCGTACGGCGCCGGGCTGGTGTAGCGGGCCTCCTTCATGCCGGCGAACCACTGGGTCCAGGCCGTGGGCTCGGCGAGCGCGGGCCACACGTCGGCCGGTGAGGCGCCCGTGACGACGACCTCTTCTCGCACCTGTACGGGTGCCCGATCGGCGAAGTCGAGCCCTTCGTCGCGCAGCGCGTGTGCCATCGTGTCCCTCGTTCGTGCAGCTGGTCCGAGCAGCTCGGCGGTCGTCCCCAATCTAGGTGCGGCGACCGGCGTGGCCGAGCCCTCGCCGTGGGGTCAAGGGGATGCGTTGCGCCCCGCGTCCGGCTTGGTGCCCACGATGCAGCGCGCCACGCCGGGAACCCGGACCTCGCCGTCCTTCTCGAAGGCGCTCACCTTCGCGATGACGTCTGCCCGGATCCGCGCCCGCGCCGGTTCGTCGACCTGCTGAAGTGCGGCCACGGCGAGTGAGACGTGCTCGCTGATCATGTCCCAGTACTGCGCGGGCGAACGCGTCACGAGCTCCACGCCGACGTCCCACTCGGCGACGTCTTGCAGCCCCGCGGCCTCGTACAGGTCACGGACACATCCCGGAGCCGCGCACCGGAACATGTTCGGCCCGTCCGGGTCGGGCGGTGGCACCACCGCCTCGGTCGCGATCGCCTGCATGGCGATCGCCGTCCAGGGGTTCTCCTCGGGCCTGACCCAGACCGACGAGCAGAGACGTCCGCCCGGCACGAGCACGCGCTCGAACTCGGCCGTCGCCTTGCCCATGTCGGGGAAGAACATGTACCCGAAGCGCACCGAGACGCTGTCGAACGTGGCGTCGTCGAACGGCAGGTCGTCGGCGCTGCACACCTCCGTCTCGATGTTGGCGACCCCTTGCTCCCCGGCCCGTCGCGCGGCGACCTCCAACATCTCCGCGACGAGGTCGGTGAGCACGACGCGTCCCTGCGGCGCCCGCCGCGCGATGCTCAGGCCCGGCTCCCCCGTGCCCGAGGCGATGTCGAGGTGCTGCTGATCCGCGGCGATGGCGAGACGCTCGATCATCGCGGCGCCCACCGGTCCCAGCTGCTCCATGATGACCGAGTCCCACTTCTCCCAGCCCGCGGAGAGCCCGGCCCACGTCAGTCGTTGAGCGTCTCGGATCTCGTCTGCGCTGGGCATGGGCCCTCCACCCCTACGGGTTCAGCACGGCCTTGGCGGCGTTCAGGTAGCCCCGACCGTACTGGTGGGTCGGCTCGATGGCCGTGCCCTCACCCATCTCGTTGAAGGTGGTGATCAGGTGCCAGCGGGCGCGGGACGCCTTCATCGCCTTCAGGTCGCTGGTCCAGCGCGACAGGCTCCGCGACAGCCGGGGCGACGACTCGGTGTAGAGCCAGAACCCCGGGCTGATCGAGTAGCTGTACTTGCCCGCGGTGAGGGCAGGCGACGTGGGTCCGTACTGGTGCCAGTCGGGCGGCTGATGGGCGCAGGTGGTGTAGCCCGGGAACACCTTCTGCACGACCCAGAAGTGCGCGGCGCGGGGTGCCGCGGCCCACCGCGCCAGCGTCGAGCAGTCGTCGCCGCTGTCGCCCCACACGAACAGCACCGGCCTGCCGCCGATCTTCAGGTAGTTGCGGTCGTGGGCGTAGTGCGCCTCGATGTAGGCGAGGTCGGACTCGATCTTCGCCGAGGTCGGGTTCCCGTGCCCCTCGGGCTCGTAGTACAGGGTCTCGCGGAAGTGGGTGCCGTCGGCGGCGCGCAGCGCCAGGGGCAGCCGCGTCGCCTCCGACTCGGTGCCGGGCCCGAACCAGCTGATGATCCCGACCTGGATGCCGGCGTACTGCATCTCGTTGACCTCCTGCTTCAGCACCTTCGGGAGGCTGCTGTTGTAGGGCTGCAGGAGCGGCGTGTAGTGGCCGGTTGGGGTCTGCGGGTACCAGAGGTACCAGAAGGCCGCGGTGCGGGGCGGTCCGTTGGGCACGGCCGGCAGGCAGGCCACCGCGAGCATCGCGGCGAGGAGGGCGAGCACGGTCGACTGCACGGCGGTGCGGGTGGGTTTCACGGCCTGAGGGCCTCCTCTGGTGTCAGGCCCGGACGAGGCGACCGGGCCGGGCGCCCGTGGGCACCCCGTTCTCGAAGGTCGGCTGCCCGCTGACGACCGTGGCGACGTAGCCGTCGACCCGCTGCACGAGTCGGCGGCCGTCGGCGGGAAGGTCGAACACCATCTCCGGCGGGTGCAGGCGCAGCGCGTCCAGGTCGATGAGGTTCACGTCGGCGCGCTTGCCGACGGCGAGCGTGCCGCGGTCGTGCAGGCCGTAGACGCCGGCCGTGCGACCGGTCTGCAGGTGCACGGCCTGCTCGAGCGACAGGCGCTCGCCACGCGACCGGTCGCGGACCCAGTGGGTGAGCTGGTAGGTGGGCATGGAGGCGTCGCAGATGAGGCCGCAGTGGGCGCCGCCGTCTGACAGGCCCAGCACCGTGCCCGGGTGGGTGATCATGGTGCGGATGGCCTCGTGGTCGCCGTCGACGTACGACGCGAGCGGGGCGAACAGGAAGGCCTGGCCGTCGCGCTCGAGCAGCCAGTCGAGCACGACCTCCTGCGGCGTGCGGCCCGATGCCGCGGCGACCGCCGCGACCGACGTCGACGGGAGCGGCTCGTAGTCGGGGTCGTCGCCGAGCGGGAAGATCTGGTCCCAGCGCTGCATCAGGCTGACGGCGATGCGGTTCCTGGTGGCGGGCTCCTCGGCCAGGAGCGCGGCGCGGACCTCGGGGTCGCGGAGCCGTGCGACGCGCTCGGCGAGGGGTCGGCTGGCCATGGCGCGGTACGTGGGGTGGGTCGTGAACGGGTGCAGCGACGACTGCAGGCCGAAGAGCATGCCGGTGGGCCGGTTCGACACCTGGGGGACGATCGCGCGCCCGGCCGCGGCGTCGTCGTCGGCGTGTTGCAGGGCCGCCAGGTAGGCCTCGGGGGCGAAGCCGGCCTGGGCCAGGGAGTAGGTCACCGTGCCGGCCCGGGTCGCCAGCTCGACGAGCTGGTCGTGGTTGCCGCCCGCGGCGAAGGCGTCGTCGATGATCTCGATGACGCCGTGCCCCGCGGCGCCCACGGCGTCGGCCAGCGCGTAGAGCTCGTCGAGGGGGGCGGTCGTGCCCGGCACCAGGCCGTGCTTCGAGCTGTGCAGGATGGTGCGCGACGTGGTGAAGCCCACGGCGCCGGCCCGCAGGGCGGCCTCGACCACCGCGGCCATCGCCTCGACGTCGTCGGGCGTGGCCTCCTCGTGGGCCCGCTCACCCATCACGTAGGCCCGCACCGCGGCGTGCGGCACCTGCGCCGCCACGTCGAGGACGCGCGGCGTGCCCTCGAGCGCGTCGAGGTACTCGGCGAACGTCTCCCACTCCCATCGGATGCCCTCGTGGAGGGCCGTGCCGGGGATGTCCTCGACGCCTTCCATGAGCTCGATGAGGAACGCCTCCTGGCCCTTGCGGACCGGCGCGAAGCCGACGCCGCAGTTGCCCATGACCACGGTGGTGACGCCGTGCCACGACGAGGGCGTCATCTCGGGGTCCCAGGTGACCTGCCCGTCGTAGTGGGTGTGGATGTCGACCCAGCCGGGGGTGACGAGCAGGCCGTCGGCGTCGAGCTCGCGCGCGCCCGTGCCCTCGACGCCGCCCACCGCGGTGATGACGCCGTCGTCGACGGCCACGTCGGCCGTGCGGGCGGGGGCGCCGGTGCCGTCCACGACGTTGCCACCGCGGATCACCAGGTCGTGCTCAGCCATGCGTGCGCTGCCTCGGTCTCGTCGTCGTCGTCGTGCTCGACGCGTCAGACTGCCACACCGGGCCGGGCTCGACCCGGGGAGGCTGACGTCGGGCTGGTCGGGACCTGGCCACGCGGCGAATGTTCTGTGGAGGTGGTCGCTCTACGACCACTTCTCCGGTTCGCTACAGCAAGCGCGCGGGCCGACGGGCGCTCCGGGCCACGAGCGCGGCGACCGCGATGCCGAGGACGGTGCCGATGAGCAGCCCGGCCGTCGCGGCGACGGTGAGCGAACCCGGCGGGAGCGCCGCCTGGATGATCAGCAGCGGGACGGTGAAGCCCACGCTCCCGAGCGCGCCCACGACGACGTGCTGGCGGGCGGGGAGCCGCGGGTCGTAGCCCGGCCCGGCCAGTCGGGTGACGGCCGTCGTCGCGCCGGTGATGCCGGCGAGCTTGCCGACGACGCGGGCGATCACCACGGCCACGAGGACGGTGAGCGCGGCCGAGGTGCCGATACCGGAGCCGGCGAGGCGCAGCCCTGCGTTGGCGAGCGCGAACACGGGCAGGATCAGCAGGTTGACCCACGGCTCCAGCTGCTGCTCACGATGGCGCGGCCCGCGCTCGAGCTGCCGTGGGGTCGGTCTCGAGCCGCGGGGGAGCCGCTCGGGCAGGCACAGCCCCACCGCCACACCGACCACCGCGGGCTCGACGCCGGCATGGACGAACGCCCACCAGGTGGCCGCGCCGAGCACCAGGGGGGCCGAAGGGGGCAGCCACCCGCGCCACGCGCTGACGCCCATCAGGGCGAGGCACAGCAGCCCCAGCACCAGTGCCCCGACGCTCACGTGCTGGCTGTAGAAGCACACCAGGACGATGACGGACCCGATGTCGTCGGCCACCGCCAGCGTCATCAGGAAGACGCGGGTCCGGGGCGACGCGCCCGGCACGACGAGAGCCAGCGCGCCGAGCGCGAACGCCACGTCGGTCGCCATCGGGATGCCCCAGCCGCGGCTCCCGGCCTGGCCGTGCAGGATCGCCAGGTAGAGGAGCGCCGGCACCAGCATGCCCGCGGCCGCCGCGAGGATCGGGGTGGCCGACCGCCGCCACGACCGGAGCTCGCCCACCGTCATCTCGCGCCGGATCTCGAGCCCGACGAGGGCGAAGAAGCCGACCATCAGCGCGTCGTTGACCCAGCCCCGCCACGTCAGGTGCAGCCCGAGCGAGGTGGACAGGCGGGGGATCGAGCCCCAGGTGGTCTGGTACGAGAGCGACCCGGGCCAGTTCGCCCACACCAGGGCGACGAGGGTGGCGCCGGCCAGGCCGATGCCGCCGGCCCGGTCACCCCGACCGA
>Ga0302299_10000202_pt1 | contig 29152 bp, 27 predicted proteins | sample III_Fen_N3_4_FD_198795 | JGI IMG/M metagenome (GOLD analysis project Ga0302299, IMG submission 198795) | Peat permafrost microbial communities from Stordalen Mire near Abisko, Sweden - III_Fen_N3_4 | ecosystem: Environmental > Terrestrial > Soil > Wetlands > Permafrost | place: Sweden: Abisko...
CAGCACGAGGTAGCGCTTGCCGTGGTCGACGTGGGCCAGCGTCTGGCTCGACAGCACGGCCTCCTGGCGGGGGAAGTAGTACGCCGTCGGCTCGATGCCCGACGCCTGCACCGCGAACAGCCCGGCGATGCCGACGAGCGCCACGCCGGGCACGAGGCGGAGCCGCTTCAGGGTGACCGCGGTGAGGTGCGGCCGCAGGAGCAGCACGACCGACCAGCAGATCGACAGCGCGGTGAGGGCGGTGAGCGCCCAGAACCACTCGACCAGGTAGCCCCAGACGAGGCCGAAGATCTGCGCGGCCGAGGCCGCCGCCAGCACCACTCCGGCACCGATCACGAGGTTGAGCCGCAGCAGGCGACCGTCGCGGCGCGACGCGACCGCGGCCAGCACGGCCCACAGGACGAGCAGCAGCGCACCCGGGACGGGGGTGCCACCGGTGGTGATCCACCCGCCCGTCAGCCAGTTCCCCCAGGGGTTGAGCTGCACGAGCGTCACCTTGAGGCCGGTGACGTAGCCGATCGAGGTCTCGGGCGGGTTGGAGAAGTACCGGTAGAGGATGGTGAGGTTGCCCGGCTTGTGACGCACCTGGTCGATCACCGGTGGGATCCACACCAGCACCCCGGCGACGACGGCGACCACCAGCCACCGCACCTGGTCGCGGACCGGCGACGCCGGGTCGCGGCGGTGGCGCACGAAGCGCCCCACCTGCCAGCCCACGGCCAGGGCCAGCATGGCCACGACCATGAGCGAGTACTCGATCTCGGACTGCAGGCAGTAGCTGCCGATGACGACGGCCACCGGGAGCGCGACGAGGTCGTCGCACAGCACGCTCCACACCAGCACCAGGAAGAGGAAGAACGCCAGCAACGGCATGAAGGGGTTCCAGGGCTGGCTCAAGGTGTCGGCGTGGTAGCTGCGGGCCACGATGGCCAGGCCCGCGAGGAGCGTGAGGAGCAGGCCGAGCCCGCCGCGGCGCCGGGCGAACACCGCGATGAGCGCGATCCAGCCCGCAGCCAGCACGAGCACGCTGACCTCGTAGCCCCACGAGGTGTTGCCGAACAGGCGGTACACCGGCCAGGCGAACCAGAACATCAATGGGCCGGGGTGGCTGCCCTGGACGGTCGTGCCGATGCGCCCGGCGGGACCGATCAGGGGCGGGTGGCTCCAGAAGCCGACGAGCCGCATCTGCGCCTGGGCCAGGTCGCCCGTGGGGAACCAGGGCTTGCCGTGCAGCGCCACCGCGGCCACGACGAGGGGCACGACCAGCACGGCGATGCAGGCGAGGGTGACCCCCCACGAGGCGTGTCGCGTGGCCGTGGCGTCGCCGGCCGACCGGTCGGTGGCCTGGTCGGCACCGCCCGGCTGGGCGGTCGCGGGACCGGGCGGGGCCGCGGGACGCGCGCCGCCGAGTCCGAGGTCAGGCGTCGTCACGGCTGGCGACTGTACCGCGGCACCCGGAGCGCTCCGGGGCGCTGCGCGGCCACGTCACGCGGGTGTGGGCGGGACGGCGGCGACCTCGGCCGCGATCCCGAAGGTGGGCCGGATGCCGAACGAGGCCCGGCGGGCGGCCCGGCGCAGCACCACCAGCACCGGCCGACCCATGACCACCACGAGGACCAGGTTCGTCACCGCGCGGGGCAGGTCGAAGCCCAGCGACGTGGCGATGTCGAACGCCAGGAAGCGTCGCAGGTTCTCGCCCAGGGGCGCCCCCGCGACGAACGCCGTGGCGTTGTCGCCGGACACCGCGAACGGCCAGAACCAGAGGTTGAGCAGCAGCCCGTACGCCAGGCCGGCCACGAAGCCGTAGACGCCGAGCAGGGTGATCTCGGCGCGGCCCGACGCCCGCGGCAGGCAGCCGGCGAAGAAGCCCACCCAGGCCATGCCGAACATCTCGTACGGCAGCCACGGGCCCACGCCGCCGGTGAGGAGCGCCGACGCGAACATCGTGAGCGCGCCGAGCACGAAGCCGAAGCCCCGCCCGTAGACGCGTCCCGCGGGGAGCAGCAGGAAGAAGATGGGCGCGAAGCCGGTGACGCCCCCGCTGGGCAGCCGGACCGCCGCGCCGCACGCCGCGAGGACGCCGAGGACGGCCACGGCCTTGCTGTCGAGGGTGCCGTCGGCGAGCTCGGACAGCACGATGGCGAGCAGCAGGGGCAGCACCAGGACGAACAGCCACGGCGCATCGGAGGAGTGGGCCAGGTTCTCGGACCCGTGCGGGTGGGTGAACAGGGGCCACGTGAACGCCACGAAGCCCACGAGCGTCACCACCACCAGGAGGGCGCTGCTGCGCCGGCCCATGCGGATGACGGGTGAGGCAGGACGGGGCCGGCGGCCGGGACCGGCGGGGCCGGTCGACCCGGCGGGAGGCGTGGCGGTGGTGGTCACGACGCCAGCGCCGCCTCGACCTCGGCGACCGTGAGCCACTCGTCGGGCGCGAGCACCTTCGCCACCTGTGGGGCGAAGATCGGCGAGTGGCAGACCACCTCGCGGGCGGGACCGTCGGCCACCACCTCGCCATCGGCCAGGACGACCACCCGCCCCGCGACTTCGGCCACCAGCTCGACGTCGTGGGTGGCCATCACCACGGCATGCCCCGACGCGCTCAGCTCCCGCAGGATCTCGACGAGGCGGGCCTTGGCCACGTAGTCGAGGCCGCGGGTGGGCTCGTCGAGGAGCACCAGGGGCGGGGCGGGCGCCAGCACCACGCCGAGGGCCACGCCCAGGCGCTGGCCCTCGGACACGTCGCGCGGGTGTGCCGCGGGGTCGAGCCCGGGCACGATGCGCTCGACGGCCGCCCGCGTGGTGCCCGGCTCGAGCGCGCTGTCGCGGTCGGCGCCGCGGCACTCGGCGTCGATGGTCTCCGCGTAGAGGAGCATCCCGGGATCGGCCGGCACCAGCGCGACGCGCCGCACGAGGTCCCTGGCCTTGAGCCGGTGCGGCACCTGCCCGTCGATGGTGACCTTGCCGTCGGTGGGCTCGCGCAGCCCTGCGAGGTGCGCCAGCAGGGTGGACTTGCCCGCCCCGTTGCGGCCCATGACCGCCAGCACCTCGCCCGAGCGCACGTCGAGCGACACGTCGCGCAGCGCGACCACCGAGCCGTAGCGGGCACCCAGGCGGGAGGTGGCGCCCACGACGGCACCCCGCAGCGGCACGACGGCGGGGTCGCCGCCCGGGGGGTGGTGCGGCGGGACGGCCGGTGCCACGGGCAGCCGGGACCGGAGGCCGTCGGCCAGGCGGCGGGCGTCGCGCACCGAGAGCGGAAGGGGGCTCCAGCCCACGGCCCGGCCGAGCGCCACCACCGGCGGCACCACCGACGCGCCCACCATGGCCTCGGCGGGTGAGGCGACCGACACGCGCCCGCCCTCCACGACGGCCACCCGGTCGGCGTACTGCAGCACCCGCTCGAGGCGGTGCTCGGCCGTGACCACGGTGATGCCGAGGTCGTGCACCAGGCGGGTCAGCGCGGCCAGGACCTCCTCGGCGGCACCGGGATCGAGCGCGGAGGTGGGCTCGTCGAGCACCAGCACCCGGGGCGAGGCGGTGAGCGCCGCGCCGATCGCCACGCGCTGCTTCTGCCCCGACGACAGCGAGGCGAGCCCCCGGGTGCGGAGCGGGTGCAGGTTGAGGAGGTCGAGCACGTCCTCGACGCGGCGCCGCATCACCGCGGGCGCCACGCCCAGGTTCTCCATCGTGTAGGCCAGCTCGTCCTCGACGACGTCGGTGACGAAGCCCGCGTCGGGGTCCTGGCCCACCATGCCGACCGTGGCGGCCAGCTCCCGGGGCGGGTGCGTCGAGGTGGCGAGCCCGTCGACCTCCACGCTGCCGAGCAGCTCGCCCCCGGTGAAGTGCGGGACGAGGCCGTTGATCGCCTGCAGCAGCGTCGACTTGCCGGACCCGGTCTCGCCGATCACGAGCCACAGCTCGCCGCCGGGGATGTGCAGGTCGACGTCGCGCAGGGCGGGCTCGGGGGCCTCGGCGTACGTGAAGGTGACGTGGTCGAAGCGGATCATGGCGCGGGCCTCGGCGTGGCGAAGGCCGGCACGGCGGCCAGCAGCACCCCGACGGTGGCGTAGACGGGCAGCGACGGCGCCACGATCGGCGACGTGCCCGGGTTCAGCGACGCCGCGTCGAGGCGGGCCGACACCGCCACGCCCACGTAGGCGGCCGCACCCGCCGCCACGGTGATCCACTCGGGCAGCAGCCACGGGTCCGGCCGGTAGCGCGAGCGCGACGACCGGGCGCCACCGAGGCCCAGCGCGCCGGCCAGGAGCGCGGCCCCGCACGCCAGCGCGGGGAGGCCGAGGCCCGCCGGCGAGCTGCCGTCGAGCAGCCCGTAGGCGCCGACGAGCGTGGCCATCACGCCCAACCCCAGGGCCACGTTGGTGATGCGCCGCCGCCCCTCGGGAACGAGCGCCTTCCGGCCGTAGCCGCGCGCGTCCATCGACGCCGCGAGGAAGAGCGAGCGGTCGAGCGCCCCCTCGAGGACAGGCACGGCGAGGCCGCGCAGCCCCTGCACGCCGGTGTGGGGTCGGCCCCGCAGTCGCCGCGCCTCCTGGACGCGGTGGACCGACGTGCTGGCCTGGGGCGCGAACGACAGCGCGACCGTGACGACCACCCCCGCCTCGTAGAGCACCGTCGGCAGGCAGCGCAGCAGGCGGTAAGGGCTCGCCAGCGAGTTGGCCGCGCCCACGCACGCCAGCAGCACGGCCAGCTGCAGGCCCTCGTAGAAGGCGGTGACGAGCGCCTCGGTGGTGACCGGGCCGCCGAGGCTCACACCCGCCATCCAGGTGGGCAGCTCGATCGACGGCAGCGCGAACAGCTCGTGACCCGGCAGGCGCACCGCGAAGAGCACCTGGAGCGCGACCCGGATCACGATCACCCAGATGCCGATGCGGACGAAGGACCCGAACGACCTCGCCCACGGCGCGTTCCCCCGTCGCGACACGACCACGAGCCAGGCGACCGCGCCGATCAGGAGCAGCACGAGCGGGTTCTTCGTGCGCAGCGCCGCGGCACCGAGCGCGAGCGCCCAGATCCACCACGCCGCGGGGTGCAGCGACCGGGGCATCACGGTCGGGTGCGCCTCGTCTGGACGAACCCGACCGCCAGCACGGCGAGCACAGCCGTGATGCCGATGCCGAGGCCGACGGCTGCGTTCCGGTGGCCGCCACCGCCCGACGGGTGCGCGGTCGGCGCCGCGGCGCGCCGGGCCGCCACGTGCACCGGACCGAGGGCGACCTGGGCACGTCGGCGCGGCGAGGTGGTGGAGGTGCCCGCACGGGCGCCGTGGTGCCGTGCCGGGGCGTGCCCGGCCGGCGTCGTCGTGGACGTGGCCGCGGAGGTGCCGCGGCGCCCGGTGGTGGCGGGCGCGCCCGGGGTGGAGGCGTCCCCGGGGACCGCAGGCGCGGTCGGGGTGTGGGTGGTGCCGGTACCCGGGCGCGCCGGGGACGTGGGCGGGTTGGTGGTGGCGACCGGCGGGCAGAGCGCCGCGGGGTCGGAAGGGCCGCGCGGCTTGGGGAGCCCGCTCGCGGAGGTGTCGGCACCGTCGACGAAGCGCCAACCCTCCACCATGGCGCCGGACTTCCCGCACGGGGTCGGGCGGAGTGTGGCGGGCCCCGCCGACTGGTAGGTCCAGCCGGCCGCCGTGCCCTTCCAATAGGACCAGTACAGGAAGTGCGAGCCGCTGCGGTCGGCGCAGGCGGGCGCGTCGGGGTACCCGCCGATGGCGCAGAGCAGGCCGATGCTGTTGTAGCGGGGCGCCGGCCAGCCCAGCTGGGCCGAGGCCGCGGCGAGGACGTCGCTCCCCGTGGCGCGGGACCCCACCGGCACGCAGACCGTCCGGACCGTACCGGGACCGGCGGGTGACGAGACGGTGCCGAAGTCGATCACGATCGGTACGTGGTCGGCCGAGCCCGGACAGCCGCCCGGCGTAGCGCCGAACGCCGCGGTGGAGCCGGCGACCGCCCCCGAGAGGACGATCGCCAGCGCCACCAGGCGGCGGGCGCCGACGCGCCGGCGATGGCCCGGCCGCTCAGGGGCGGCCCCGCTGGCGAGGGCGTCGGTCACCTCAGCTCCGGGCGCCCCGACGGCGGCGGGAACCGATCACGAGCCCGGACCCTGCGGCGGTCAGGATGAGCGCCACGGCGAGGAGGGGCTCGGTCGAGGCACCCGTGCGGGGCAGCTCGCCCGCGGTCCCTGCGGCGGGGCCGCTGCCCTCGGCCACCGGGACCACCGGGACCGTGGTGGAGGTGGACGCGGTGCCGGGCGCGGTGGTGCTGGTGGAGGAGGTGGTGGGCGTCTCGCAGACGGCCGGGGTGGTGGCCGCGATGGTCGGCTCGAGGAGCGGGAACACCTGGCCCGACAGGCCCCAGAGGCCCTGGACCGTGGCCACCTCGTCGGGCACCAGGTCGCCGGTGGAGGGGGGCTGGAACGCGATGCCGCCCCGGTCGGCGACGTCGGCCGTGCAGCCGGCCTGGAACGCCTCGAGCGCGCTGACGCCTGCGGTGTCGGGTGAACCGGTGAGCGCGAGGAGCGCCTGGGTGACGAGGCCGGTGGAGTTGGCGTCGGCCGCCTGCGTCGGGTCACCCAGGTAGGCGAAGCCACCGCCGCTGCTGCGCACGCTGCTGAACCAGGTCACCGGGTCGTGTGCCGGCGTCACGCCCAGCGCGTGCAGGGCCTCGGCGGCGAGGGCGGTCGAGTTCGTGTCGGGACCCGCGAAGGTGACCGGGTCGGCGGCCGGGCAGGGCACCGAGGTGTCGGCGCGGTACGCGGTCCACCCACCGTCGGCGCACTGCTGGTCGGAGAGCCACGTGGCGCCCGAGCTGCTGTCGACGCCGACGCCGTGCAGCGCCAGCAGGGAGAGCCCCTGGCGGAACGCGCCGTCGTAGGTGGCGTCCTGCGAGCCGAACAGCCCACTGGGCTGCTGGGTGGCCTCGAGGCGGGTGACCAGGTTGGCGCCACCGAAGTTGGTGGCGTCGTTGCCGGTGGCCAGGGCGTCGAGGATCAGGTACGCCAGCGGTCCGGGCTGGTCGACGCCGCCGGACACCACGTAGTCGTCGACGTGGGCGGCGAGGTAGCCCTCCATGGCGTCGACCTCCGGCTTGGCGACGCCGGCCGCCGCGAGCGACAGCAGCCCCTGGGCGGTGAGGCCGAGGTTGGCCGTGGTGGGCGTGGCCGGGAGGGCCAGGAACCCGTCGGGCTTCACCTGGGCGGCGAGCCAGGCTGCGGCCGCCGCGCTGGGGCTCGGGGTGATGGTGGATCGTGCCTGGACGTGACCGGTGGCCGCGGCAGCCGGGACGACCGGCAGCAACGACAACCCGGCGACGGCCAGGAGGGCGAGGTACTTGCGCATGCGTTTCGTCCTTCCTGTTCGTGCCGGGAGAACAGGTGGACGGGCCCGCTGAGCGGACACACCCCTTCCCGCATCCCTCGACGGTGGTGGAGTTGACACACCAGATGGGTATCCCGGCTCGCAGGGAACGGGTCCCTGCCTACGGTTGCGGGTCAGCGCCGGACTTCGACCGGACTTCCCCCATCACGATGTGGACTGCTCGATGAGTCGGGGCGACCCTAGCCCCGTTGGGCCCGCCGGGCCGAAGCTCCCGCGGCAGCTCAGGAGGCGCCGAGGACGCCGGGCGCGTCCGGGCGCCCGGCGAGGTCGGCACGCAGCGCGGCCTTCTCGACCTTGCCCATGGCGTTGCGGGGCAGCGCCTCGACCAGGTGGACCTGCTTGGGCACCTTGAAGGCCGCCAGGTGGGCACGGGCGGCCGCGCGCACCGCCTCGGGGGTCAGCGTGGCGCCGGGCTCGGGCACGACGACCGCCACGACGGCCTCGCCGAAGTCGGCGTCGGGCAGGCCCACGACCGCCGACTCCTCGACGCCGGGCAGCGCGTCGAGGACCGCCTCGACCTCCTTCGGGTACACGTTGAGGCCGCCGGTGATGACGAGGTCCTTCGAGCGGCCGACGAGGTGGAGGTAGCCGTCGGCGTCGAAGCTGCCCAGGTCGCCGGTGCGGAACCAGCCGTCGGGGGTGAACTCGGTGGCCGCCAGCTCGGGGCGCCGCCAGTAGCCCGAGAACACGCTCGGGCCCCGCACCTCCACCGGTCCGACCCCGTCGGTGGTCCCCTCGCCGAGGCGGACGTCGACGCCCGGCAGCGGTCGCCCGACCGTGCCCGGGCGCTCGCCACCGCGGGGGTTCGACGTGATCATCACCGTCTCGGTCATGCCGTAGCGCTCGAGGATCGCGTGGCCGGTGCGCTCGCGGAACGCCTCGTGGGTGGCGGCCGGCAGCGGTGCGGAGCCCGACACGAGCAGGCGCAGGTGCCCACAGCGGGCCGCGTCGAGGCGGGGGTCGGCGAGCAGGCGGGTGTAGTGCGTCGGCACGCCCATGAGCACGGTGGACCGCGGGAGCGCGTCGAGGGTCGCGTCCACGTCGAAGCGCGGCAGGAAGATGGTGGAGGCGCCGCTGGCCAGCACGCAGTGGAGGGCCACGAAGAGCCCGTGCGCGTGGAAGATGGGCAGCACGTGCAGGAGCACGTCGTCGCGCCGGAAGCCCCAGGCCTCGCACAGCGTCGCCGCGTTCGAGGCGAGGTTGCCGTGCGACAGCAGCGCGCCCTTCGGCCGGCCCGTCGTGCCGCTGGTGTAGAGCAGCGCGGCCGGGTCGGAGGCGGCCCGCGTCACGTCGCGCGGCTCGCCCGCCTGACCGGCCGCGGCGTCGGCCAGCGAACCTGCTCCTGCGGCGTCGAGGGTGAGGACCGCGCCGTGGGCACCGACGGGGCGGCGGGCCGGGTCGAGCACCGTGACGGCGGGCTCGGCGTCGTCGAGCAGGTAGGCCAGCTCCTCCTCGCCGTACGCCGTGTTGACCGGGAGGAAGACCGCGCCGCGGTGGAGGCAGGCGAGGTAGAGGGCGACCGCGGTCGGTGACTTCTCGACCTGCACGGCCACGCGGTCGCCCGGCGCCACACCCGCGTCGCGCAGCACCTGGGCGAGCGCCGCGGCGTGCCGGTCGAGGTCGTCGTAGCTCAGCGTCGGTCCGCCCGGGACCTCGAGGAAGCGGGTGGACCCGTCGGCCGGCCGACCCGCCCGGAACAGCCCCGGCAGCGTGAGGGGGACCGGGCGCGGCGAGGGGTCGGGCACGCGGCGCATGGTAGGTCGGTCCCCCGCGCCGACCTCCCCGCACGACGCGAAGTTCCCCCCAGAAGTGGTCGTAGAACGACCACTTTCACAGAACATTCGGGGGACGGGGTGCTGCGGGGGTGGTTGCGCCGTGCCGTAGCCTCCGCTGCATGTCCCGTCGCACGAAGATCGTGGCCACCATCGGCCCGGCCTCCGAGTCGCCGTCGACCCTGCGCGCCCTCATCGACGAGGGCATGGACATGGCGCGCCTCTCGCTCGCGCACGGACCGCTCGAGGAGTCGCTCGAGCGCATGGCGCGGATCCGCACCGTCGCCGCCGAGGCGGGCCGCACGGTCGGCATCCTGGCCGACCTGCCGGGCCCCAAGATCCGGGCGGCCGAGTTCCCCGAGGGCGGCGTCCACCTGGCCGAGGGCACCCGCATCGAGCTGGTCCCCGCCGGGCCCGACGACACCAGCACCGGCACCCGCATCGCGGTCGACCACCCCGAGGTCGGCGACTCGCTGCAGGAGGCCGACCGCGTCGTGCTCGGCGACGGTGCCATCGAGCTCCGCGTCGTGCAGTTGCAGGGCGAGCGGGCCACCGTCGAGGTCATCACCGGCGGTTGGGTCCAGGGTCGCCCGGGCGTCAGCATCCCCTCGGGTCGCCTCGCCCTCTCCTCGCCCACCGACGACGACCTGCGGCTGCTCGCGGCCCTGGTCGAGGCCGACGTCGACGCGGTGGCGCTGTCGTTCGTGCGCTCCGCCGACGACGTGCTGCGCGCCCGGGTCGCGCTGCCCTCGTCGGGCGGGCCCATGCTCGTGGCCAAGATCGAGATGCCCGAGGCGGTCGAGGCCGTCGACGACATCGTGGCGGTGGCCGACGGCGTCATGGTGGCCCGCGGCGACCTCGGCATCCGCTGCGCCCTCGAGGACGTGCCGCACTTCCAGAAGCAGGTCATCAAAGCCGGGGTGGCCTACGGGCGCCCGGTGATCACCGCCACGCAGATGCTCGAGTCCATGGTTCGGGCACCGGTGCCCACGCGGGCCGAGGTCACCGACGTCGCCAACGCGGTGTTCGACGGCACCAGCGCGGTGATGCTGTCCGGCGAGAGCGCGGTCGGCCGGCACCCCGTCGCCGCGGTGCGCACCATGGCCCGCATCGCACTCCGGGCCGAGCGCGAGTTCGACTACTACGGCTGGGGCCACGCCCTCGGCCAGCAGCAGACCAGCGAAGCGCACGGGGCACCTCCCGCCCAGCGCATCACCGCCTCGCTGTCGGCCGCCGCGTGGCGCGCCGCCCGCGACTCCGACGCCAAGGCCATCATCGCCTGCACCAACACCGGCACCACGCCGCGTGCCATCTCCCGCTACCGCCCGACCGCGCCGATCATCGCGGCCACCCCGTCGCTGAAGGTGGCCCGGCAGCTCTCGGTGGCCTGGGGCATCACCCCGGTGGTCGTCGAGCGCCGCGACACCACCGACGACATCGTGTGGTTCGCGGTCGAGGCCGCCGTCAACGCCGGCGTGTGCAAGCCCGGCGACGTGGTGGCCGTCGTCGTGGGCTCCCCCAACGAGCCCGACCCCTCGTCGGACACCTTGCGCCTCGTGCGGGTCCGCTGACCGTCAGTTGAGCGGCTCGTCCCCACTGCCTCGTCGGCGGCGGTCCACGTGGCTCGTCCCGGTCGGCATCGGCGTCCTGGCCCTCTTCCTGCGCGTCTGGGCGCCCGGACCGGTCACCCAGACCGTCGACGAGCGCCTCTGGATGATCCGCTCCTACGTCTTCGGGTCGGCGGTGGTGCACCACCACTTCGCGCACGCCAGCGCCTGGGGCGCCGTCCCGGACGTCGACAGGCCGACCATGCCGGGCGTGACCACCATGTGGGCCGGCACCATCGGCCGCTGGATCACGGGGTGGGGCCATTCGCTGGGCCTCAACCAGAACCCGCTGCACCCGGTGCCGGGGTCACGACAGGTGCTGCGGGCGAGCCGGTTCGTCGTGGCCCTGTGGTGCTCGGTCGCGCTGGTCGTGTTCGTGTGGCTCGCCCAGCGGCTGGTCGGCCGCCGCGCCGCCTGGATCGCGGGGGCCCTGCTGGCGGTCGAGCCCTGGTTCGCCGGCATCTCCGATGTGCTCCACACCGACGCCATGGTGGCGATGTTCGGGGCCGTCTCCATCCTCGCCCTGGCCGTCGCGCTCCAGCCGGCCGCCGCCTCGACGGGCACCGCTGCCGAGCCGCCCCCGAGTCGCTGGCGCCGCCTGCGGCGGCCGGGCCTCGACCTCGACCTGCCCGCCGTCGTCCTGTCGGGGGTGTTCGGCGGCCTGGCGCTGCTCACGAAGCTCAACGCGGCCGCCCTGCTCGGGCCGGCCCTGGTGATCGTGGTGCTCGCCGACCTGTGGCGCCGGGCCCGCTCGCGGAGCTGGTCGTGGGGGCTGCTCGGGCGCGCCGCGGCGGTGGGCCTGGTGTGGGTGGCGCTGGCCGCGATCGTGTTCTTCGCCCTCTACCCCGCGATGTGGATCGCTCCGCTGCGGGAGATCTCCCACATGCGCGCCTCGCTCGACCAGCTCAGCGGCCACCACTCGCAGTTCTACTTCGGGCGGAACATCGAGGACGCGGGCGCGGGCTTCTACCCGGTGGCGCTCTGGTACCGCCTGTCGCCGTGGCTGCTGGTGGGCTCGGTGCTCGCCCTCGTGGCCCTCGTCGTGCGCCCGATCGGTCGGGCCGCCACGTCGCGGCGACGGTTCGCATGGGTGCCCGAGGTCCCCCTGTGGACCCTGCTCGTCATCGTCCCCTACGCGGTGGCCATCACCAGGACCGCCAAGAAGATCGACCGGTACGCGATCCCCCTGATCCCGTTCCTGGCGCTCGCGGTGGGCACGCTCGTGGCGGGCGTGGTCGTGCTCGTCGAACGTCGGGTCGACCGACCCTCGACGCGGCGCTGGCTGGCCGCCGCGGCCATCGCCGTGACCGCGGGACTGGCCCTGGGCACCGCGTCACAGGCGCCCTACGCGCTGTCCTACGTCGACCCCCTGGTGGGCGGGCAGCGGGCGGCCGAGCGCGACATCCTCCTCGGGTGGGGTGAGGGCACCTCGGCCCTCGGCCACGTGATCGCGGTGCGCGAGCGGGGCCGCTGCGACGAGGTGCGCATCGCCGACTCGGAGCAGCTGTACGCCAGCCTCCCGTGCGGCCACCTGGTGGTCCCCGACGGCGACACCCTCGACGACGTCGACTACGTGATCCTCCACGTGAGCCTGCTGCAGCGCAACTACCAGCCCGGCCTCACCGCGGCCGTGCGGGAGCAGGGCACGCTCGTGGCGCGCACCCGCATCGACGGGGTCACGTACGAGGAGCTGTGGCACATCCCCCACCCCGCCGAGTGAGCGCTACAGGCCGAACGCCGTGAGGTGGTTGCCGCCGTCGCTGACGTAGAGCCGGCCGTCGGCGACGACCGGGCTCTCCCAGTGGATGCTGCCGATGGCCGCGGACCACAGCGAGGCCCCGGTGGTGGGGTTGTAGGCGTGGATGGTGGAGCCGGCCGCCACGTAGAGCACGCCGTTGGCGACGTGCGGGGTGGACGGCGTGGCCGCGCCGCTGGTCTGCCACTGCGGCAGGAACGACGGCGTGCCGTTGGCGGCCGTGCCGATGCGGATGCCCGACAGCCCGTTGTAGGTGGTGACGAAGATCCAGATGTTCTTCGACGCGTCGCGCCACACCACGGGTGCGCACAGCACCTGGCTGCCCTGCGGCACGTTGACGATGGCGCCGATCTCGCCGCCCGTGAACCCGGCCGCCCCGTGGCCACCGAGGTCGGACATGTTCAGGAAGCGCAGCTTGGCGTCCTTGCCGCCCTGCACGCCGAGGTCCTTGTAGGTGGCGTTGGCGTCGGACGGGAGCAGCGCGGGCAGCGCGCTGCCGAGGTCGGCGTCGCTGGTGTTCAGCGCCGCGTAGTTGGTGGGGGTGAAGGAGTTGAGCGGGTCCCCGCCCGCCGTGCCGGTGCCGTCGGGGTGCAGCGCCGCCACCGTGTCGCCCCACTGGTGGGTGGCCGGGTCGAAGGTGGCGTTGCCGGTGGAGAGGTAGATCTGGTCGGTGGCGGAGTCGTAGGTGACCCCGGGCCGGGCCCAGATGCCGGACTGCACCTCGGGGCAGTCGGTGCCCGCCTGCGTCGACGGCACGAAGTGCACGGTGAGGTTGCTGCACAGCGAGTTCCACACGTGCGAGGTGCCCGTGGCCAGGTCGATGGCGGTGACGTGCCCCTGGTAGTCGCCCCCGTCGCCCGGGTAGCCGCTGTGCACCGAGTAGAGGTAGGTGGTGCCCGTGGAGTCGGTGGCGGTGCTCAGGGCGGAGGAGCCCTTCTCGTCCCAGGGCTTGAGGGTGCTGAGCACGGGCCAGTGGGCATCGGTGATTTCCGTGCCGGTGCCGATGTCGTGCTTGTGGACGTAGCCGTCGAGGCCGTAGGTGTACACGTCCTGCAGGTTGGGGTCGACGACCGGCGACGAGGTCGTGTAGCAGGTGCTCGAGCCGTTGTTGATCTTGCAGCTGCCCGCCGGGTGGTGCGCCTGCCACACGATGGCACCGGTGACGGCGTCGACCGCCACCAGGTCGCCGGCCCGGGTGGTGACGAACAGCAGGTTGCGGGTGCCGCCGGGCGTGGACACGTTCTCGACGAACGCCGGTGCGCCGTCGGCGGTGCTCGGCAGGGTGGTCTGGAACAGCTGGTGGAGGCCGCTCACGTTGGCGGTGGTGAGGGTGGACTCGGAGGAGTTGTTGCCCTGGTGCGAGGAGGAGCCGGCGAACTGGAGCCAGTTGCAGCCGGCGAGGCAGAGCGACGCGGCCAGCAGCGCCGGCACCAACCGGAGCGACCGGAGTGCCCCGGCGACGGATCGGCGAGGGGGTTGCGACATGGAGGACCTCAACGTTCTCGTTCGTCCCGGTCGCCCCAGCGGCACCCCTCCGGCGCCGAGGCTCACCGTAGACGCGACGCGCCCCGGCTCGCGTGGCCGGAGCGCCGCGCGACCCGGGTCGCGCCGACGACGCCCCGGGGCCGTAGGGTCACGGGATGCAAGTAGACGTCGTGTCGCTGCGGGACATCAAGATGAAGGTCGACGACACCATCGTCATCGAGCTGCAGCTCAGCGATGCTCCCGACCGGGTGCTCACCGACATCATCGAGGCGTGGCCGCGGCCCTCGCACCACACCCTGTCGGTCGACCACTCGATCCTCACCCTCACCGTCACGGGTGGCCCGCAGAACGCGGTCACCTCGATGCAGTGGCTCATCGCCGGCCGAGAGGGCGAGGGCCCGCCCCTGGTGGCGATGGCGCAGCGCTACGAGCAGCTCATCGACGTGCGCGAGGCCCTCTTCGCGCACCTCGACAACATGCTGCGCAACCGCCCGGTCTGACCGCGCGGCCCGGCCGACCCGGGTCGCTGCCTCAGGCCACCGAGGCGACCTGCTCGAGGACCAGCTCTGCCAGGCGGTCGGCCGCCTCGGTGGGGATCCAGTGCGACACGCCCGGCAGCACCTCGTAGCGGTACGGGCCGCTGACCCAGTCGGCCGTGTGCTCGGCGGCGTAGCGACCGAGGGCCACGTCGTCGGTGCTCCACACGTAGAGGGTCGGCACGGCCACCGCCGCGGCGGACTTGAGCCCGCCGACCTGGATGGCCCGGTACCAGTTGAGGGCCCCCGTGGCGGCTCCCGGCTCCTGCAGCAGCCGGGCGGCCGCCTCGGCCTCGGCCTTCGGCAGGCCGCCCTTCTCGAGGTTGCGCGCGAACAGCTCTCCGCCGCGCAGGTGCAGGTTCCACTCGGCGAAGCGGGGGATCTGGAACACCGCCATGTACCAGGACCGGAGCGCCTGCGTGCTGTGGGTCATGGCCGCCACCATCGCCCGTGGGTGCGGGGTGGAGACCACGGTGAGGGTGCGCAGCCGGCGGCCGTGGGCGATGCCCAGCTGCCAGGCGACGCCCCCGCCCCAGTCGTGGCCGACGACGTGGAAGGTGTCGAGGCCGGCCGCGTCGGCGAGCGCCAGCACGTCGCGGGCGAGCGTGTCGAGGCGGTACGCCGAGCGCTCCTGGGGTCGCGCCCCGGGTGAGTAGCCGCGCTGCGCCGGCACCAGCACGCGCAGGCCGGCGGCCGTGAGCACCGGCACCACGTGGTTCCACGAGGCGGGCCCGTCGGGGAAGCCGTGGAGGAGCACGACCGGCTCGCCGTCGAGCGGGCCCTCGTCGCGCACGTCGAAGGTGAGCCCGTCGTGCTCGTAGCTCGTGAGCCGGGCTGCCGGGGCGTCGTCAGGTGCGGTGGTCATGCCCCCAGTCAATCGCGGTGGCCGGGTCGGCGCGCCGGTCCGGGTCGGGCCGCCCGAGATGGCAGAGATCGTGGGTTCTTCGTCATTGCCGCCATGGCCGGGAGGGGTCATGATCGGCGCATGCCTCCGCGATCCACCCCGCAGGCCCGCCCTGCCCCGACACCCGACCGGCGCGTGGTCATCGTCGTCTTCGAGGGGATCCAGAGCCTCGACCTCACCGGCCCGCTCGAGGTGTTCGACGGCGCCGGCCAGCACCCCGCCGCGCGGGTCCACGGCGGCTACGCCATCACGGTCGCCGCGGCCGAGCCCGGCCCGTTGCGCACGTCGAGCGGCCTCACGATCACGCCGGACGCCACGCTGGCGGAGGTCCGCGGGCCGATCGACACCCTCGTGGTCGCCGGCGGCGACGGCGTCTACACCGCCATCGAGCGCCCCGAGCTCGTCGCCCAGGTCCGGCGCCTGGCCACGTCGGCCCGGCGCGTCACGTCGGTGTGCAGCGGCGCGTTCCTCCTTGCCGAAGCCGGTCTGCTCGACGGGCGGCGGGCCACCACCCACTGGGCACGCTGCGCGGCGTTCGCGGCGCGCTACCCCGCCGTCACGGTGGAGCCCGACCCCATCTTCGTGCGCGACGGCAACGTCGCCACCTCCGCCGGCGTCACCGCGGGGATGGACCTGGCGCTCGCGCTGGTCGAGGACGACCTCGGCCGCGACGTGGCGCTGATCATCGCCCGCATGCTGGTGCTGTTCCTCCGGCGCCCGGGCAACCAGTCGCAGTTCAGCGCGCAGCTCAGCGCCCAACTCGCGGACCGCGACGAGATCCGCGACCTGCAGCGCTGGGTCCTCGACCACCCCGGCTCCGACTGCTCGGTCGACGCGCTGGCAACGCGCGCCGGCATGAGCCCCCGGAACCTGGCACGCGTGTTCACCGAGCAGGTCGGCGTGACCCCGGCGCGCTACGTGGAGCAGACCCGCATCGAGCACGCCCGCCGCCGGCTCGAGGAGTCGGCCGACCCCGTCGAGTCGATCGCCGTGCAGTGCGGCTTCGGCACCGCCGAGACCATGCGTCGCGCGTTCCTCCGCGCCCTCGCCATCCCACCCGCCGAGTACCGCCGCCGCTTCCAGGCCGCGGTCGCGTGATCGACCACCCCCACCCAGCCCACCCGGAACGAACGGAGCCACCCGTGCAGATCGCCATCCTCCTCTTCGACAAGCTCACCGCGCTCGACGCGGTGGGTCCCTACGAGACCCTGAGCCGCATCCCCGGCGCCTCCGTCACGTTCGTCGCCGCCGAGCGGCGGGCCCACCGCACCGACACCGGCAGCCTCGCGCTGCTGGCCGACGCCACGCTCGACGAGCTGGCGCACCCCGACATCGTGGTGGTGCCCGGTGGGCCGGGGGAGGCCGGCGCCCGCCAGGACGAGGCCACGCTGGACTGGGTGCGCACCGCGCACGAGACGTCGCAGTGGACCACGTCGGTCTGCACCGGCTCACTCGTGCTCGCCGCGGCCGGGCTGCTCGACGGTCGCCGCGCCACGTCGCACTGGTCGGCCCTCGGCACGCTGGGCAGCATGGGTGCCGAGCCCGTCACCGAGCGCGTGGTCGTCGACGGCCGCATCATGACGGCGGCCGGGGTGTCGGCCGGCATCGACATGGGCCTCACGCTCGCCGCGCGGCTGGCGGGCGACGACGTCGCCGAGGCCATCCAGCTGGGCATCGAGTACGACCCGCAGCCGCCGTTCGACCGTGGGTCGCTCGCCAAGGCACGGCCCGAGGTCGTCGAGGTGCTGCTGTCGATGAGCCGCTTCGCCCCCAGCGCCTGAGACCTCAACACACGTCGCGCGGACCAACGTGCGGCGAACGGAGCGTGACCGGCCGGAGACGTCCACCCGCGACGCCGAGAGGCTGCGCGGCCTTCACCTTCCGTTCGCCAAGCCCAGCCCTAGCGGTTCACCTCTGCCTGCGATAACGGTGCCCGTCGGGACCTCGAGTGCATCGGAGCCCGGCGCTCAGCCAAGCGGCGGATGGCAGACGCCACCCGCGCGGAGATGTCCACAGGAGGGCACCCACCACATGCGTGAACCACGCTTCCCATCACTGGCCAAGCGCCGCAAGGCACTGGCCGTCGGCGCCGCGGCGCTGGGGCTCGTCGCCCTCGCGGCGTGCAACCCGGCACCCGACAAGAAGGCCCAGAACATCGTCGTCGTGGGGTCCGACACGACCCAGACGGCCATGGCGACGCTCAGCACCAACTACAACGCCACGGCCAAGAACACCGACCCCGACACCGTCTACAACATCCTGGCGGTCCAGACGGCGGCCCAGACGGTGCCGGCCGACAGCCAGGCCGACTGCGTCTCCACGACCTACCACACGCCTGCCGGCGCCGGTGAGGTGCTCGCCCCGAACGGGTCGGGTGCCGGCCGCGACGCCCTCAAGGCGTCGGTCGCCAACGGCGATGGCTGCATCACCATCGCCCGTTCTTCGGGCGGTCCCCGTGCCATCGGCACCACGCCCGGCACCGACAACTCGACGTTCGAGTACTACGCCTACGCGCTCGACGCGGTCGGCTGGGGCTCCACCAGCGCGCTGGCGCCGTCGAACCTGACCCTCGCCCAGCTCCAGGGCATCTACAACTGCACCTACACCGACTGGAGCCAGGTGGGCGGCAGCGCCGGCCCGATCAAGCGCTACTGGCCGCAGTCCGGCTCGGGCACGCGCTCGTTCTTCCAGAGCTCCGTCCTCGGCTTCGACCCCACCACGTTCAGCAACGGCAGCTGCCCGGCCGTCACCATCGACGAGGAGAACACCCCCGGTGTCACCATCGTCGCCAACAGCGACCAGGCCAAGGCCATCAGCCCGATGTCGGCCGGCGTGTGGTCGGCTCAGGCCAACGGCACCTACCCCGACCAGCGGAACGGCTTCGCCATCAAGTCCCTCAACGGTGAGCCCACGGCCGTCAAGGTCGGCTCCACCTGGGGCCTGAACACCCCGGCCTTCAGCGGCGACTCCGGCGCACCGGTGGTCGAGTCGAACGTGCTGCTGAACACCCCCACGCCCGCCTACCCGGGCATCCGCTACGTGTTCAACGTCGACGACAACACCTCGAAGCTCTACTCGCAGGCGCAGCTGTTCATCGGCTTCACCAACGCGGCCAGCGGCTGGAAGGGCGACATCTGCAGCGGCGCCGAGGCCTCGACCATCGGCCTCTACTTCGCCCCGCTCGACACCTCGGCGGACGGCAGCCACAACCTGGCCGGCTCCAACTGCCGCCTCTACACCCCCTGATCCTCTCCCTCCACGGGTGAGACCGGTGCGGGGCTGCTTCGGCGGCCCCGCACCGGCGCGTTCGGGCAGACTCTGACCGCAGAGGAGCTCGGAGACGGGGAGACAGCGGATGCGCGAGCGGAGGGCGCGGGGACCGTTCGGGGCCGCGCTCGCGGTCGCCGCAGGCCTGTGCCTCGCCGCCGCGTGCAGCTCTTCCTCCTCCTCAGCGCACCGCTCAGCGCCGACCGCGGTCCCGGCAGGCACCGCGGCGCCGGCTGCCAGCGCCTGGTTCTCGGCGCCGTTCTCCACGAAGGCCAACGCCGCGACGTTCGGCCAGGACCCGTCGTTCACCGCCGACGGCCGCGTGCTATCGAACGAGTACGACCCGACGGGGGTGCGGCAGGTGTACGTCTCGCACCTCGACGGCACCTCGGCCAGCTGCCTCACGTGCGGCCAGCCCGGCCCCAACGGCTTCCCGCAGGAGCGGCCCCAGGGCGACTGGGTGCTCTTCTGCTCCTACCGCGACCACGCCGTGAACCTCGGCTCGCCCTGCCTCGGTGGCTACGGGTCCGAGCTGTACGCCATGCGGCCCGACGGCACGCACGTGACCCGGCTCACCGCGCCGGGGATGCCGTTCGAGAAGGCGAGCGCCACCTACGACAACTACCACCCCTACTGGTCCCCCGACGGCACCCAGCTGGTGTGGACGCACGAGGACTTCCTGCCCGTCGCCGCGGGCGGCGCGCAGTGGACCATGCTCACGGCCGACTTCGTCGTCGACGCCTCGGGCACGCCCGCGCTGCACACCGCCACCGTGGTCGGGCCCGGCGGCAACACCGGCTACGAGACGCAGGCCTGGGCGCCCGACGGGAGCGGCTTCCTCTACACCTCGTTCACGTCGGCCGGCGACCCGGCGGCGGGGTGGCTGAACGCGGAGCTGTGGTTCCTGCAGCTCCACGGCGGCGGGGCCACGCCCGCCCACCCGCAGCGCCGCCACCTCACCGACGACAGCCCCGCCTGGGACGAGCAGGCGCTCTTCACCCCCGACATGCGCAGCGTGATCTGGATGTCGAGCCGGGCGGCCCCCACCTGGTACCAGCTGGTGATCACCGCGGCCCAGGAGGCCCACTACCTGCCGCCGCTCGAGAACGAGACCGTCGGCGCCATGTTCATCAAGGCCATCACCGACCCGCGCTTCCGCACCGATCTCTACCAGCTCGACCTCACCACCCGCGCCGTGCGCCGCCTCACCTCGTTCGGCAGCGTGGTGCCCGAGTTCGTCTTCGACCCGACGGGCCGGCAGCTCCTCTGGACCGAGACCGTGGCCCCCGACCGCACCCTGCTCGGCACCTTCTCCCTTCCCGCCACCGCCGGGCCGGTGGCCACCACCGTCGTCCGCGACCGGCACTGGGACGGGGCGGTCCGCGCGGGCGGGCCCACCACGCTCGGCTCCGTCGACAGGCCGGCCGGCGCGCCGACGGTGCTCACCCACGGCGCTGTTCCTGCCGACGTGGTGGCCGGGGCCACGTTGCTCCAGTCCCAGCTCGACGCCCTCGCCGCGAAGCTGGCCAAGCTGCCCGACGGCGGCAGCTGCTGCGGCTGACCCCTCCCGACGCCCCCACCTCCGGTCAGTGGAGCACGGCCTGGGACTGGGTGACGCGGGCCACCAGCCGGCCCTCGTCGTCGTGCACGTCGGTCTCCACCACGATGGTCTGGCGGCCCTTGTGCAGCGGACGGGCCGTGGCCACCGCCGTGCCGCCGCGCACCGCCCGGAGGAACTGCGACGACGACGAGATGGTGGTGGTGGCCTGGGCCGTCTCGGGCAGGTTGAGGAAGGCCACCAGTGCGCCCACGGTGTCGGCCAGGGCCATGATCGCCCCGCCGTGCATGACGTCGCCGCTGGTGCAGCGCTCGGGCGCCCACGCCAGCGTGCCGACCACCTCGTCGGGGCCCATCGACACCAGCTCGGCGCCCATCAGCGCCATGAACGGCATGGCGGTGCGGGCGAAGTCGGTCAGCTTCGGATCGGCGACCTGCTCGGGCATGGGTCCTCCTGGGAGGGTCGGGGTGGTGTCGGGGCGAGCGTCACCGCTGCGAGAGGATGACCAGCACCACCGAGGCGTTGGTGAGGGCGTGCGCCCACGTTCCGGCTACCACCCGGACCCGGGTGGCGGCTCGCCCTGCTGCGCCACGGCGCCAGTGTGTCAGGCCGGTAGAGTCCGCGTTCCACACCAACATCGGGGGATCGCAGTGGATGTGCACGGAACATGCGACGACGCCTTCGGACCCGTCCGCGACGCGTTCGTCGGCAACTTCGAGCGGGGGAACGAGGTGGGGGCCAGCGTGGCCGTCACCCACCACGGCCGGCCGGTCGTCGACCTGTGGGCCGGCGACGCCGACGAGGCCGGCCGCCCCTGGGAGCAGGACACCATCGTCAACGTGTACTCCACCACCAAGACCATGGCGGCCACGTGCGTCCTGACGCTCGCCGACCGCGGCGAGATCGACCTCGACGCCCCCGTGGCCGATCTGTGGCCCGAGTTCGGCGCGAACGGCAAGGCGGGCGTCCTCGTGCGCCACGTGATGAGCCACTCGGCCGGGCTCTCGGGCTTCGAGCCGGCCATCACGGCCACCGACCTCTACGACTGGGACCGCGTGTGCGACCTGCTCGCGGCCCAGGCGCCGTGGTGGGAGCCGGGCGCGAAGTCCGGGTACCACGCGATCACCCAGGGCTACCTCCAGGGCGAGCTGGTGCGCCGGGCCACCGGTCGCTCGGTGGGCACCTTCTTCCGTGAGGAGGTGGCCGGGCCGCTCGGCGCCGACTTCCACATCGGCCTCCCCGCCTCCGAGGACCACCGTGTGGCCGACCTGGTCCCGCCCGACCTCTCGGCGGCGCTCGGCACGGGAGCCATCCAGCCCGACACGCTGGCGGCCCGCACGTTGCTGAGCTGCCCGCTCGACGCCACCGAGCCCCGCACCCGCGCGTGGCGCGGCGCCGAGATCCCGGCCGCGGGCGGCACGGGCAACGCCCGGTCGGTGGCCCGGGTGCACTCGGCCCTGGCGTGCGGCGGCGAGGTCGACGGCGTCCGCCTCATGTCCGCCGACGGCGTCGAGCGCATCCTCGAGGAGCAGATCAGCGGCACCGACGGGGTCCTCGGCGTGCCGATGCGCTTCGGCATGGGCTTCGGCCTGATGAGCGACCTCATCCCGCTCAGCCCCAACAAGCGGGCGTTCTTCTGGGGCGGGTGGGGCGGCTCGCTCGCGGTGATCGACCTCGATGCCGAGGTGTCGGTGGCCTACGTCATGAACCGCATGGGCGACGGGCTCGCCGGCGACGTGCGCGGCGCGCTGGTCGCGCTCGCGGCGCTCGGCGTCGCCAACAGCCTCGACGCCTGAGCCTGCGGGGTCAGACGGCGCGGTCCTGCAGCGACGAGAGGAGCGGGCCCACGGCGTCGTCGATCGACACGATGGGGACGATGTCGAAGTCGAGGTACTCGGTGTAGGCGAGCGTCCCCTCGTACATCGACATCACGTCGTCGGTGTCGGCGATGACCACACCGCCGGAGCCGTCGACCCGCACGTAGTGGGCGATGGTGCCGGGCTCGGCGCCGCGCTTGCCGAAGATCTCCATGAGCCGGTTCGCCTGCTCGACCGATTCACCCGGTCTTGTCCGGTACGTCGTCATGAACAGCATGGCTTGTCTCCCTCTGTCGGCTCGCGGCCCCGCCGCGCGCACGCTCGGGTACGCGCACCGCCGAACGACGGCGCCCGATCCCGGACGCCCGTCACTGTGAGCCGAGCGCGACTCCTCGGCAACCCTGAATCAAGCCCCCGCCGACCCTCGGTTTTGGACACGGCCGTTGCCCACATGGCGCTGGCGGGCCAGGAGCAGGGCCTCGGTCTCTGCCGACATGGGCGCGTCGAGGAGCGCGGTGACCAGGTCGACCAGATGGCTGGTGAACAGCTCGTCGTCGCGTCGCGGTGAGGCGGCGGCGCGGCGCGCCAGCTCGGTGGCCGTCACCCGGATGGCCGTGAAGCGGTGGTGGAGGCGCCGCACCGCGACGTCGGGGAGCAGGGGGCCGACGAGGCGGCGCCACCGGTCGACGCTGTCGCCGGGCGGGGTGCGGAAGCCCCCGTCGCGAGGCGGGTCGGGCGTGTTGACCAGCTCGGCGTGGATCCGGAGGTAGGCACGACCGCCGTCGAGGTCGGCGAGCTTCGCGGCCGAGGGCCGCACGAGCGCCCCGGCCAGCAGCCGGAGGTCGTCGACCCCGGCAGCCTCGTACTGGTCGAGCTGCGCGTGCCGGGCCGCCTCGACCGCCGGCCGGTGCTTCTCGATGACGGCGCGGACGAGGCCGTGGCGATCGCCGAAGTGGTATTGCAGCGCGGTGGCGTTGCGCTGCCCGGCCGCGGCGTTGATCTCGCGCAGCGACACCGCCTCGATGCCCCGCGCCGCGAACAGCACCTCGGCGGCGCTGATCAGCTCTCGTCGGGTCGACTCGGGGTTTGGCGCCATGACCAGGCCACGCTAGCATTTCATGCGTTCGCCTTAGATCACGCAACTGCCCGGGGGTACCGCCATGGCCATCGACTTCACGCTCGCACCGGAGCACGAGGAGATCCGCAACCGGGTCCACGTCTTCGTCGAGGACGTCATCAAGCCGGCCGTCGAGCCCTTCGGCCACCGCGAGACGATGAAGGACGAGCAGCTGGGCGACTACATCCGCACCCTCATCGGGCTGCGCGGCAAGGCCAGGGAGGCGGGCCTCTGGCTCCCCCACATGCCCGAGGAGTGGGGCGGCATGGGCCTCGGCCACGTCGCCCTGGCCATGGTGCAGGCCGAGTCGGCCAAGACCCGCGTGGGCCCCTGGGTCCTCAACTGCATGGCACCCGACGAGGGCAACATGCACACCCTGCTGCACTGGGCAACCGACGAGCAGAAGGAGAAGTACCTCCGCCCGCTCTGCGACGGCGTCTCGTCATCGTGCTTCGCCATGACCGAGCCCGAGGTCGCGGGCTCCGACCCCACCCTCATCCGCACCCACGCGGTCCCCGACGGCGACGAGTGGGTCATCAACGGGCACAAGTGGTTCATCTCCGCGGCGAAGGGCGCCAAGTTCGCCATCCTCATCGCCAAGACGGAGCTCGACGTCCCCGCCGGGTCGCGGGGCGGCAACACCGCCTTCATCATCGACCTGCCGGCCGAGGGCTGGAACAACGTCCGCGAGGTCGAGACCATGCACGGCCCCGGCGGTCACAGCGAGATCGTCATCGAGGACCTGCGCGTCCACGACTCCCAGATCCTCGGCGGCCGCGGCAACGGGCACCGGCTCGGGCAGTACCGTCTCGGCCCGGCGCGCCTGGCCCACTGCATGCGCTGGATCGCCCAGGCGGAGACCGCCCTCGACATGATGGTCGACCGCTCGCTGACCCGGTACAGCCACGGCAGCACCCTCGCCGAGAAGCAGGGCATCCAGTGGCTCATCGCCGACTCGGCCATGGAGCTGTACCAGTGCAAGCTCATGGTCCTGCACTCGGCCTACAAGATCGACCGGGGCGACGACTTCCGCACCGAGGTGTCGATGGCGAAGCACTTCGTCGCCAACAGCCTCAACCGGATCATCGACCGGGCCATCCAGGTGCACGGCGCCCTCGGCTACTCCACCGACACCCCGCTCGCCAGCATGATGCAGCACGCCCGTTGGGCCCGGTTCGCCGACGGGGCCGACGAGATCCACCAGATGCGCATCGCCCAGAACACCATCGCCGCGTACAGCGACCACGGCACCACGCGGTCGGCCACCGGCGACCTGCCCGTCTGACCCGGCGGGGGTGATCGCTCCCCCGGTCTGCCGTCGGGCAGCATGGTCGGGTCATGACCACCTGGTTCACGTCCGACCTGCACTTCGGGCACCTCAACATCATCAGCTACGCGAACCGCCCCTTCGACGACGTCGAGGAGATGAACGCCGGCCTCCGCGACCGCTGGAACGCGTGCGTCGCCGACGACGACGAGGTGTGGGTGCTGGGTGACGTGGCCATGGGCCGGATCTCGCACACCCTGCCGCTGGTGGGCGGGCTCAACGGCCGCAAGCTGCTGGTGGCCGGCAACCACGACCGGTGCTGGGCGGGTCACGGCTGGCTCGCCTCGCACTGGACGCACCGCTACCTCGAGGCCGGCTTCGCCGAGGTGCACCAGGGCGCGGTCCGGCTCGAGGTCGGGGGCCAGCCGGTGCTGGCGTGCCACTTCCCCTACCGCGGCGACAGCCAGGACTCCGACCGCTTCGTCGAGCACCGCCCGGTCGACGAGGGCCTGTGGCTGTTGCACGGCCACGTCCACTCGCAGTGGCGCCAGCTCGACACCATGATCAACGTCGGCGTCGACGTGTGGGGCTACCGGCCGGTGGCGGCCGAGACCCTGGGCGAGCTGATCGCGTCGGGCGCCAACCACCTCGGACGGCTCAGCGCCTGATCGCCGTGCCCGCGTACATGTAGCCGAACGGCTTCGGGCCGGCGATGAAGAAGTTGCTCAGGTGCTCGATCTCGAGGCCCGACGTGGTGATCAGCGCGGCGTGGTCGCGGTCGAGGTGGCAGCCGCCGGCGACCTTCTGCTGGAGCCCGTCGAGGCGGTGCTGCCGCTTGGCCACCTTGGGGTCGTCGGCCAAGCCGTGCTCGAGGAAGAACAGCCGCCCGCCTGGCTTCAGGACCCGCCCGACCTCGCGCAGCGCGCCGTCGACGTCGGGGATGGTGCACAGCGTCCACGTGCTCAGGACCGCGTCGACCGAGGCGTCGTCGACCGGGAGCGCGGAGCCGTCGAGCCCCACGAACTCGACCGGCACCGTCGACGCCGCCAGCCGCTTGGCGGCCAGCTTGCGACCCAGCTCCGAGGGGTCGACGGCGAACACCTTCTCCACATCGGCCGGGTAGTACGGCACGTTGGTGCCGCTGCCGAACCCGATCTCCACGACGGTGCCCGACAGGCCCTCGAGGGCCCGGGCGCGGAGCTCGCCCATGCCTTTGCTGCCGAGCATCAGGTCGATGACGCGGGGCAGGATCCGGTCCTCGTAGAAGCCCATGCGTCGAGTGTCCCAGATCGACACCCCTCATGGCGTGTCCGTTTGTGGTCGCTGAGCGACCACGCGCGTACACGCATTGCGTCAGTCGGCGGGCGCGAGGATGTGGCCCACCTGCGGCGCGCTGCGGTTGCCGAGCACGTCGAGGTAGGTGGCCTCGAGGGCCGCGGCCCCGGCGCCGTGGTCGAGCGTGAGCCAGCCCTGGGTCCAGGTGACGAAGCGGTCCCACGCCTGGTCGACCCGCTCGTTCAGGCCCTCGGGGCCCCAGTCGTCGTTGCGCTTGGCGATCTGGGTCGGTGCGAAGAAGAACTCGGGCCGCGGGCCGGGCAGGTCGCCGGGGACGTCGACCGACGTCTGCTCCCAGTGCGAGGCCCCCACGGTCAGGCTCGCCAGCAGGTCGTCACCGCACGCGCGGTGGACCGCGGCGCGCAGCGCGGGGTCGCCGGCCACGTCGACGTAGACGGCCGACGTCCCGGCGAGGGACGGCACGTCGTCGTACGGGACCACCCGGTCGTAGACGCCGAGCCCCTCGACGAACTCGCGGTTGGCCGCCGATGTGAGCCCCACCACCTCGACCCCGCCGCGCTGCGACGCCTGGTAGGCGGTGCCGAGCGAGGTCTTGCTCGACGCGCTCGAGAGGATCACCGACGCCGCGCCGAAGTCGGCGTTGTCGGCGAGGAGGTCGTCGAGCAGGAACGAGGTGAAGAAGAGCGGGAACAGCACCGCCCGGTGCTCCTCGAGGTCGGCGCGGTAGCCGGGCTGGTCGCCCACCACGGAGTAGCGGTTGTAGGCGGCGGCCATCGGGGCCCGGTGCGCGGCCGTGTCGACGAAGCCCCCCTCCCCCACCTTGCCGGGCGTGACCACGAGCTCGGTCGACATCGGCAGGTAGCCGTAGAGGCGGGTTCCGACGTCGACGCCCTCGCACCGCGACTCGACCACCTCGGCGAAGCCCCACACCGGGACCCGGCCCCACCCGGCCTCGGTGGGGAAGAAGTCCCAGTAGCGCATGGCGTCGCCGAACACCGCGTACGTGATGTTGTTGGCCGTGAAGGCGAAGAAGTCGACGGCCAGGCGCGCCTGACCGTCGGCGAGCACCTCGGGGTCGCGCTCGACGATGCGGCAGCGGTGCAGCTCGGCTCTGTCGACCTCGAAGTCCACGGCCGGCTCGCCTACGACTCGTCCGGGATGGCGTCCCACCACTGGCACCACCACTCGGACCCCACGAGGATGCGCAGCTTCGGGTGCCAGCAGTAGGAGAGGTCGGCCGTGGGCTCGAGGTAGTACAAGCAGTTCTCGCACTTCTCGTCGCCGGACGGGCGGCCCTTCAGGACGGCGTTCGCGGAGAGGTGACGCAGCTCCATGGCGAGCTTCTCGTCGATCTCCTTGGGCTCCGGTGGCGGGATCACGTAGTCGGACATCCTCCGAAGCTACGCCGAGGGCCACGTCGCCGCCGCACTGCAGCTCCGGCGACGAGGGCACGCCACGCGACAAGGACCTGCGGCCCACCATCGGCATCATCATCGCCGTGGCCGCGGGACGTCAGCCACGACGTGTCCGCCTCGGCGTGAGCGGCCACGGCCTAGTGTCTCCCCCGCCGACCCCGGGGCCGGGCGCGACGCCCCGCCCCCGACCGTCCCGGAGGCTCGATGACCACGCCGTTCGCCCGACTGCTGGTTCCGCTCGACGGTTCACCGGACGCCGAACGGGCCCTGGGCCCGGCGCTCGACCTCGCCGGGCGCACCGGGCTCCCCGTCACGGCCCTGCGCCAGACCTACCCGGGCGACGAGGAGAGCGCGGCCACGTACCTGGCAGAGCTCGCCGACCGCTGCGCCGACCGGACCGACCTCGAGACCACGCTCGTGGACCGCGAGTCGGCGGTGCTGGCCATCACCGAGGGCATCGAGCCGGGCACGTTGGTGTGCATGGGCACCCACGGGCGGGGACGTTCGGAGGCCCTGCTCGGCAGCGTCGCCGAGGCGGTGCTGCGCGACCTCGGCCTGCCCCTGCTGCTCGTCGGGCCGCACGTGCCCGCGGGCCCCGCCTTCGGCAGCGGCCACGTGGTGGCGTGCCTCGACGGGTCGAAGGCGGCGGAGGGGTCGCTCGGGCCGGCCCAGGAGTGGAGCGACTTGCTCGGCCTGCCGCTCTGGCTCGTGACGGTCGGCGACGCCGACAGCGGCGACCCCCACCAGGTCGCCGCGGGGCTGGGTCAGCCGGGGCACGCGACGCGCCTCGATGGCGACGACCCCGCGAAGACCCTGGCCGACCTCGGCGACGTGCTCCCCGTGGCGCTGCTGGTGATGACCACCCACGGCCGCACCGGTTGGCGGCGCCTCACGCTCGGCAGCGTGCTCGCGGCCACCGTCCGCGAGGCGCACGTGCCGGTGCTCGTGGTGCCGGCGGTCCACGCCGCCGGGTAGCGGGGCCCCGACCCTCGCGGGCGCACCGCCACACCGGCCCCCGACCGGATGGGGGGCACGGCCCGTATGCTCGGCGCCATGACCCTCGAAGGCGAGTACGAGCCCAGCCCCTCGGAGTGGGTGCGCGACCAGGTCGCCACCTATGAGCGCACCGGAGGTCGCGAGGGCAACACCCTGCTCGACACCGGGCTCCCGGTCGTCATCGTCACGACCCGGGGCAACAAGAGCGGCAAGATCCGCAAGACGCCCCTGATGCGGGTCGAGCACGACGGGCAGTACGCGCTGGTGGCCTCCCAGGGCGGTGCGCCCACCCACCCCGTCTGGTACCACAACCTCGCGGCCGACCCCGAGGCCGTCACGGTCCAGGACGGGCCCGAGGTGCTCGACGTGCGGGTCCACGAGACCAGCGGCGCCGAGCGTGACGAGTGGTGGGGGCGTGCCGTCGCCGCCTACCCGTCCTACGCCGACTACCAGCGCGGCACCGACCGCCAGATCCCGGTCCTCCTGGCCACGCGGAAGGGGTGACCCGATGCCCAGCGACCTGCTCTTCAAGGCCACCAACGGGCTGCACCGCGCGGTGCTCAAGATCAGCTTCGGCAAGCTCGGCTGGCACGCCCTCAAGATGCCGGTCGTCGAGCTCACCACCACCGGGCGCAAGAGCCACCAGCCCCGCACCGTGCTGGTCACCTCGCCCCGCCAGGAGGACGACACCGTGGTCATCGTCGCCTCACGCGGCGGCGACGACACCGACCCCGCCTGGCTCCTCAACCTGCGCGCCGACCCCAACGTGCGGGCGTCGGTGGGCGGGGCGCCCACGCGGGCCATGGTGGCCCACGAAGCCAGTGCCGAGGAGCGGGCCCGCCTCTGGCCGCTGATCACCGCCGAGCACAGCAACTACGCCGGCTACCAGGCCAAGACCACCCGCGAGATCCCCCTCGTGCTGCTCCGACCGGCGTGACCTCGCAAAAGCGCTGATCGTCGGCCATACTC
>Ga0302299_10000204_pt1 | contig 28978 bp, 26 predicted proteins | sample III_Fen_N3_4_FD_198795 | JGI IMG/M metagenome (GOLD analysis project Ga0302299, IMG submission 198795) | Peat permafrost microbial communities from Stordalen Mire near Abisko, Sweden - III_Fen_N3_4 | ecosystem: Environmental > Terrestrial > Soil > Wetlands > Permafrost | place: Sweden: Abisko...
TCAGCGTGATCATGGACTTCGGCGTGCGGCCTCCCCGCCGCCTCGACGCGCTGAAGTCCATGATCACGGCGAGGTCGGGGAGGGCCTAGGCTGGTGCGCCGTGACCCCAGCCCCAGCTCCAGCCCCAGAGCCAGGTCCAGCCCCAGAGCCAGGTCCTGCCCCGGCGGCCGAGGCGGCCTTCCGGCACGCCGCTCGAGGCGCCCTCTGGTACGGCCTGACGCCGCCCCGCGAGACCACCGACGCCGAGCGCGCCGACGAGATCGCCCGGGTCAGCCTCGACCGGCTGGCGCCCGTCCGGCCCGACGCGCTGATCCTCTACGACGTGGACGGCGAGACCGGGCGCTCCCCCGCGGAGCGGCCCTTCCCGTTCGTCCCGATGATGGACCCCGCCGCCTTCCGGCGGCGGCACCTCGACGTCGGGGCGACGCCGGCCGTGATCTACCGCTGCGTCGGCAAGTACGCCGGCCCGGACCTGGCCCGCTGGCTGGCCGGGGCCGACCCGGCCGACACCCTGACGGTGCTGGTCGGGCCGTCGTCGCGGGACCAGCCGGTCGCCACCCGGCTCCCCGACGCCCACCGGCTCCACGCCGGGGTGAACCCGCGGCTGCCGCTCGGCGGTGTCGTCATCGCCGAGCGGCACGCCCGCCGCGGCGACGAGCACCTGCGGATGCTGGCCAAGCAGGAGGCGGGCTGCACCTTCTTCGTGTCGCAGATCTGCTACGACGTCGACCACACCCGGGACCTGCTCTCGGACTACGCCTACTCCTGCCGGGAGCGCGGACTGGCGCCCCGGCCCGTCGTGCTCACCACGTCGCCGTGCGGCTCGGAGCGGACCCTGGAGTTCCTCACCTGGCTGGGCATCGACGTGCCGCACTGGATCCGCAACGAGATCCGGTACCGCGACGACCCGCTCGCCGCGACCTACGACCACTGCGTGGACGCCGTCCGGGCCCTGGTCGCGTTCTGCCGCTCGCTGGAGCTGCCGTTCGGGATCAACGTGGAGAGCGTCACGAACCGCAAGGCGGAGATCGAGGCGTCGGTCGAGCTCGCCGTCGAGGTGCGCGGGCTGCTCGGCCGCTGAAGTCCATGATCACGGCGAAGTCCATGATCACGACTGGTTGGGGGCTTCCTCCCCCGACCTGCGGGTTTGTCACCCTCGACCGTAGGCTGGGCCGGTGTTGCGCAGATCGTCCCCCGGCCCGGCCCGTGTCGCGCTGCTGCCTGCTCCGGCGGCCCTGGCCGGGGCGGTGCTGCTCGCCGGGCTGCTCGGCGGGCTGCTCACCGGGTGCAGCAGCGACGCCCCACCGCCCGTCGACGTCGGCACGGTGGGCCGCGCGACGGTCACCGAGGTGGTCGAGGCGCCCGCGACCGTGGCCGCCCGCGCGAGCGCGTCGGTGACGGCGCCGGCGGCCGCCACCGTGACAGCCCTCGACGTCGCGGACGGCCAGACGGTGCGGGCGGGCCAGGTCCTGCTGCGGCTCGACTCCCCCGCCGCCCGGCAGGCCCTGGACGCAGCGACGAAGGCCGACGAGCAGGCCGCCGCAGCGGGCTCCGGCGGCGGGGTGCCCCGGATCGACCTCGCCGCCCTGCGCCGTCCCGACCCGACCGCCGACCAGGCCTTCGCCGAGGCGCGACAGGCCGCGGGCGCGATCCCGGACCCGCAGCTGCGCACCCAGGCGATCGCCCAGATCTCGGCCGCGCAGGCCGACCACCGGGCCGCCCGGGTCGCGCTCGCCCGCGCCGTGGACCAGCTCGGTGCCGGGCTGGGCAGCCTCACCCAGCTGACGTCGTCGCTGGCCAAGGCACAGCGGGCGCAGACCCGGGCGTCGGTGGCCGTGGCCCGGGCCGGCGTCGACGCGCTCACCGTGCGGGCGCCGATCGACGGGACCGTCGTGCTGGGCGGGTCGGGACCGGCGTCGGCGGGGTCCGCGCCGGACGTGTCGTCGGTGCTCCAGCAGCTGCCGGCCGGCGTCCAGGCCCAGGCCCAGGCGCTCCTGCCGTCGGGCGGCGCGGGCGGTGCCGGTGCGGGCGGCGGGTCGGCGACCGTCGTGGGGCTGCCGGCCGTCGGCGTCCCGGTGTCGTCGGGCGCGCCGCTGCTGACGGTCACCGACGTGTCGGCGCTCAGCCTCACCGCCTCGGTCGACGAGACCGACGTGCTGCAGGTGCTGCCCGGGGTCACCGCGGACGTCGAGCTGGACGCCGTCCCGGGCGCGGTCTACCCGGCCTCGGTCCGCTCGGTGGACCTGCAGCCGACGACGTCCTCCCGCGGCGGCGTCTCGTACGGCGTGCGGCTGAGCCTCGGCGCCGGCCGGACCGAGGCCGGCGAGCCTGCACCCGTGCCCCGCCCCGGCATGTCGGCGGTCGCCCGGCTCAAGGTGCGCACCGCGGCGGACGCCGTCAGCGTCCCGGCGTCCGCCGTCGTGCGGGACGACGCCCGCGACACGGTGTGGGTCGTCGACGCCGGCCGCGCGCGACGGCGCGAGGTGCGGCTCGGCGCGCAGGGCGACGAGCAGGTACAGGTGACGTCGGGGCTGGTGGTCGGTGACCGGGTCGTCGTGCGCGGGGCGGACCGGGTGGCCGAGGGCCAGCAGGTCGGCGACCGATGACGGACCCCGGCGGCCGGCCGGTCGTCGAGGCGGTGGACGTGACGCGCTCCTACCGGATGGCGGACGTCGAGGTGACCGCGCTGGCCGGCGTCAGCCTGCGGATCGACGCCGGCGAGTACCTCGCCGTCCTGGGACCGTCCGGCTCGGGCAAGTCGACCCTCATGCACCTGCTGGGCCTGCTCGACCGGCCGACGTCGGGCACGTTGCGCATCGACGGGCGGGAGGTCGCGGGCCGCTCGGACGCCGAGCTGGCGGAGCTGCGCAACGCCACGATCGGCTTCGTCTTCCAGTCGTTCCAGCTGCTCTCCCGGACCTCGGCGGTGGACAACGTGGCGCTGCCGCTGGTGTACCGCGGGGTCCGCGGACGGGAACGGCGGGAGCGCGCCGTCGCTGCGCTGCAGGCCGTCGGGCTCGGGCACCGCCTGGGGCATCGGCCGACCCAGCTCTCCGGCGGCGAGCAGCAACGGATCGCGGTGGCGCGGGCGCTCGTCGGCGGTCCGCGGGTGCTGCTGGCCGACGAGCCCACCGGCAACCTCGACAGCCGCACCGGCGCCGAGGTGATGGCCCTGGTGGAGCAGCTGAACGCCGAGCGCGGCGTCGCCGTCGTCCTCGTCACGCACGACGAGACGGTCGCCGCGCGCGCCCGGCGCCGGATCGTCATGCGGGACGGGCGCGTCGTCGAGGACAGCGCCGCCGGGGACGGCACCGTCGGGGACAGCGCCGTCGGGGACAGCGCCGTCGGGGACAGCGCCGTCGGGGACAGCGCCTCGTGAGGGTGTCCGAGGCCTTCGCCTCCGCCCTGACCGCGCTGCGGGCGAACCGGCTGCGCAGCGCGCTGACCATGCTGGGCGTCGTCATCGGGGTCGGGTCCGTCGTCCTGCTCGTCGCGATCGGCAGCGGCGCGAAGCGCGAGGTCGAGCAGCAGGTCGAGGGGCTGGGCTCGAACCTCATCCTCGTGGTGCCCGGCGAGTTCGCGCTGGGCTCGGCGCCGTCGGTCAGCCGCCTCAAGCTCGAGGACGTCGACTACCTCGGGCGGGTGGTCGGCAACCGGGGCAGCGTGGCGACGACCGTCTCCTCGGGCGAGGAGGTCCGGGTGGGGTCGCGGCGGGCCTTCGTCACCGTGAACGGGACCAACGAGAACGTGCCGCAGGTGTTCGACCGGCCGCTGGCCCGCGGGCGCTACCTCTCCCGCGCGGACGTCGACACCCGACGCCGGGTAACGGTGCTCGGCTCCCAGGTGGCGCACGACCTGTTCGGCGACGTCGATCCCCTGGGCCGCCAGCTCACCGTGGCCGGCGTCCGGTTCCGGGTGATCGGGGTGTTCGCGGAGGTCGGCTCCACGTTCGGCGTCAGCCGGGACCTGGAGATGCACGTCCCGGTGACGGCGGCGCAGCGCCTGTTCGGCGTAGACCGGATCGACGCGCTCGCCGTCAAGGCCCCGACCATCGACTCGATCGGCCGGCTGCAGACGACGGTCGTCGACGCGCTGCAGCGCAAGTACACCGGCGAGCGGTTCTCGGCCGTCACGCAGACCCAGATCCTCGGCACGATCGGCAGCATCCTGGGTCTGCTGACGGTGGTGCTGGGGTCGATCGCCGGCATCTCGCTGCTGGTGGGCGGGGTGGGGGTCTCCAACATCATGCTGGTGTCGGTGCGCGAGCGGACCCAGGAGATCGGACTGCGCAAGGCCCTCGGCGCCCGGCAGCGGGACATCCTGGTCCAGTTCCTCATCGAGGCCGTCCTGCTGACGACGATCGGCGGCCTGATCGGGATGACGCTCGGGGTGGCGGGCGCGGTGGCCGCCGACCGGTTCACCCCCCTGCCGACCGACGTCGCCTGGTGGTCGTTGGCGCTCGCGTTCGGGGTCTCGGTGGGGGTCGGCGTCTTCTTCGGCGTGTTCCCGGCCCGCCGCGCCGGCCGCCTGGAGCCGGTCACCGCCCTGCGCACCGAGTGATCGGCCCGGCCGGGCGCACGCGAGGTAAGGCCCGGCCGGGCCCTCGCCCGGCCCTCGGCCGGGTCCGTGATCGGCTCGGGGGCCGTCCGGGTGGTCCTGGGCGGCGGAACGAGTGCTGGGCACGAACAGTTGCCGACACAGCGGTGAAGGGTCGGACGGACGGGAGGGCGAGATGGACGACGCGGCGCCCGACCGGATGTTCATGGTCCCGGTCCCCGTCGCCTCGGGCGTCCTGTGGCTGCCGGTGGCCCACCGCGCCGGGCACCGCACGCTCTCCCGCCGTCCGGCCACGTCCCTGCGGCCCGCGGCGCGACCGCCCGGTCGGGGGTCGCTGCGCCACGACTTCCGGACGCTGCTGGGCGACCGGTCCGGACGCCCCCGGCAGGCGGTCGAGATCCCGCTGCGTGCGGACGACGGCGGGCCCGGGCCCGTCCTGCCGGCCGCCGTGGACACCCCGGCGCTGCCGCAGCCCGAGGTGGGGGCGCGCTCGGCACTGCTGATCGTGGTGCGGGCGGCCGGTGGCGCGTCGGGTGGCGGGTCCGATGGCGGCCGGGACGTCGGCGGTCGGGACGTCGTCCTCGAGGACAGCGAGCGGCTGCGCGCCGTCCTCGCCGACCCGGACGTGGGCGGCTACGCCGTCACCCTGTTGGCCGTCCGGACGGCGTCCGAGATCCGCAGCGCGGTCGAGGGGTTCCTGTCCGAGCGCGGCGCGGCGGACCAGGTCCTCGTGCACCTGGCCGTGCCCTCCCGGCTGGACACCCGGGAACGGCTGCTGCTGTGCGGCGCCGAGCACGTCAGCGGCGTCACCGACCCGGCTGCCGAGTGCCTCCCGGCACAGTGGCTCGCAGACCGGCTCGACGCCTGCCCGGCCCGCCGGCAGGTCCTCGTGCTCGATGTCCCGCACGGCTTCGCCTGGGGCCTCGGACCGGGGACCGGCGACCCGGCCCGCCCGCTCGTGGCCTGGGACGCCACCCGGACCCGGGTGGTCGTGACCGCTGGCCCGCCCGCGGGCGGGCTGCCCGCCGTGGGGCCGGCTCCCGGGGCGCCGGGAGCGCCGGGAGCGGGGCCGTCGCTGACGGCCCTGCTGGTCCACGGGCTGAGCACCGGGGAGGCGGACGCCGACGGCGACGGACTGGTGACGCTGGACGAGGCGTACACCTACATCCGGTCCCGGGCGGCAGCCGGGCCGGGCCCCACCCCCCGCCGCTGGGTCACCGGACGGCAGACCCTGCTGCTGGCGCGCAACCCGCACGCGGGCGGTTCCACCGGCGGCGGGCCGGTACCGACGTCGGACGCCGCGGCGGCCCTCCGACCGGTCAGCGACGCCGTCGTCGAGCCGCCACTCGCACCGCAAGCGGCCCCCGCACCGCAGCCCGGCCCGGCGTCCGACCCGACGCCGAACCCGACGCCGAACCCGGCGGCCGACCCGACGCCGGAGCCGGCGGCCGGCCACGCGCCGGAGCCGGACCCCGACCTGATGCGCGCCCTGCGCGTGGCGCGGACCCTCGACCCGGCCCAGGCGCTGGCCGCCGTCCAGGGGCTGGACGCCGACCAGATCCTGGAGGTCGCGCAGGCCCTGCGACTGGCGACCCCCGCGCCCGGACCGACCGTCCCGGCACCCCGCCGCCGGCAGCTCGGCGACATCCTGCTGGAGCGCGGGGTGCTCACCCCCGAGCAGCTGGGGACCGCCCTGGCGGCGCAGCAGGGTCACGCCGGTCCGCGGCGGCCGCTGGGCCGGATCGCGGTCGAGCTGGGCCTCGCCGGCGAGCGCGAGGTCGCCGGGTGCCTGGCGCAGCTGCTCAACCTCGAGCTCGTCGACCTCTCCCGCCAGGTGCCCGACCCGAACCTGGTGCGGCTGCTCCCCCGCGCCGTCGCCGAGCGGACCCGCATGATCGTCATCGACCGTACCGCCCGGGGCGAGCCGGTCGTCGCGGCGTCGGACCCGACGAACGTGGTCGCGTTCGACGACGTCCGGCTCTACACCCGTAGCCCGAACCTCAAGATCTGTGTCGCCCTCGACACCCAGATCACCGACCAGCTGAACCGGGTGTGGTCGCTGGAGTCGGACACCTCGGGCGTCGCCGAGATCGTCGAGGAGGCGGCCGGCCGCGCACGCCAGGACGAACCCGAGCAGTGGCGTGCCGCCGAGGACGAGGACGCCCCGATCGTGCGGCTGGTCACCCAGATCCTCGCGGACGGCGTCCGGCAGCGGGCCTCGGACATCCACCTGGAGGTGCAGCGGGACACCCTGCGGGTCCGGTACCGGGTCGACGGCCTGCTGCGTGACGTGATGGAGGCCCCGCGCCGGGTCGCCACGTCGGTGATCAGCCGAGTGAAGATCATCTCTGGCCTGGACATCGCCGAGCGCCGGGTGCCGCAGGACGGCCGTACCCGGCTCACGGTCGAGGGGGTGGCCATCGACGCCCGGGTCAGCACCCTGCCGAGCCTGCACGGCGAGAAGGTGGTGATCCGCCTCCTGACCCGCGGGGACGCCGTCCCCGGCCTGGCCTCGCTCGGCTTCGAACCCGGCCAGCTCGCCCTCCTGACGAGCGCCCTCGCCGCGCCCCAGGGCCTCATACTCATCACCGGCCCGACGGGATCCGGCAAGACGAACACCCTCTACTCCGCGATCGCGCACATCCGCTCCCCCGAGCTGAACATCGTGACCCTGGAGGACCCGGTCGAGGTGCAGCTGCCCGACATCACCCAGGTCGGGGTGAGCGAGCGGACCGGGATGACCTTCAGCCGCGGGCTGCGTGCCATCCTGCGGCAGGACCCCGACGTGATCCTGGTGGGCGAGGTCCGGGACGGCGAGACGGCGCAGTTGGCGCTGAAGGCCGCGATGACCGGGCACCTGGTGCTCAGCACGCTGCACACCAACTCCGCGGTCGCGGCGCTGACGCGCATGGTGGACATGGGGGCGGAGCCGTTCGTCGTCGCGTCGTCCCTGACGCTGTCGGTGGCGCAGCGCCTCGTCCGCACGCCGTGCCAGGCGTGCGCGGTGCCGTACCGGCCGGACGACGTCACGCTCGACCTGCTCGGCGTCCGGCCGGAGGACCTCGCGACCGCCACCTCGCGCAAGGGCGCGGGCTGCCCGGAGTGCGGCGGGTCCGGCTACCGCGGGCGGAGCGCCGTCTACGAGGTGCTGGACGTGGACGCCGCGATGCGGCAGGTGCTCCTCAAGGACCCGACCGAGGCGGCGGTGGCGGCACGGGCGGCGGAGGCCGGCATGGTCGGCCTGCGCGCGTCCGCCGTCCTGGCGGCGCTGAAGGGCCGGACGACGTTCGAGGAGGCGTTGCGCGTCACCTCACGGTGAGCCGGGCTCCGGTGCCCGACGCCGCCCAGGGCCTGGTCACGGCTTGCGGGCGAGGCCCCCGAGGATGGCCATGTTCGGCGAGCGGTAGACGTCGCCGATCGGCTGGACCAGCGCCAGCTCGCCGAAGAGCGCGTCGATCTCGGCATGGGTGCGGAAGATGAGCCGCGACGACACCTGCTCGTACGCCGCGAGCGTGCGGGCCAGGACCGGCGGCTCCACCCCGTGACTGGTGACGGCCGTGATCGCGACGTGGCTGCCCGCGGGCAGCTCGCTGAGGTAGCGCTCGACGACGTGCGGCGCCACCGCCACGTCGACGAAGTGGAGCACGGCGATCATGAGCAGGCCGATGGGCTGGTCGAAGTCGACGAGCCGACGGGTGGTCGGGTCGTCGAGGACGGCGGACGGCTCGCGCATGTCGTGAGACAGGACGACGGTGCGCGGGTCGGCGTGGAGGAGGGCCCGGTTGTGGGCGAGCACGAGCGGGTCGTTGTCGACGTAGACGACGGCCGACTCGGGCTGGATCGCGCGGGCCGTCTCGTGGACGTTGGGCGAGGTCGGGATACCGGCGCCCAGGTCGATGAACTGCCGGATGCCGGCGTGCGCCATGGCCTCGACGGCCTCGATGAGGAACTGCCGGTTGGCCCGTGCCACGTGGTGGCCGTCGGGGATGACCGCCCAGATCCGCTCGGCGACCGCGCGGTCGACCGGGTAGTTGTCCTTGCCGCCGAGGGCGTAGTCGTAGATCCGGGCGGCGCTGGGAACGGAGGTGTCGACCGGCGGCGGCACCCAGCCGCTGTCGTCGTCGACCCAGCTCCAGTCTTCCGATCCCATCCCGCCGCGCCCCGATCCTTGTATGCCTCGACCTGTCCGCCTCGACCTGCGTGCCTCGACGTACGACTGCGCCCCCGAATCACCTTAACCCGCGCCAACCCGTCCGGAGGGGCGGATACCAGACCCACGTCGACCGCCGGCCCGGTCATTCCGGGATGTCATGCCCCGCCGGGATGGTGTGACGCCCACCATGTCATTCCCTGGGAACACGGCGGGCCCACCGACATCGACGGCATGGCCTGCTGTGCCCACATCACCACACGGCTCACCATGCCGGAACGTACGGGCTGCAGATGCGGGACCGGGTGCCGTGGGTGCGGGTCCCGGCCTGGGTGGATCCGGCACGCCCCTGGCTGCGCAACACCACCCGCGACCAGCAGACCGTCGACACCCGCGTCCACCAACTCACCGACCACCCCGACACGGACACCGACGCTGCCGCCGACGCGGCGTGAGCGAGCCCGGCACCACGTGCGCTCAGGGGGCGGTCGACTCCGCCCGCCCCTGCTCGAAGAAGGCGAGGACGCCGTCCACGCCGGACGGCTCGGTCAGTTCGGACAGCCGGCGCGCCGCGCCGAACGGCGCGTTCCAGAAGGCGCCGGTCCGCGGCTCGTGCGGGCCGACGTACGCGTAGGGCCACGGCTCGAACCCGTCGCCGGGCGAGACCCCGTAGTTGACCGCGTCCCGGACGATCGCGACGTCCAGATGCTCGGGCCACACCACCGGCGCCTGCTCGGGGTCGAACCGGCGCAGCGCCTCGTCACCGACCCGCCACGCCCCCAGGATCAGGGTGAGGGCGGCCGGATCGACCTCGGCCACGTGGTCGGGGCCGCACCCCGACGCCGGTGGGTACGGCGGGTCGATCAGGCCGAACCCCACCGACAGGTCCCGGGCCAGCTCCCCCAGCGGGCCCGCGAACGGCAGGGCGTGATCGCCGGGCGTCCGGACGACGGTCCCGTCGGGCCGCAGCTGGAGCCGTTCCGGGATCCCGGGCAGGTCCGGCGTGCTCAGAGAGCCGTCCACCGTCCGCAGCCGGATCGAGCGCGTCCCGGCCCGCGCCGCCACGGCGAGCACGTGCTCGGCCAGGCCGTGCACGGACGTCCGGGTAGCGGCCAGCACCTCGACGGTCAGTTCTCGGGTCACGATGAGCCTCCGCGCTGATGGGGATGAGCCCGGCGATCGTGTCAGCGCGGCCCTCCGGGGACAACCACGCCGACCGTTGCCGCTCGACGCCGCGCGCCTTTCTCAGGCATAATGTCGATCAATTCAATCAACAGGGTGGGATGAATGTGACGAACCGCCTGATCGGCCTGTTCGCCCTGGTGGTGGTCGCCGTCGCGCTCGCCGCGCTGGTGCGCCGGCGCGGCGTCCGGGCCCGCGAGGTCACCGGAACCGCCCGGCTCACGGCCGCGCAGCTGGGCCGGCCCCTCGGGGCCGAGGTCACGTTCGTCCAGTTCTCCACGGCCACCTGCGCGACGTGCCGCCCGGTGCGCCGCACCCTGGGCGAGCTCGCGGCCGACGCCACGGACGTCGCACACGTCGAGCTCGACGCCGAGCACCACCCGGACCTGGTCCGGGAGCACCGGGTCCTCACCACACCGACCGTGCTCGTGCTCGACCGCGCAGGGTTCGTGCGACGCCGGCTGGCGGGCGCGATCGACCGGCGGGCGCTGCACGAGGCGCTGGCCGCCGTCCGACCGGCCGCCACCACGCCGACCACCACGCCGACCACCACGCCGACCACCACGCCGACCACCACGCCGGCACCCCGTCCCGGAACAGAGGTCCACCATGGCTGACGCTCCCCCCGCCGCCGTCCCTGCGACCGGGGCACCCGCCGGGATCGACCCGCGCGGCCCCCGCTTCGCGGCCGGGATCACCGCCGTCGTGCTGGCCGTCACGGTCCTCACCGGCAGCGCCTGGCTGCTCGCGGCCCAGGTCGCCGTGTTCGCGGTCGGCAGCCTGTTCGGCGTCCAGCGGTCGCCCTACGCCTGGCTCTACCGGCGCGCCGTCCGGCCGCGCCTCGGGCCCCCCGCCGAGCTGGAGGACCCGGCCCCGCCCCGCTTCGCCCAGACCGTCGGCCTCACCGTCACCGGGATCGCCCTCCTGCTCGCGATCGCCGGTGTCGACCTCGCCGTCGAGATCGGTGCCGGGCTGGCCTTCGTCGCCGCGTTCCTCAACGCCTCGGTCAACTACTGCCTGGGCTGCCAGCTCTACCTGCTGCTGCTCCGCGCCCGCCCGACCCCCCGGACCAGTCACTAGCCGAGCGGCCGCCCGGCCCGCAACTCGGCGACCAGGCTCTTGACGACGACCGACAGGTCGCCGCCGGCGGCGTCGGCCACCGCGCGCTGCCGGTCGTACGAGGCCCCCGCCCGGACGACGTCCTCGACACCGGCCAGCTCGGCCACGCACCCCAGCCGCCGGGCGACGGGGGCCAGCCGGTCGAGGAGGTCGGCGAGATCGTCCGTGACCAGCCGCTCCACGACCGGACCGCCCGGACGCCCGCCGGACCCGGCGTCCACCACGACGATCGCGTCCAGCCCGTACCGCGCCGCCCGCCACTTGTTCTCCTGGACGTGCCATGGCGCCAGCCGTGGCAGCGCCCGTCCCGCCTGCCACCGCTCCCCCAGCTCGACGACGAGGCAGTGCGTCAGCGCGGCGAGCGCACCCACCTCGTGCAGGGTCGGCACCCCGTCGCACGCCCGCGTCTCCAGCGTGCCGAGCCGCGGTGAGGGCCGCAGGTCCCAGCGCAGCTCCGACACGTCGTCGATGACACCCGTGGTCAGGACGTCGTCCACGAACGCCTCGTACTCCGGCCACGTCGCGAACTGGAACGGCAGCCCCGCGGTCGGCAGCTGCTGGAAGATCAGGGCGCGGTTGCTGGCGTAGCCGGTGTCCGTGCCCGCCCAGAACGGGGAGGACGCCGACAGCGCCTGCAGGTGCGGGTGGTAGCAGAGCATCGCGTCCAGCAGGGGCAGCACGGCGTCACGCGACGGGATCCCGACGTGGACGTGCACGCCGTAGATCAGCATCTGCCGACCCCACCACTGGGTCCGCTCGATGAGTTTCGCGTAGCGCTCGCCCCGCGACACCACCTGCTCGTCCCACCGGGCGAAGGGGTGCGCGCCGGCGCAGAACAGGTCCACCCCCAGCTCGTCGCCGGCCTCCCGGACGGCCTCCAGGGTGCCCGCCAGGTCGTCGACCGCCTCCCCCGCCGACCGGCACACGCCGGTCACCAGCTCGACGGTGTTCGTCAGCAGCTCTCCCGCCAGGCGACCGCCGACCTGCGGGTACCGGGCCCGGACGGCGGCGATCACCGCCTCCGCCGCGGGGCGCAGGTCACCGGTCGCGGGGTCCACCAGGCCCAGCTCCCACTCCACCCCGAGCGTCCAGTCCGCCGACGGGCGGAAGTCCACCGTCACGACGACTCCCTCCACGCCGGACGCCGGCCTCCCGCCCGCGGCGGACGGTGAACCGCGTCACCCGGTGTCCCTTAGTCCACTATCTCGATCCATACTGTCCCATGGCCATTCCGGACTTCTTCGTCATCGGCGCGCCGAAGGCTGGGACGACGGCACTGCACGCCGCGCTCGCGCGGCACCCGCAGTTGTACCTGTCGCCCGTCAAGGAGCCCAAGTTCTACCTGTGCGACGAGCGGCCGCCACGGCGCCGGGAGCACCGTGGCCCGGGCGACGCGCACAGCCGGCACGAGTGGATCTGGCGCCGGGACCGCTACCAGGCCCTGTTCGACGGCGCCCCGGCCGGCACCCTGCGGGGCGAGAGCACGCCGTTCTACCTCGCCGATCCGGACGCGCTCGCCCGGATCCGGACCGAACGCCCCGACGCCCGGCTCGTCGCCGTCCTGCGCGACCCGGTCGACCGGGCGTACTCCAACTGGATGCACCTGTGGTCCGACGGGCTGGAGACCGAGGCGGACGTCGTCCGCGCCGTCGCGGCCGAGGACGCCCGGCGCGCCGCCGGGTGGGCCCCGTTCTGGCACTACCGGCGCCTCGGGGAGTACGGCCGCCAGCTGCAGGCGCTGTACGAGCTCTTCCCCCGCGAGCAGGTCCACGTGCTGCGCTACCGCGACCTTGTGGACACGCCCGCGGCGGCGGTCGGAGCCGTGTGCGCCTTCCTCGGCGTCGATCCGGGCGACCCGCCGGTCCCCCGGCCGGAGAACACCCGGCCCTTCGCGCCCGACACGGCCCGCACCCGTCGGCTCGCGCGCGTGGCGCGCGCCGGCGCCTGGGCCGGTCAGTGGTTCCCGCCGCGGGCCTGGCGCATCGCCGCGCGTCCGGTGCTGCGGGCCCTGCAGTCGACCGACACGCCCCGGCCGATCCTGACCGCCGACCAGCGGGTGCAGTTGCTCACCTACTTCGAGGCCGACATTCGGCTCCTCGGCCAGGTCACCGGCCGGGACTACTCGGACTGGCTCGGTCCCGCCGGTCGCGGCGCCTTCGCCGATCGCCGCGACCCCGACCTGGCCCCCGCCAACCAGCCCGACGACTGACCCGCGCCTCCGGCGCTACACGGGCTGCGCCTGCGGCGTGACCACCTGGGTGAACAGGTCGTGCGCGCCGTCCGGCCGGGCCGCCTCGAAGTAGAGCCGGTGGCCACCCCCGGGCAGCGGCACGACGGTCAGGTACCGCAGCGCGCCCCGGGGATACGGCGACCCCGCCACCGGGGCGTCCCCCACCGACCGGTAGCTGCCGTCGGGGCCGGGCAGCGCCAAGCCCGTGCGCTCGCACCAGTTCTCCTCCGCGGACGCCCGGCCGTCGAAGTACAGCACCGCGGACCCCGCCGAGGCGCCCGCCGAAGCGCCCGCCACGGTGAGGACGGCGGTCACCCGGGTCCCGCGGCGGCTCCAGCCCTCGGCGGGCGGGGCGAGCACCGCCTCTCCGAGCTCCCAGGTGAGGCCGTCGGCGCTGGTCGCCAGGCGGGTGACCATCCGGTCCTCGGCTCCCGGCAGGTCCAGCGGATGGCAGCACACCCACATCCGCCAGCCGTGCGCGTCGACCTCCACGACCGGGTCCTTGACCCCGACCGTCTCGTCGCCGGGCAGCACCGTCACCGGCGTGGCGGCGGGCAGCGCCTCGACCGTGTCGGCGTCCAGGGCATCGATCCGCCAGTGCTTGGACCCGGGCGTGGCGCAGCTGACGTACAGCCGCCAGCCGCCGTCCGGACGTCGGACCAGCGCCGGCCGCTCGAGGGACGCCGCCCCGAACGCCGTCACCGGCACCTCCCCGACCGGCTCGAACCGCAGGCCGTCGTCCGAGCGCGCCAGGGTGACGCCGATCCCGCGACCCAGCCCCAGCGGCCGGCGCAGCCGGTAGGCCAGCCACCACACGCCGTCGGCGAGCACGACGCTGGGGGCACCCGCCCAGTACCCGGGCCCTTCGCCAGGAGCGGTGATCACCGTCACGGCGCGGTCGACGTCGGGCAGCGGCGGACTGAAGGGCGGCTGAGGCTGGGTGGGCTGGGTGGGCGTCAAGGTGTCATCCGATCGCTCGGCCTTCCGGCGGTCTTCCTGATATCGTCAGTCAACTTTATCCATTGAACGGTCGGTCCGGAGGTTCCGTTGCCCTACCACTGGTTCCTGCCGTCCAACGGCGACGGCCGGCAGGTCGCCAACGTCGTCGCCCGCGAAGGCGTGGGCGCCGGCGCGCTGAGCCGGCCGGCGTCCGTGCGGTACCTCGCGCAGGTGGCCCGGGCAGCTGAGGAGTCCGGCTTCGAGGCCGTCCTCACCCCCACCGGATCCGGCTGCGAGGACGCCTGGATCCTCACCGCGACCCTCACCCAGCACACCGAGCACCTCAAGTTCATCGTGGCGTTCCGGCCCGGGTTCATCGCGCCGACCCTGGCCGCGCAGCAGGCCGGCACGTTCCAGCGGCTCTCCGGCGGCCGGCTCATCGTCAACATCGTGTCCGGCGGTGACCCCGTCGAGCAGCGCGGGTACGGGGACACCCTCTCGCACGACGAGCGCTACCGGCGGACGGCGGAGTTCCTGGCGGTCTTCCGCGCCGCCGCCGGGACGGCACCGTTCCGGCACGAGGGCCCGCACTACACCGTGGACCGGCGCGACCCGGCACCGCTGGCCGCACCGACGCCGCCGATCTTCTTCGGCGGCGCGTCCCCGGCCGGCCAGGACGTCGCCGCCCGGCTGGCCGACGTCCACCTCTCCTGGGGCGAACCGCTCGACGACCTGGTGGAACGGCGGGCCCGGCTCGACTGGACCGCTCGCGCGTACGGACGCCGGCTGAGCTTCGGCGTCCGGGTGCACGTCATCGCGCGGGACACCGCCGAGGAGGCGTGGGCCGAGGCCGACCGGCTGCTCGCGGCCATGGACCCGGCGGCGGTGGCGGCCGCGCAGGCCCGGTTCGCCCGGATGGACTCGGTCGGCCAGCAGCGGATGACGGAGCTCAACGCCGGCCGGCCCGACGGGCTCGTGATCGGCCCCAACCTGTGGGCCGGGGTCGGCCTGATCCGTGAGGGAGCCGGGACGGCGCTCGTGGGCAGCCACGACGAGGTCGCCACCCGGCTCGCCGAGTACGCCCGATGCGGGTTCGAGCACGTCATCCTGTCCGGCTGGCCGCACGTCGAGGAGGCGTACCGGGTCGGCGAGGAGGTGCTCCCCCGGGTCCGCGGCCTGCTCACCCGCCGCGCGCGGCCCGCCCGGCGCCGGTCGGCCGCCGTGCGCCGCTCCCGGCCCGCGCCTGCCCCGGCGCTCCCCTGACGCCGGGCGGCGCCCGGAGCCCCGCACGCAGGCTCAGCTCGCGGGTGACGGCGGCGTGACCCGGGTGGCGGTCGGACCGGACCGGCGGTCGATCTCGCCCAGGATCCGGTCGCGGAACTCCTGGGCGTAGGCGACCTGCGTCCTCAACTCCATGATCCGCTTCTGGACCGCCTCGGTGAACGCCTGGAGCTCGAGCAGCGCGTCGTCCACCGGGACCTCGCCCGCGCCGTCCAGGCCGTCGACGAGCCGCAGCAGCCGCGCCATCTCGTCCAGCGGGTACCCCAGCGGCTTCATCCGCTTGATGAGCAGCAGCCGCTCGACGTCCTCGGCGCGGTACAGGCGGAACCCGCCCGCCGTCCGCCCGGACGGCGTCACCAGCCCGATCTCCTCGTAGTACCGGATCGTGCGCAGGCTGAGGCCCACCTCGTCGGCCACGCGGCCGATGTGCATGAGCTCGTCCATCGACGGGTCCGTCCGGTTCGGTAGGAGGGCCGGTCGACCGTAGCAGGCACGCCCGGGTCACCGAGGGGCGACAGCCGGTGCCGGCAGGCGGTCCAGCCAGGTCGCGTCCTTGCGGCGCAGCGCGGGCCGCTCGACCAGCCGCCACGAGCCGTAGGCGAGCAGCGCGGCGAGCGCGAGCGCCGTCACCGTGAACGCCGGCCGGCCGGCGACGTCGAACCCGGCGCTGACGAGCGCCAGCTCGACCGGCCAGTGGTAGACGTACAGCCCGTACGAGAGGTCGGCGCCCGGCTCCCAGCGCCACGGCAGCGCGACGACCGCCCAGAGGAGCAGGTACGCGAACGCCGGCGCACCCAGGCTGCGGTAGTCCTCGAACAGCGCGAGCGAGACCCCCAGGACGACGACCGCGAGCGCGAGCAGCGGCGCGGGGAACGCGATCCGGTGCGCGTAGACGTGCCCCAGGGCGCCGAGGAGGAACAGCAGCAGGAAGCGCGTGAGGAAGTCCGGACCGGCCCCGCTGAGGCCGGTCACGTGCGCGGTGTGGAGCAGCAGCACCGCGACGGCGAGCAGCAGCACCCCGTGCGCGCGCAGCTTCGCCGCCACCCATCGGCGCGTCCCGCGCCGCCCGGCGCGGACCGGGCCGGCGCGGTGCCGGCGCAGCAGGCCGACGGTCACGCACGCACCGACCACGAGGTAGCAGACCGCCTCGTAGAAGAGGGTCCACAGCGAGCCGTTCATGGCGTCCCCGTGCGCGTCGTTGAGGCCGTTGATCCCCCACTGGCGCATCAGGAGCCCGGCGTTCACCGCGACGAAGGAGATCGCGGACTCCGGCCCGGTGAGCAGTTCGGTGAGCGGCACGCCCTGCAACCAGGCCAGGAGCGGGGCGAACCCCAGGGCCACGACGAGCAGGCACACCCAGAAGCCGGGCAGGATCCGCAACGCCCGGTGCCACAGGAAGCGCCGCAGCGAGCGCAGGCGGACGGCACTCCGCGTGACGAGGAAGCCGCTGATGACGAAGAACCCGTCCACGGCCAGGTCTCCGACCGGGGTGTCGCGCAGGTGCGGCTGGTCCCGCCAGCCGAGTTCCTGGGCGTGGACCAGGGCCACCGTGGCCGCGAGCAGCAGCCGCAGGACGGAGAGGCTGTTCGCGCGCGGGTCGAACCGCTGCCGCAGCGTCGGGCCGCACCGGGAGCCGGCGGGCCGAGCGCCCCTGGGGGCCGGCGCGAAGACGGGAGCGGGCGGGGTGGCAGGCGGGATGGCGGGCGGGATGGCGGGCGGGATGGCGGGCGGGGTGGCAGGCACGGACATGGGTGCGGGCAGCCTCGTCGATCGGGGAACGGACAGCCGCCCCGAACCGGGACGAACGGGTCGACGCCAGGACTCTACCGACTCTTCCGTTACGTCAGGGTCACTTATGGCCCAGAGTGACCGGACCGGCCGTCGTCCTGCCTTTCGCCGGCCCGGGCCAGGCCCGCTCTCAAGCCGGTCACCCGGACGGCCGATCCCGGGGGAAGTCGGCCGTCGGGGCCGCGACCCGAGGAGGCCGGCGTGACGGGACTGCACAGGATCGGTGGCCCCCTGCAGCGACCCCTGCAGCGACCCCTGCAGCGACCCGGGCAGCGACCCGGGCAGCGACCCGGGCAGCGACCGGGGCAGCGGCGCGGGACATGGTCGGCGGCCACCGCGACGGCCGCCGGGGTGACGACCGCGCTGGCCGCGCTGCTGGGCGTGACGGCCGCCGGTCCGGCCGCGGGCGACGTCCTGCGCCGGGCCGTGATCGACCCGCCCCGGGCCGAGCGGCTGCACGCGATCGGTCGCTGGCAGGAGATCGCCGGCCGGCTCGAGCGCGCCTCGGCCACCGATCCGTTCTACGTGGCCGCGGACGCCGCCTCCGACCTCACCTCACGGGTGGCGGTCGCCGGCTGGTCCGCCCCCGAGATCCCCCGGCTGGTCGACGCCCTGGTGGCCACCGCGAACCCGGACGGCGGGTACGGACTGGCCCGGCCGTGGGACGCCTACCAGGACGGCACCGTCAACCCCGCGACGACGTCCTACGCGGCGACGACGGCCGGGCACGTCGGCCCGGTGCTGCTCGCCGGGCTCGCCGCCGGCGTCGTCCCCGTCCCCGCGGTCACCCGCGCGATGGACTCCCTGCTCGACCAGCGCCGTTCCTACGGCGGCCGGTGCATCGCCTACAGCAACGCCCCCGCCGATCTGGCGAAGCCCTGCGTGTGGAACGTGCACTTCGGGGCGGCCGACTGGGTGCTGCGCGCCGCGCGGGCCACCGGCCACCGCCGGACGGACGCCGAGCACCTGGCCCGGGTGGCGACGTCCTGGCTCGCCGTCCTGCCGCAGAACCCCGCGACCGGCTATTGGGCCTACTCGTCGGCGGGAGGCGCCCCTCAAGACCTCGGGCACCAGATCTGGACGGCGACCGCCGTCGACAGCCTGCTCGGCACCCGGACGCGACGGACCTCATGCTCAGCCGGCCCCTGTGGCGCCGGCAGGCCGAGCGTTTCCACGACTACAACGCGGCCGCCGCGCTCGGCGTCATCACGCTGCGCGACTGCCGCTACGGCACCGACCCCACCGTGCTGCGCTACGCGGGGTCCACCGAGAACGGTTCGCCGTACGCGCTCAAGGTCATCGGTGCGCGGGCGCGGACCATCCTGAGCACCTGCTTCCCGGCCGACCGTGCGGGCGTTCGGGCCGGCGGCCGGCCCGTGGACGACGGGCGGCGCGCGGCTGCCGTCGTCCCGGTGCTGCGCGACCTCGGCTGACGTCCCGGCGCCCAGGTGCCGGGAACCCGGCTTCGCCGGCGGCGCCGGCCGGTGAGAAGGTGTCCGGGTGATCGAGCTGCTGGCACCGGACCAGATCGAGCGGATGCGCCCGGCGGGCCGGTTCGTCGCCGAGGTGCTGGCGACCCTCCGTGACCGGGTCGAGCCCGGGGTCAACCTGCTCCAGATCGACGCCTGGGCCGCCGAGCTGATCCGCCGGCGAGGCGCGACGTCCTGCTACGTCGACTACGCGCCGTCGTTCGGGCGCGGGCCCTTCGGCAAGGTCATCTGCACGTCGGTCAACGACGCGGTGCTCCACGGGCTCCCGCACGACGCTGTCCTGCGCGAGGGCGACCTGCTCAGCCTGGACTTCGCGGTGAGCGTCGACGGCTGGGTCGCCGACTCCGCGATCACGTTCGCCGTCGGCGGCCCGGCCGACCCCGCCGACCAGCTCCTCGTCGACACCACGCGCGCCGCGCTCGACGCGGCGATCACGGCCGCGGTGGTGGGCCACCGGCTCGGGGACGTCTCGGCGGCCATCGGCGGCGTCCTGATCGGCGCGGGGTACGAGGTCAACACCCAGTTCGGCGGTCACGGTGTCGGCCGGACCATGCACCAGGACCCGCACGTGCCGAACCAGGGCCGCCCCGGGCGCGGCTACCCGCTGCGACCCGGGCTCGTGCTCGCGCTGGAGCCGTGGGTCATGGCCGGCACCGCCGAGCTGCGGGTCGACCCGGACGGCTGGACGCTGCGCAGCGGCAACGGGCGCAACACCGCCCACCACGAGCACACCGTGGCCATCACCGAGGACGGACCGCTCGTCCTGACCACCCTGGACTGATCCCGGATCGGCCCGGCCGCAGCCGTCGGGTGACCTCCGTGGTGGCGACCAGCCGACCGGCCCGCCAGACGTGGGTGGGCGGGTCTTGGTCGGCGAGGACGTCGGGCCAGGTGCCGGCGCGGTAGAGCTGCAGGTCCGCGCGGGCGCCGGGCACGAGGCCGTAGGCGTCCCCGAGGCGCCAGGCGGCGGCCGGCACCGTCGTGACGGCGGCCAGCACGAGGTCCAGCTCGGCGGGGGTCGTCAGGTGCGCGGCGTGCGCGCTGATCAGCGCCACCTCCAGCATGCTGCCGCGGCCGAACGGGTAGAACGCGTCCCGCACGCAGTCCTGCCCGAAGGCCACCGGGACGCCGGCCGCCAGGAACTCGCTCACGCGCGTCGTCCCCCGCCGCACCAGCCCGCGGTCCCCGCGGCCCTGCAGCACGAGGTTCGTGACCGGGTTGCTGGCCACCGTGATGCCGGCCCGGGCGCAGCCGGCGATGACGTCGTCCGCGTACGCGTCGTCCGCGGCCGCCAGCGCGCAGACGTGCCCCACCGTGACCCGGCCCTGCCAGCCGCGCCGCTCGGTCTCCTCGACGACCGTCGCGAGGGTGCGGACGGAGCCGTCGTCCGTCTCGTCCACGTGCAGGTCGACGTCGACGTCGAACCGCTGCGCCAGCTCGAAGCAGAAGCGCACGTGCTCGCGCCGGGCCGCGTCGTCCACCTCCCAGTGCGGCATCCCGCCGACGATGTCCGCGCCCTCCTCCAGCGCCGCCACCATGAGGTCGGCGGTGCCCGGGTCCCGCAGGATCCCCTCCTGGGGGAAGGCGATCGTCACGACGTCGGCGAGGTCGGCGCGCTCCCGGGCCGCCGTCTGCACTCCCCGCAGCGGCATGAGCCCGCCCAAGGTGTCGACGTCGACGTGGGTGCGCAGGCGCGTGGTGCCGTGCAGGACATGACTGTCGATCACCGCACCGGCCCGCGCCGCGACCTCCTCGACCGTGTACGCGCGCTTGACCTCCTGCGTCGCGCCGATGGCCCAGGCGAGGTCGCCGGCGTGCGCGCTCCCCGGGAACGTCCGGTCGAACGGCAGGCGGCCGCGGATCCCGACCTTGTCGAGGTGCACGTGCGTGTCCACGAACGCCGGCAGCAGCAGCCCGCCCCCACCGCGGACGACGTCGCCGTCCTCCGCGACGTCCACGGCAGCAGGGCCGGCGGCAGGGCCGGCAGCAGGCTCGGCCCCCGGTGGCCTCGCGGGTCGCAGGGCCGCCACCCGGCCGTCCGCCACGACGACGTCCAGCCGCCGCCCGTCGACCGTCCGCACGTCCGCGACGACGAACCGCCCGTCCCGCGCATCGCTCATGGCGCCGATGATGCCCGCCCCGGTCACGCCGCGGGCAGGCGCACCCAGAAGACGTGGTTCAGGTTGCGTCGGGACACCCCGGACGTCGTCTCGGGGGTGCGCGCCTCGAGGTCGAGCCAGACGGCGTAGTCGAGGCCCGGCTGCAACCCCGGCACGGTCATGACGATCGAGCGGCAGCCCGCGGGCGGGACCACCCGGGTCCAGACGACGGGCGGCTGGCGCACCGAGCCCCCCGGCGTCGCCGGGGCCAGCCAGCGCTCCTCGGCCACCCCGACCCAGTACGCGACGGCGGCCGGGTCCCCGTTGTGCCACCAGGTCATCACGGCGGAGGCGGGGGTCGTGGTGATCGTCATCGGCACCGGCGTCCCCGGCCCGTAGAGCGGCAGGCACCGGCCTGCTGCGGTCGGCGAGCCGGTCGGCGAGGCCGTCGACGACCTCGACGGCGACACCGCCGACCCGGACGGCGACGGCGACGACGCGGACGACGCGGCGCGGGTCACCCCGCCCCGGGTCGTCGCGGCCGTCGTCACCGTCGCGGCCCTCGCCGCCCCGGCGGCACTGGTCGCCGTCCGGCCGTCGGCGGCCGCCAGCTCCAGCGAGGTGTCCCCGCCGTCCCCGCGGAACACCAGCAACGCGACGGCGACGGCGACGACCAGAACCCCGGACGACGCGGCCAGGGCGCGCCCGTGCCGCACGCGGACGACGCGCCCGGCTCCTGCCACGTTCGCTTCTCGGCTCCGTCCTGCCCGAGCTGAAGCCGCGAGCGAACCCGACCGGCACGCCACCCCACGCCGGACCCGCCGTGCCCTAAGGTGGGCGCCGACCGTCGTGACGGACGGGAAGCCGGTGCAAGTCCGGCGCGGTCGCGCCACTGTGACCGGGCGGAGCCCGACAGGGATCCGCCCGGCAGCCAGACCTCGAGCCGTCACAGCCACCGCCACAGGGACGCTCGATCCCAGGAGGTCCAGATGTCCGACGCTGCTCTCGTTCCCGCCCTTCCCGCCGTACTGCCGACGGCCGGTGTCACGCCGCTCCCGCTGCGCGAGCTGCTCCCGTGGGCCGTCCTCGCCCTGCTGCTGGCGGTCATCGTCGTCTACTTCGTCGGCGCGGAGCAGGGCGCCACCTCGGTGTTCTCGGGCGGCTTCGTGCACGAGTTCACCCATGACGGGCGCCACCTTCTCGGCTTCCCCTGCCACTGAGCGGCGCGGATCCGATGTCGGCACGCTCCCTGCTCCTGCGCGGGATGGGGGTCGGCCTGGTCGCCGGCCTGCTCGCGTACCTGTTCGGCACCCTCGTCGGCGAGCCGCCGGTCGACGCGGCGATCGCCTTCGAGGCCGCGCACGCTCCCGCCGGCCCGGCCGAGCCGCAGCTCGTCAGCCGGACGGTGCAGTCCACCCTCGGCCTCGGCACGGCGATGCTCTTCTACGGCGCCGCGCTCGGCGGCGTCCTCGCCCTGGTGACCGGTGCCGCGCTCGGCCGCACGGGTCGCCTCCGCGTCCGCGGGACCGCCCTGGTCGTCGCGGCGGTGGGCTTCGTCGCCGTCGCGCTGGTCCCGTTCCTGACGTACCCGGCCGACCCGCCGGCGGTGGGGGCGCACGAGACCATCCAGCGACGCACGGCGCTCTACGGCGCGATGCTCCTGGTGTCCTTGCTGGCGGTCGGGGCGGGCGCCGCCACGACCCGGTCGCTGCTCCCCCGCGTCGGCGGCTGGAACGCCGTCCTCGCCGGCCTCGGCCTCTTCGTGGTGATCGTGACCGCCACGGCGCTGACCCTGCCGACCGTCGACGAGGTCCCGGCGGACTTCCCGGCCGGGGTGCTGTGGCAGTTCCGGGTCGCGTCGCTCGGCTCGCAGGTGGTGCTCTGGACGTCGTTCGGGCTGCTGTTCGGCGCGCTCACCGAACGGCGGGCGTCGCGGGCGGTGTCGCGCGCCGCTCTCGTCACCGCCCACGCGTCGCCCTGAGCGCGACGCCGGAGCCCGGCGGCCCGGTCGCGCACGCCCTGCGCCGGGCCGGCCGGGCCAACCCGCTCCTCGGCCTCGACCTCGCCGGTGCCGACGACGACCCGGGTACCGGGTGGGCGGCGGCGCCCGTCGACGCGGACGCCGCCCGGCCCCTGGTCGCCGCGGTGGCAGCCTGGTCCGGGGCCCGGGAGCCGCGGGTCGCGGCCTCGCTCGTACTGCTCGGGTACTCGGCCCGGCTCCTCGGACCGGTCCTGGCGGTGTGGGTGCGCGACGGGCTGCTCGTCGACGTCCGGCCCGGCGAGGTCCTGCACCGGTTCGCTCCGGACACCGGCCTGCGCCTGGCACTACGCCACGCCACCGGGCGACCCGCGCCGGTGCCCGACGGCGCCGGCACGCTGCACGACGAGGTGCTGGCCGGGCACCTGGCGCCCGTCGTGGCGGCCGTGCGGTCCGCCGCACCGGTCGCGGCCGGGCTGCTGTGGGGCAACGTCGCCTCCAGCCTGGCGGGGTCCCTCGCCGCGATCGCCCGGGCCGGGCTCGCCACGCCGCAACGCTGCCACGAGGCCGGCCAGGCGGTGCTGCGCACGCCGCTCCTGCGGGGCACCGGCGTCCTCACCCTCGCGGCCAGCGACCGGCTCACCTTCACCCGGCGCAGCTGCTGCCTCTACTACCGGCTGGACGGCGGCGGCCTCTGCGGCGACTGCCCCCTGGTGAGATCGTGATCATGCACGGTTGAACCGTCTTTCCGGGTTCAACCGTGCATGATCACGGCCGGGCCGCCACGGTAGGCACCGGGTTCGGCGCCAGCCAGCGGGCGACCGCGAGGAGCTGCGCGTCGGCTCCCGGCCGCCCCACGAGCTGGACGCCGATCGGCAGGCCGGTCGCGCCGATCGCCCCCGGAACGGTGACGGTCGGCAGCCCCAGCAGCGTCCAGCAGCGGGCGAAGAGCGGGTCGCCCGTCCCGCCGAGGCCGGCCGGGGCCTCCCCCGTGGCCGCGGGCGCGATCAGGACGTCGGCCCCCCGGAACAGCGCGGGCAGCTCGGCCAGCGCCCGGGCCCGGCGACCGAGGGCGGCCTCGTACGCGGCCGGACCGATCGTCGCCGCCTCGTCCAGCGCGGCCCGCAGCTCGTCCGACAGCCCGGCCGGCTGCCGGTGCTCCCACGCCAGCGAGCGCACGGTCTCCACCGCCTGCACCGTCTTGTGGGCCGCCACCACGCCGGCCAGCACCCCGACCTCCCCGGCGGTCCGTGCGATCCCCGTCTCCTCGTCCACCGGCACGCCCCGCTCCCGGAGCACGACCGCCAGCGCCTCCACCGCGCCACGGCTGTCGGCCGAGGCCAGCTCCCACTCCGGCGTCCGGACCAGGGCGAACCCGGACGGCGGCACCCCCGGCGCGACCTGCGGGCCACCGCCCAGGACGCGGCGGACGACGTCCAGCAACGCCGGGTCGCGGGCGAACCAGCCGACGGTGTCCAGGGACGGCGCCACGAGCTTGAGCCCTGCCACCGGCGCCGCGCCCCAGGACGGCTTGAACCCCCACACCCCGCAGTAGCTCGCCGGCCGGATCACGGACCCGGCGGTCTGGGTGCCCAGCGCGACGTCCGCCATGCCGGTCGCGACGGCCGCCGCCGACCCCATCGACGACCCGCCGGGGGTGTGGGTCAGGCGGTGCGGGTTGCGCGTCGGCCCGGGGTGCAGGCAGGCCAGCTCGGCGGTCACGGTCTTGCCGAGCACCACCGCGCCGGCCGCCCGCAGCAGGGCCACGGTGGCGGCGTCCGCCCGGGGCCGGTGCCCCGCGAACAGCCGGCAGCCGTACTCGGTCGGCAAGTCCTCGGTGTCGAACATGTCCTTGACGCCCAGGGTCACGCCGGTCAGCGGCCCCGGCGCCGCGGCGTCAGACCGGGCCGCGGCCTGCGCCGCACCGGCCAGGTCGAGCTGCGTCCAGGCCTGCACCCGGGGCTCCCAGTCCGCCACCGCGCGGGCGCAGCGCTCGACCGCGGCCGATCCCGATCCCGATCCCGATCCCGTGGGCATCCGGCTCCCCCGTCGTGCGCCGAGTTAACCGGCCCGAGACGGCCGGGACACGAGGCCTTCCTACCGTCCTCGAGCACCGAACCATCCTCGCACCGCACGATCACGCCGCCGTCACGTCACCGGGAGGTCGTTCACATGACCGGTACCTCAGGCAAGGACATCCAGATCTGCATCGGCGTGGACGTCGACGCGGTCGCGGGCTGGCTCGGCTCCTACGGCGGCCAGGACTCGCCCAACGACATCCAGCGCGGCATGTTCGCCGGCGAGGTCGGGACCCCGCGCCTGCTGAAGCTGTTCGCCGCGACCGGCATCACGACGTCCTGGTTCATCCCCGGCCACTCGATCGAGACGTTCCCGGCGCAGATGGCCGCCGTCGCCGCTGCCGGTCACGAGATCGGGGCGCACGGCTACTCGCACGAGAACCCGATCTCGATGTCCGCGACCCAGGAGGAGGCGGTCCTCGGCCGGTCGATCGAACTGATCGAGGCGCTCAGCGGGCGGCGGCCGCGCGGCTACGTGGCGCCGTGGTGGGAGATGTCCGGGCGGACGGCGCAGCTGCTCATGGCGAACGGCTTCAGCTACGACCACTCCCAGAACTACGACGACTTCGTGCCGTTCTACGCGCGTGTCGGGGACACCTGGACGAACATCGACTACTCCCAGCCGGCCGAGACCTGGATGAAGCCCCTCGTCCGGGGCCAGCAGATCGACCTGGTCGAGTTCTGCGGCAACTGGTATGTCGACGACCTGCCGCCGATGATGTTCATCAAGCAGGCCCCGAACAGCCACGGGTTCGTCAGCCCGCGCGACATCGAGGTGCTCTGGCGCGACCAGTTCGACTGGGTCCACCGGGAGCTCGACCACGCCGTCTTCCCCGTGACCCTGCACCCCGACGTGAGCGGCCGCCCGCAGGTCCTGCTCATGCTGGAACGCCTCATCGACTACTGGGGCGGGCACGACGGTGTGCGCTTCGTGACCTTCGAGGAGGCCGCGGACGACTTCCGGGCCCGCCACCCGTTCCCCGGCCCGACGGCGTGACGCCGCTGCGCGTCGGGGCGCTGGTCCCGTCGTCCAACACCGTGGTCGAGCCGCAGCTGCGACGCCTGCTCGGCACCACCGCGGCCGGAACCGGGACGGCGACGGCGACGGCGCCCGGGGTGGAGCTGTTCGTCACGCGGGTGCGGGTGACGCACATCGACACCGGCCCGGACGCCGGTGCGCAGTTCGACGTCGGGCCGATGGCCGCGGCCGCGCAACTGCTCGCCGACGCGCGGGTCGACGTCCTCGTCTGGGCCGGCACGTCGGGGTCGTGGCTCGGGTTCGACGCGGACCGGCACCTGGTCGACGAGCTCGAACGGCGTACCGGGCTCCCGGCGACGACGGCGTCCCTGGCGCTGCGGCAGGCGTGGCGCGCGTACGGCGTCCGGCAGGGGTGCCTGATCACCCCCTACGTGCCTGCCGTGGCGGCCGCGATCGCCGCGCGCTACGGCGCCGAGGGGCTGGCCGTCACCGCCGGCCACCACCTCGGCCTGCGGGACAACTACGCCTTCGGCGAGGTCGTGCCGGACGCGATCGCCGACCTGGTCGAGGCGCAGGCGGCCCGGCCCTGGCAGGCGGCGCTCGTCGTCTGCACCAACCTGGCCGCGCTGCCCGTCGTCGCGCGGTGCGAGACGTCGACGGGCCGCCCGGTGCTCGACAGCGTGGCCGCCTGCCTGTGGGGGGCCGCCGTCCGGGTCGGCGCCCCGCTCGAGGTGCCCGGGGCCGGCACGCTGCTGGCGCACGGTGTCCGCCGGCACCGGCTGCAGGCCCTGTGCGACGACCTGCTCGCCACCACGGGTGCGGACCGGGTCACCGTGCGGCTCACCGATCCCGGCCTCGGCGTGGACGTCGCGCTGCCCGCCGCCGAGGCGGTCGCGCCGGGCGTGCGCTCGATCCGCTGGGACCCGAGCCTCGACCAGCGCGCGCTGGAGACGGTGCGGTGGGTGGACGAGCACCGCCGTCCGCTGGTGCAGCCCGACTTCGGGCGCCCGCCCTTCCCGCCGGACGCGCTCCGGGACGTGTACGGGGTGTCCGCCCAGCTGCTCGCCCCGATCGGCGCGGACGTCGCGGGGCCGGTCCCGGGCTGGGTCTCCGTGCACAGCCTGCTCCCCCGGCGATGGACCGCCGCCGAGGAGGAGACGGTCGCCGCGGCGGCCGCGCGGGCCTTCGCCCTGGCCACCGGCCCCCTGGCCGGTGGTCCCGCCGGGGCAGACCGCCGCTAAGCTGCCCTTTTCGGTGCCGATCGGTCGCTGACGAGGTGCGGGCATGGCTGTGCCGGGGGTGGAACCGCCGGACCTTGCCGTGCTCCTGGACGTGCCCGGTGGCCGGCTCGAGGTGCACTACCAGCCCGTCGTCGTCCTGCCGGGACGGCACGTGGTCGGGTTCGAGGCGCTGGCCCGGGTCCGACGTCCGGACGGCGTGCTCCTGCCGCCGAAGGCCTTCGTGCCGGCCGCCGAGCGCTCGGGCCGGATCGTCCCGATCGGTGCCGCGGTCCTGCGGGAGGCCGTCGCGGCGGCGGCCGCGTGGGGTGCGGCCAACGGTCCGGTCGCCACCGCGACAGTCAGCGTCAACGTGGCGCCGGCCCAGCTGCTGCAGCCGGGCTTCGACCGCTTCGTGCAGCGTGTCCTGGCCGAGCACGGCCTGCCGGCATCCGCCCTCATCCTGGAGATCACCGAGTCGACGGTGACGTCGCCGCAGGTCAGGCCGGTCCTTCATCGGCTCGCGCAGGCCGGGGTGCGGTCCGCGCTGGACGACTTCGGCGTCGGTTTCGCCACCCTGGAGAACCTGCGCCGGCTCCCGGTGCACCTGCTCAAGCTCGACGCCAGCTTCGTCGCCGGGGTGACCCGTGAGGGCGCCGACCGAGCCATCGTCCGCGTCGTCATCGACCTGGCCGACCGCCTCGGGCTGTCCGTGATCGCCGAGGGCGTCGAGACCGAGGAGCAGGCGCAGATCCTCGCCCGCCTGGGCTGCCCGGCGGCACAGGGTCACCTCTTCGCGCGGCCGCACCCCGACCCGGTCCTGGCCGCCGCGCAGGTGACCACCACCCACCCGGAGCCGGACCACCGTGACGACGAGCCGCCGCTGTGGTCGTCGGACGTCGACTCCGCGGTGCTGGGTGCCGTCCGGTGGCTGGCCGACGGCGAGGACCGGCACCGGGCCGCCGTCCACACCGTCGCGCTCGCGCTGGCCCGCGACCATGGGCTCGCCCCGACGTCGACGCGCCTCGTCGGGCGGCTGGCCCTGGTCCACGACCTCGCCCGGCTGGCGGTCGACGCCGGCCTGCCGGCCAGCCTGCGGGCCGAGCCGCTCCTGGCGGCGCTCGTCGGGCCCGCCGGCAGCGGCGACGAGGTCGCCCTGGTCCGCCGGGCCGTCGCGGTCGCCGACGAGGCGCTCCGCCGGGACCCCGCCCTCGACGTCGCCACCGTCGCCGAGGTGCTGCGCGACCAGGGCCTGCCGGCCGTCGCCGGCTCGCTGGTCCCGGTGCCGTCCCTGCGGGACCTGCTGGAGGACGTCGACCGGCGCCGCCTCGGGCGCCGCGGGATGGAGGAGCGGGTCCGGTCCCTCGTCGTCATCACGCGCGTGCTGTCCTCCGGCGGCGACGCGCTCGAGCTGCTCACGGCCGGGCTCGAGGAGGTGCGCCGGATCGTGGGCGCCGCCTCGGCGTCCCTGGAGCGGTGGGAGCGCGACTCCGGCCACCTGCGCACCCTGCTCAACGTGGGGCAGCTCGGGCCCGGCGAGGTGCCGGTGCCCACCGACGAGGTCTACCCGCTGGCCGAGTACGCCCAGCCCCGCCGCACCCTGCTCAGCGGGCTGCCGTACCTGTACACCGTGGACGACGCGGACGCCGACGTCGAGGCGGTCGCCCTGCTCAACCAGTTGCGCAAGTACTCCAGCGCCGCCGTCCCGCTCCACCTCGACGGCCGGGTCTGGGGCCAGCTGTGGCTCACCACGGACATCGGTGACCCGCCGTTCCGGGCCGCGGACGTCGAGATGCTGACCGCCGTCGCCACCCTGATGTCGGTGGTCGTGGCCCAGGCGGAGAGCCTCGACCGGATGGCCCGGCTCGCCTTCGAGGACCCGCTCACCGGC
>Ga0302299_10000205_pt1 | contig 28881 bp, 28 predicted proteins | sample III_Fen_N3_4_FD_198795 | JGI IMG/M metagenome (GOLD analysis project Ga0302299, IMG submission 198795) | Peat permafrost microbial communities from Stordalen Mire near Abisko, Sweden - III_Fen_N3_4 | ecosystem: Environmental > Terrestrial > Soil > Wetlands > Permafrost | place: Sweden: Abisko...
GTCCGATGACGTTCACCGTAGGTGGCGTGGTTCGGGCCCGCCTCGATCTGTCTTACGACGGAACGAACTTCAGCGGATGGGGCGTTCAGCCCGTGCTCAGGACCGTGCAGGGCGAGCTTGAGAGAGCCCTGTGCACCGTCGTAAGGGGCCCAGGAGGCTCTCAGCTGGAGCCGCCTGACCTGCGCGTCACCGTCGCGGGACGCACCGACACGGGGGTCCACGCGCGTGGACAGGTCGCACATGTGGATCTCACGCCCGACTCGTGGCATCGGCTGGGAAGCCGCAAGTCCCATGAGCCCGCCCAGGTGCTGCGCGCGCGCCTGACCGGTGTGCTACCTGACGACATCGTGATCCACTCTGCCTCGCCTGCGGCGTCGGGGTTTGACGCACGATTCTCCGCGCTCGAGCGGCGGTATGCGTACCGAATCGCCGATAGCCAAGCGGGCCGCGACCCCCTCACGAGGCACTTCGTCACCTGGACCTCACGAGACCTCGACATCGATGCGCTCAACGAGGCGTCAGCCACCCTGACAGGGCTGCGGGACTTCGCGGTCTTCTGCAGGCCGCGCGAGGGTGCAACTACCGTGAGGGACCTCAGGCAGTTCACCTGGGAGCGCGTCCGCGTGGGACCCGACGAGGGCCTCGTGGTCGCGACGGTTCGAGCCGACGCGTTCTGCCACTCCATGGTCCGCAGCCTGGTAGGGGCCGTCACGGCGGTCGGAACGGGCAGGAGGGACCTGGAGTGGCTGGCGAATACGGCCGCAGGCTCCGAGCGATCGGACGTCGTCGCGGTCGCTCCGGCAAAGGGCCTCACCCTCGAAGAGGTGGTCTACCCGCCAGATGAAGAACTTGCGGAGAGGGCGGAGCTCGCCCGTTCACGCAGGGCAGTGACCGCCGAGACTTCCGGTGCGACCACCATGAACTGCTGCTAGGCCGGACGCGTGCGGTACGGGTCGTTGATGGCGCTAGGCTTGTCCCAATCCTGACGGAGGGGATGCCCCTGACGCCGACGCTTCACTCGCGTGAAGTGTGTTGGTGCTGCGGACATCGCCTCCCTGGAACTGAGGTGTGCTTTGACTCAGATTGACCTGAGTGCAAAGCCGACGGTAGACTTGCCGGTCGTTGTGCGTTCTACGTGACCGGTGTGTTTCGACTCGCCGCCGCAGGACCCTCCGACCGTCCGATGCACCGCATCGTGCCACCGTTTTCGAAGAGTAGAAGGCTTCATAGTGCGTACGTTTTCTCCCAAGCCGGGTGATGTGACTCAGACCTGGCACGTCATCGACGCTTCTGACGTGGTCCTCGGTCGTCTGGCATCCCAGGTCGCTGTGCTCCTTCGTGGAAAGCACAAGGCGACCTTTGCGCCTCACGTCGACTCAGGCGACTTCGTCATCGTCATCAATGCCGAGAAGGTTGCCCTCACCGGCAAGAAGCTCACCGACAAGATGGTCTACCGCCACTCGGGTTACCCGGGCGGCCTCAAGACCAAGGCCATCGGCGAGCTGCTCGCGGCCAACCCCACGCGTGTGATCGAGAACGCCGTGAGGGGCATGCTGCCTCGCACCAAGCTGGGTAAGGCTCAGATCTCCAAGCTCAAGGTGTACCCAGGTGCCGAGCACCCGCACGCCGCGCAGCAGCCCCATCCGTTCGAGATTTCCCAGGTTGCGCAGTAAGGCGCTGGACAAGGATTGAGTGACATGTCAGACGTAACCCCCGAGGTCGAGACCTCCACCGAAGTCGACGTAGACGCGACCGAGGAGACCCCCACGGAGTACACCACCGAGACCGCGCCTGTGCGTGGCAAGGGTGTCTCCGAGATCGCTCCAGGAGCAGGCCTCGGCCGTCGCAAGCAGGCCATCGCCCGCGTGCGTCTGGTTCCCGGAACCGGCAAGTGGACCATCAACGGCCGCGACCTTGACAACTACTTCCCCAACAAGGTGCACCAGCAGCTCGTGAACTCCCCGTTCGCGGTCCTGGACATCGAGGACAAGTTCGACGTTCACGCACGCATCGGCGGCGGAGGCCCCTCCGGCCAGGCGGGAGCACTGCGCCTCGGCGTCGCTCGCGCCCTCAATGCCATTGACCTCGAGCACAACCGTGCCACTCTCAAGAAGGCCGGGTTCCTGACTCGCGACCCTCGCGTGGTCGAGCGCAAGAAGGCTGGTCTCAAGAAGGCCCGCCGCGCCCCTCAGTACTCGAAGCGCTAACGGGGACGCGCACGTGGCGCGACTATTTGGCACGGACGGCGTCCGTGGGTTGGCAAATCGTGACATCACGGCCGAGCTTGCGCTCGACCTTGCGGTCGCGGCCGCCCACGTGCTTGCCGAACGTGGCGAGTTTTCGGGCCATCGACCGCGCGCTGTTCTTGGGCGTGACACCCGTTTGTCGAGCCAGTTCCTGTCGTCCGCTGTGGCGGCGGGGCTGGCGTCGGCGGGTGTCGATGTGCTTGACGTGGGAGCGATCCCTACGCCAGCCATCGCGCACCTGACTGGCACGACCGGCGCCGACCTCGGCGTGGTGATTTCCGCGTCGCACAACCCGATGCCTGACAACGGCATCAAGTTCTTCGCTCGCGGAGGGCTCAAGCTTCCCGACTCGGTCGAGGAGGCCATCGAGGCCCGCATCGGGGAGCCGTGGGAGCGACCCACGGGCGCGGACGTGGGCGACATCACGCTTGCGACCGAGCTTGGCGCTGACTATGTCACGCATCTCGCCGCCTCTGTTGCCGACTTCGCGGGGCGGGAAGCGCCTCTCAACGGACTCACGATCGTGGTCGATGGTGCGCATGGCGCGGCGTCGACGATTGGTCCGGCGGCGCTCAGGGCAGCGGGCGCACGGGTGATCACGCTTCACTGCGAGCCGGACGGACGCAACATCAACGCCAACGCGGGCTCGACTCACATGGGCCTGCTACGCGAGGCAGTCGTGAGCAACGGCGCGGACATGGGCGTTGCGTACGACGGCGACGCCGACCGCTGCCTCGCTGTCGACCACACGGGCGCGGTCGTTAACGGCGACCTCATGATGGGTTTGCTCGCGCTCGCGATGCGCGACGCAGGCTCGCTGTATCGCCAGACGATGGTGGCAACCGTCATGTCGAACCTCGGCCTCCATCACGCGATGAGAGACGCTGGCATCGACATCGTGGAGACCGCCGTGGGCGATCGCTACGTGCTCGAGGCGATGCGCGAGGGCGGCTACACGTTGGGCGGCGAGCAGTCGGGACACATCATCGTGTCGCGTTACGCCTCGACGGGCGACGGGGTCCTGAGCTCGCTTCTCCTCGCATCCGCGGTCGCGACGGGCGGTCCGTTGCGAGAACTCGCGGCAGGAATCGGCACGCTTCCGCAGGTCTTGGTCAACGTCTCGGGGGTTGATCGCTCCCGCGTCCACACCGACAAGGAACTGACCCTTGAGGTGGACCGCGTACGCACTGAACTTGGTGACACCGGCCGTGTCTTGCTGCGAGCGTCGGGCACGGAGCCGCTCGTGAGGGTCATGGTCGAGGCCGCGACGATCGAGAACGCGCGCGCTCATGCGGATTCCCTCGCGGCGACGGTGGCTGACAGACTGGCCCTATGAGCACGTTCTGGGACTGGGTGACCAACCTTTCGGCGCACCTCAATTCGGGAATCCTGTCTCTGGTCGAGTCCGTGTGGCTTTACCCATCCGTCTTCGGGGTGGCCCTGTTCGACGCCATCGTCCCGATCTTCCCCAGCGAGTCCGTGGTGATCGGTTCTGCCTCGGCGGGCCAGTCGGTAATCCCTTCGTGGATGTTCCTTGCCTTCCTCTTCATGGCGGCCGCGGCAGGCGCATGGTGTGGCGACCAGACCGCGTACTTCATCGGCACCCGCGTGGATGTGCGCACCATCAAGTTCTTCCACCGCCCCAAGGTGCTCGCGGCGCTCGACTGGGCAGAGCACTCGCTCGAACACAGGGGAGCGCTGTACATCATCGCGGCGCGATTCATCCCGATGGGCCGCGTGGCCGTCAACCTCACCGCGGGCGCCCTCCGATATCCGCATCGGCGCTTCATGGCGATCGACGCGGTGGCCACGTCCATCTGGGCGGCCTGGGGCATCCTGATCGGCACCGTCGCGAAGAGTCTGCTCGGCGGCAATGTGCTGCTATCGATCGCGGTGGGAGTCACGGGAGGCCTGTTGCTTGGCATGGCCGTCGAGAAGTTAATGGCCCTTCTCGGTCTCACCGCACCCGAAATGCCCGACCTCGCCGGAGAGATCGAGCACGGCACCGCTCCCGACAATGCCTGAGGAACCGATCGACGGCGTCGACGTCGGCTGGGAAGTTGCGCGCGCGGCGAACCTCGCCAATTGGGAGGACAGGGTTCCCCTGCACGTAGAGGCGTACGCGACCGAGGCTCTCGTGACGGACGCGGCGCATCTGAGCGACGTCGCCCGCGCCGACCTGGCTTCCCTTGCCCCGTACCTGCCAGGCGGCACCGTCGAGGGGCTCGACCTCTGCCACCTCCAATGCCACATCGGCACCGACACCCTTTCCTTCGCGAAGGCGGGCGCGAGAGTCGTCGGCGTCGACTTCTCGACGTCCGCGCTTGCGGCCGCCAGAGCGCTCGCCGAGCGCCTCGAAGTTGAGGCCGAGTGGGTCGAGACCGACGTGCTCGACGCGAGGGCTGGCGTCGACCGAGAACTCGGCGCGGGGCGGCTCTTCGACGTGGTGTACACGAGCATCGGCACGATTGGTTGGCTTCACGACCTCGACAGGTGGGCCGCACAAATCGAGGCACTTCTGAAGCGGGGAGGGATCTTCTACATCAGGGACGGACATCCCGCGCTGAACTCGTTGGATGAGGACGCCGAGGGGCTGTCGATCAAGTACAGGTACTTCGGTGACGGCAGGGCCTTGCAGTGGGACGACGAAGGGACGTACGCGGGCGACGGACACGTCGAGCACACCCGCACCTACGAGTGGCCCCACCCCATCTCCGAGGTCGTCACCGTCCTCCTCAGGCACGGGCTGACGTTGCTCGCCCTCGATGAGGGCAGGACCTTGCCGTGGCAGTTCTCGCCGCGAATGGTTGCGACAGAGGATGGCGACTACTCGTGGCCCGGCGACGAGTCCGCCCTGGTACCGTGCACATTCACGATTATTGCCAGGCGCGACTAGATCTTCCGCATGTGCACCGATTGCACCGCGTGATCCTTGCTCTTGCGAAGGATGATGGTGGCGCGCGAACGCGTCGGCTCGATGTTCCGTTCGAGGTTGGGCGCGTTGATGGTGTCCCAAATGTGCGAGGCGCGTTCGACGGCCTCGTCGTCGGTGAGCGACGCGTAGTTCCTGAAGTAGCTGTCCTCCCTGGCGAAGGCAGTTGACCTGAAGGACAGGAACCTGTCGATGTACCACCGGCGCACATCGGCGGGAGCCGCGTCGACATAGATCGACACGTCGAAGTAGTCGGAGACGGCGAGGGCCGAACTCTCGCGAGTGCGCACCGCCGCAGGTTGCAGCACGTTGAGGCCCTCGACGATGAGCACGTCGGGGTGGCTCACTGTGACGCGCTCGCCGGGGATGATGTCGTACGTCACGTGGGAGTACACCGGAGCGCTCACCTCCGCCACTCCCGACTTCACCGCCGCGATGAAGTTGCGTAGCGCGTGCCTGTCATATGACTCGGGGAAGCCCTTGCGCGCCATGAGCCCGCGTTCCTCAAGAATCGCGTTGGGGAGCAGGAAGCCATCGGTCGTCACGAGTTCAACGCGCGGGGAAGATGGCCATCGAGCAAGCAGTTCCCTCAACACGCGAGCCGTTGTCGACTTTCCGACGGCGACCGAACCCGCGATGCCGATGACGAATGGCGTTCGCGAGGCACGCTCTCCAAGGAAGGCGCTCGTCGCCGTGTGAAGCGCGCCGACGGCTTCCGAGTGAAGAGTGAGCAAGCGCGACAGCGGCCTGTAGATCTGATCGACCTCGGTGAGGTCGATCGGGTCTCCGAGTCCGCGGACCCTGGCCACGTCCGCGTCCGTGAGGGGCAGGGGAGTGTTGTGAGCGAGTTCCGCCCACTCGGCACGAGTGAACGACAAGAACGGGCTCACCGATGCGTCATTGCCACTCGCGGTCACCAGACCATTGTGGGGCATCGCCCGGCGTTCTCCGTGCGGCGACCTCGCGGCATGCTCACTCAAACTAGACTCTCTCCCATGTGCGGAATCGTGGGTTATGTCGGATCGGGCGAGGCGAGTGCTAGGGCCGAGGGTGTGGTCATGGGCGGCCTCGAACGCTTGGAGTACCGCGGGTACGACTCCGCAGGGATCGCGGTGGTGGTGCCTGGCCGTCCCACGCTTGCCATGGCGAAGAAGGCGGGAAAGCTCACCAACCTCGCGAAGCTGCTCGCCGAGACGCCACTTCCCGACGGCACGGCCGCGATTGGCCACACGAGGTGGGCCACTCACGGCTCGCCTACCGACGCGAATGCGCACCCTCACCTGGCCGCGGGCGGGCGCATCGCGATCATCCACAACGGCATCATCGAGAACTACGCACCGCTCAGGGCGGAACTTCTCGCGTCAGGCGTGCGGTTCCTGTCGGACACGGACACCGAGGTCGCCGGACATCTCTTGGCTCGCTACGTCGACGAGGGCCTCAACCTTACCGACGCGATGCGCGCCGTTGCCCGCAGACTTGAGGGCGCCTTCACACTGCTCGCGGTCGACGCCAACGAACCCCACGTTGTCGTGGGAACGAGGCGCAATTCGCCGCTCGTGATCGGCATCGGTGAGGGGGAGAACTTCCTCGGTTCCGACGTTGTTGCCTTCATCGAATACACGAAGACCGCTCTCGAGCTGGGCCAGGACGAGGTCGTCGAGATCACTCCCGAGCGGGTCTCGATCACCGACCTGGCGGGTAATCCCGTGGTGCGAGAGCCGTTCACCGTCACGTGGGACGCATCCGCCGCGCAGAAGGGTGGCTTTGCCACCTTCATGGACAAGGAGATCCACGACCAGCCCAGCGCGGTAGCCGATACGCTCCGTGGCAGGGTCGACGAACGGGGCAGGCTCAAGCTCGACGAGGGCATCGTCGCCGAGACGGTTCTTGGGGCAGTCGACAAGATCATCGTGGTCGCGTGCGGGACCGCCTTCTATGCGGGGATGGTCGCCAAGTACGCGATCGAGCACTGGACGCGCATCCCCGTCGAGGTTGAGCTCGCGCACGAGTTCAGGTACAGGGACCCCGTGCTCTCGGTCCGAACGCTCGTCGTCGCCTTCAGCCAGTCGGGCGAGACCATGGACACGATCATGGCGGTGCGCCACGCGCAGCAGCAAGGCGCGCCGGTGGTCGCCATCGTCAACGTCCAGGGATCGACCATCGCGCGCGAGGCCGACGCGGTGTTGTACACCCGCGCGGGGCCCGAGATCGCGGTGGCATCCACCAAGGCGTTTCTCGCCCAGATCGCGGCTTCCTACCTGCTGGGGATCTACCTCGCCGAGTTGCGTGGCAACAAGTTCCCCGACGAGATCGCCGCGCTGCTGGCTCAACTCAATGAGATGCCCGCCAAGATCCAGCTCGTTCTTGACACGAGCGAGCCCCTGCGTGAACTCGCCCACTCGATGGTCGACGAGCGCACGATCCTCTTCCTCGGTCGCCACATCGGCTACCCCGTGGCGCTCGAGGGGGCACTCAAGCTCAAGGAGCTCGCGTACATCCACGCCGAGGGATTCGCCGCGGGAGAGCTCAAGCATGGCCCCATCGCGCTGATCGAACCCGGGCAGCCTGTGTTCATCGTCTTGCCAAGCCCGCGCGGCAAGGAGGTGCTTCACTCCAAGGTGATCTCCAACATCCAGGAGGTCAGGGCGCGCGGCGCGCGGACCATCGTCATCGCCGAAGAGGGTGACACCGAGGCCGCCCAGTATGCGGATCACCTCTTCACTGTCCCTCAGACACCCACGCTTCTCATGCCGCTTCTGACCGTCGTGCCCCTGCAGATCTTCGCCCTCGAGCTGGCGTCGGCTAAGGGCTTCGACGTCGACCAACCACGAAACCTCGCCAAGTCCGTCACCGTCGAGTAATTCATGGCCATCGTCGGCGTGGGTATCGATGTGGTCGAACTCGAGAGATTTGACCGCGCGGTCGAACGCTCTCCCCGGTTTCTTGAGAGGGTGTTCACGCCCGCCGAGCGCGAGTTTGGGCGCCATTCCCTCGCCGCCCGCTGGGCAGCCAAGGAGGCGCTGGCCAAGGCACTCGGCGCACCGGCAGGGCTCGTGTGGCGCGATGCCGAGGTGTTGCGCGACGCCTCAGGCCAACCCCGCCTCGAGGTAATCGGCACCGTCGCGGCGCGCGCCAGGGAGCTTGGAGTTGCTACGTTTCACGTGTCCCTGTCTCACGACGCCGGGGTGGCGTCGGCCATAGTGATAGCGGAGGCGACATGAGCAGACTGACGGTGAAGATCGATACCGAAGCGATCACGAGCAATGTGGCGACGCTCGTCGCGAGGACCACGGCCGAGGTGATGGCCGTCGTCAAGGCCGATGGCTATGGTCACGGTCTTGTCGAGGCTGGCCGCGCCGCGCGCGCGGGAGGTGCCACCTGGTTGGGCGTCGCCCAACCGCACGAGGCGCTCGAGTTGCGAGCATCCGGCGACGAGGGCCGCATCCTCACGTGGCTGTACGGGCCCGATTTTCCGGCGCGCGAGCTGATGGAGGCAGGCGTCGATGTGTCGGTGAACTCGGCCGAGGTGCTTGGCGAAATCGTCGCAATCTCTCGCGATGGCGCCCCGAGCCCCCGCGTGCACGTTGCCGTCGACACGGGGTTGGGGCGCGAGGGTGTCACTCTCGGGGAGCTTCCCGGTGTTCTCGAACTCGCGAAGGCGGCCGAGCGCGAGGGCCTCATCCGGGTGGTCGGCATGTGGTCTCACCTGGCGTGGGCCGATGCGCCAGGACATCCCACGATCGACCTGCAGGCGCAAGTGTTTCGCCAGGCACTCGTGGTCGCGCAACAGGCCTCGATCGCGCTCGAGGTGAGGCATCTTGCCAACTCGGCGTGCACCCTCACCCGCCCCGACCTGCACTTCGACTTGGTCCGGCCAGGGATCGCCATCTACGGGTTGCCCCCCGTCGAGGATCCCGAGGGGAAGAACTTCGGCCTCAAGCCGGCGATGAGCGTCACGAGCGAGATCATTCTTGTCAAGGACGTTCCCGCTGGTCAGGGCGTGAGCTACGGCCACGAGTACGTGACGATCTTTCCGACCGCGCTGGGGCTGGTGAGCGCGGGATACGCGGACGGCGTGTTCCGGGCGGGCGGCTCGGTCGCCGAGGTCTCCGTGCGCGGCCGTCGCTATCCGATCGCTGGCCGCGTGTGCATGGATCAATTCGTCATCGACCTCGGACCCGCGACCTCGGTGTGCGTCGGCGACGAGGTGACGCTCATCGGCCCGGAGGGTCCGACCGCGCGAGACTGGGCGACCGCCGTCGGCACGATCGACTATGAGATCGTGTGCCGCTTTGGTGGGCTGCGCCCCAAAACGCTTTCATGAGGTACCGCGTCACCGACGGGGAATCCATGCGCGCTCTCGGCCGTGCGATGGCCCCCGCGCTGCGGGCGGGCGACCTTGTCATCCTGACGGGCGGACTCGGCGCTGGCAAGACGACGCTCGTTCAAGGCATCGGCGCTGGTCTGGGAGTTCGTGGCCAAGTCGCGAGCCCCACCTTCATCATCTCGCGCGCGCACGAGCCCGCCGCCGATGGGCCGTGGCTGGTGCACGTCGACGCATACAGGCTCGGGTCTCTCGCCGAGCTGGACCACCTTGACCTCGACGACTCGACAGACGAGGCCGTCACCGTGGTCGAGTGGGGCGAGGGCAAGGCCGAGGCCCTCGCAGACGGGCACGCGCTCATCACGATCGATCGCGCGCGCGGCGCCTTCTCTGACGGCGACGATCCCGCCGCGGGCGAGCGGGTCGTGACTGTCACAACGACCGGCGCCGCTTGGCAGGGACGCCCTTGGCCGCAAGCTGAAGATGGGCAGTCATGATCGTCGCCATTGACACCTCGTCGGCGATTTCGGTCGCGATCACCGACGACGGCGCCATCACGGCACTCGGAAGAGCCAGCGTGTTCTCCCCGCGCGGCCACGCCGAGCTGTTGACTGACCTGGTGCGGCAGGCGCTCGCGGAGGCGGGTGCCACGCGCGCGGACATCACCGCGGTGGTAGCAGGCACGGGACCCGCGCCGTTCACCGGGCTGCGCGTCGGGCTCGTGACCGCGCGAACCCTCGCGTTTGCGTGGAAGGTCCCTGCGTGGGGAGTGTGTTCGCTCGACGCCATCGGCGCGGAGTACGGAGACGTGCTTGCGGTGGCCGACGCGCGGCGGCGCGAGGTGTACTGGGCTCGCTACGCGGGGGGACTGCGAATCGCTGGCCCCGAGGTGGGGGCGCCCGCGTCGGTACTTGTGAACGACGGTGAAGCCGTGGTCGGAAGGGGAGCGGCCCTTTACCCCGACGCCTTCCCTGGCGCGACCGACGCCGACGCCGACCCGCTGTGGCTTGCCAGGGAGGCCGTGCGTCGTCGCGCCGCGGGCGAGGACCTGCCCACCGAACCGCTCTACCTGCGCAGGCCAGACGTGCACGGCGCATGACGAATGTGCGCATCAGGGACCTCGTCGAGGCAGACCTGCCATGGATGGCGCAAGTGGAGAGTGACCTCTTCGCCAACGCCGCGTGGTCCGAGTCGCTGATTCGCGAGGATTGGCGCTACGGCACGTGCAGGTACCGCGCCGTTGAGGTCGACGGCGCGCTCGCTGGATACGCGGTGTACGGCTATGACGGGGACGCGTTCCACCTCATGAACCTCGCCATCGTCCCCGACTTCAGGGGGAGGGGCCTCGCGAGGGCTCTTGTCGAGGAGTTCGTCGAGGAGGCGGTGAGGCACAAGGCCCCGGATGCGTGGCTCGAGGTCGCGGTCGACAACGAGGCGGCGCTTGGCCTTTACGTGGCTCTTGGATTCGAGGTCGTGCGCACGCGACGCAAGTACTACCAGCCGGGTGGAATCGACGCGCTCGTCATGCGCAAGGAGCTGCGGCCCTACGTGCCGCAAGAGCCAATCGCGTGAGCCGTCCGTCCGCGATGGTGGGGGCGCCGCTCCGCACGATCCCCACCGTCTAGAGTTGCTCCCATGGAACTGGTCCTTGGGCTTGAGTCCACGTGTGATGAGACCGGCGTGGCGTTGGTTCGCGGCCGCGAGCTCATCGCCGACGTTGTGGCGTCGTCGATGGATGAACACGCCCGATTCGGCGGCATCATTCCCGAGGTGGCCTCGCGCGCGCATCTCGAAGCCTTCGTCCCGACCGTCGAAGAGGCCCTCGCCCGCGCGGGTTGCTCGCTCGACGACGTCGATGCGATCGCCGTTGCCGCCGGTCCCGGACTTGTCGGCTCCTTGACGGTCGGCGTGGCCGCCGCGAAGGCGCTCGCGCTCGCTCTCGACCGCCCGCTCTATGGCGTCAACCACGTCATCGGCCATGCGGCGGTCGACGAGTTGGTCCACGGACCCTTCCCCGATCGCACCATGGCCCTCGTCGTCTCGGGAGGGCACTCATCGCTCTTGCTTGTCGAGGACATTGCGACCCGCGTCACCGAGCTCGGACACACCCTTGACGACGCTGCGGGTGAGGCCTTCGACAAGGTCGGCAGGCTCCTCGGTCTGCCTTATCCGGGTGGACCCCATGTGGACAGGCTCGCCCGCGAGGGAAACCCCACGGCCATCAAGTTCCCCCGCGCCCTCACCGCTCCCAAGGACCGCGAGCGCCACGCGTACGACTTCTCCTTCTCGGGACTCAAGACGGCCGTCGCCCGCTGGGTCGAGGCCGCGGAGGATTCGGGCAGGCCCGTTCCCGTCGCCGATGTCGCGGCCTCCTTCGCCGCGGCCGTCGCCGACGTCTTGGTGTCCAAGACCCTCGACGCGTGCGAGCGGCACGAGGTATACACGCTTGTCATCGGCGGAGGGTTCTCCGCCAACAGTCAGTTGCGGGAGCTCGCGCTCGCAAGGGGTGCGGAACGGGGCATCGAGGTGCGCATCCCTCCGCTCAAGTACTGCACCGACAACGGGGCGATGATCGCGGCCCTCGGTGCCGCCGTCGTCGCGCGTGGCGTCGCTCCGAGCGCGCTGACGATCGGCGTGAACTCGTCGATGCCGCTCGAGACCATCACGGTATGAGGCGTTCCAGGGCCATCGCTGCGGTCGCGGCCATTGCGGTGGTCGCGGGGGGCTCGGCGGTGTGGGTCGTCTTGCGGCAGGCAAGCCAGGGACCCGCGAGTGCCGCGCCCGCCGGTCCAGTGACCCCCATTGCCGCGCCGGTCGAGAGGGCGCCCCTGGAGGCGCCCGCTGACCTCGCTTGGGGTCCCTCGGTGGTTGACTACGCGAACGCCCTTGTCGCGGCGAGCGATCTTCCCCTCGAGGTCGCGGCGGGGCACGTGATCGTGGCGACGGTGAGTAGCCCCGATCCCGGTGGCGCCGCTGCCATGGTGGGTGAGCAACACTTGGCGGGCGTGATTCTCATGGAGGGTGCCATCACCGACGCCGCCCAGGTGTCGGCGCTCGCGGCCGCGGTTCAGGCGGCGGCCGCCGGGGACGGGCGAGATTGGCCCGCGGTCGTGTCTACCGATCAAGAGGGTGGACCGGTGTCGCGGCTTTCCGGTGTGATTCCGGACCTCCCTGCCTTCATGGCGGCCGGTTCGATTCCTGACAAGGCCGCGGTGGCGGGCGCGTTCGAGGCCGCCGGTCGTGACATGAGGGCCTTGGGCGTCAACGTCGACTGGGCCCCCGATGCCGACGTGACGGTCGGGCTGGCGGATCCCACGATCCGGGTTCGCTCGGCGGGCTCGGACCCTGCGCGGGTCGCGGATACGGTCGATGCGGCCGTGAAGGGCCTGGTCGCTGGCGGCGTGATCCCTGCGATCAAGCACTTTCCGGGTCACGGGTCGGTGACGACGGACTCCCACGACGCAGTGCCGGTTCAAACGGCGACGGTGGCACAGCTCGAGGCCGCCGACATGGTGCCCTTCGCGCAGGCAATCGCCCATGGCGCACCCGTCGTCATGGTGGGGCACATCGCCGTCGCCGAGTGGGGCGGCATGCCCGCGACAGTGAGCCCGCAGGCATATCAGTTCCTGAGGCAAACGCTCGGGTTCAGCGGCGTGGTCGTGACCGACGCCCTCAATATGGGAGCGATCACAGATGCCTATGCGCCGGGAGACTCGGAGGTCGCTGCCCTCGCGGCAGGCGCCGACCTCCTGCTCTCTCCCCGCGATCCAGCGGCCGCACGAGCGGCGATTGTTGCGGCCGTCGAGGCCGGAACCTTGTCGCGCGATCGACTCGACGAGGCCGTCGCCCGGGTGTCGTCGCTCATGGCGCTCCAACAACGCCGCGCCCAGGCAGCCGATGCCGCAGCCGCTGGTGCAGTCCCGAACGCCTCCGCAAGCTACGCGCGCGGCTTCGCCGCATCGGCCGCCACCGTGTCGGCGGCGTCGTGCATGGGACCGTACGTGGGATCGAGCGTGACCATCACGGGTGGCTGGCCCGCCGAGCGGCAGGCGCTCTCCGATGCCCTCGCGGGCTACGGCATCACGACGGGAGGGGGCACGACCATTCGCCTCCTTGGCTCCGCGACGGGATCCGGTAACGCCGACGTCGTGGTCGCCATGGATGGCCCGTGGGGGCTTCCGGAGTCGAACGCGAGCGTGTACGTCGGCCTGTATGGGCGCTCGACCGAGGCCCTCGCGGGGCTGGCGGACGTGCTCGCTGGCGCCGCGGCGCCGACGGGTCAGTGGGCGGTCGCGGGGATGCCTCCCGCTTGCGGGACTCCGTGACGTTCCTCGCGGGTCTGGGCCTCGGCCTCTCGCTCATCGTCGCGATCGGTGCGCAAAACGTCTTCGTCCTGCGCCAGGGGGTTCGGCGCGAGCACGTCGCGCTCGTCGTGGCCATCTGCGCGGTGTCCGATGCGTTGCTCATCGCCGCCGGCGTCTCTGGCGTCGGCCTGGCGGCGGCGACCTTCCCCTGGCTGTTGAAGGCGGCACGATGGGCGGGCGCTGCCTTCCTGGTGACCTATGGCGCCCTCGCCGCGCGCCGCGCCTTCACCGAGGATCACGGCCTCGATGCCGCGCAGGCGGGGAGCGAGCCTCGCCGCGGCGGAACTGCCGCGCGGGTGGCCCTCACGTGCGTGGCCCTCACGTGGCTCAACCCCCACGTGTACCTCGACACGGTCTTCCTAGTCGGCTCGGTGGCCGCCGCCCACGGCGACGCGAAGTGGCTCTTTGCGGCGGGCGCCGCGACGGGGAGTGTCGTGTGGTTCGCGGCGCTCGGCTACGGGGCGAGGTACGTGGGTCGCTGGCTGTCAGGGCCGCGCGCGTGGCGCTTCCTGGATGCCGTGATCGCCGTGGTCATGATCGCGATCGCCGTGAGCCTGATTATGGGAGCGTAACGGGCCGACTCACCCGCTCCGCGAGGATGGCCAACCGCGCGCCATCGACCCGCGTGAGGATGACGGTCGCGCTCGCTGCTCCCTTGAGCTTGAGGCGCGGCCTGAGTGCGGCAGGGTCGATGTCCATGCCGCGCTTCTTGATCTCGAGGCTACCTATCCCTCTTGCCGCGAGAGCTGATGCCAGGCGCCTCTCCGAATAGGGGAGCGTCTCAAGCACCCTGAAGCCCTGGGCGAAGGGTGTGCGGAGGGGCGCATCGCACGTGAGGTAGGCAATCTGGGGATCAATCAGCGTCGCTCCCACCGCTTCCGCCAGCGGCCCCACGAGCCCCGACCTGATGATCGCGCCGTCGGGCTCGTAGAGGTACGCGCCAAGAGGGCCGACGTCCCCAGGAACGGGTTCGCCCTCGAAGAGGTGAGACTCGCCCCCGCGCAAGACGAGCGCGGAGTGCCCGCTCGTCCTTGCGAGCCTGCCGGTCCACAGGCCCATCTCGACCACGTCGCCGTCGACGCTGACCCACTGCGCCTCGGTATCGCGCGGCACGGCGCTGTGCGGAAGCGCGGGGCCAAGCTTGATCCCCATGTCCGGCCACGCCGACCGCAGGCCGAAAACGTCGTCGAGAGGTGGTGAGTAGTCGCGCGGGTCGTGCCTCCTGCCGTGACCGTCCCTGCGGGCCGGGTCGACGAAGAGGGCCTCCGCGTCGATGGTGCCCGATGCCAACGTGGTCATTGCGTCGGCGTTGACGACGCGGGCATCGTCCCAGTGGCGAAGGTTGTGGTCCGCAAACAGCGCGGTGGCCTCGTCGAGCTCGAAGGCGAGAACCGACAGTCCCATGGACGCAAAGGCCATCGAGTCGGCGCCGAGGCCGCACGTGAGGTCGGCCACCGATTCGAATCCAGCGTCGAGGTAGCGCTTGGCGTGATGCGCCGCGACGGCGAGGCGAGTCGCCTGTTCGAGCCCGTCTTGGGTGAAGAGCATGCCGTTCGCAAAGGGGCCGAACTTCGAGGTGGCCGCGGCGCGCAGCCGCGCCTGCGTCATCGCGGCGGCCACCACGGCAGGATCGGCGCCGCCGGAGCGGAGTTGGCTCGCGAGTGTCAGCGCGTGAGCGGAGTCGTACGGCGGCATCGAGGCCAGCAGGGCAAGCGCCGCGGGAGACGTGGCAAGGCGAGCTGCGTCGAGGTCCATGGATCGATCCTGGCATGCGCGAGGTTTCACGGGTGGCGAAAGGCCTCCCTTTCGGTTAGCACTCGCAGCCGGGGAGTGCTAAATTGCAGATGTTCCCTCAAGGGAACGCGGCCACAGCCCGACCCCCGCGACGGCGGGCAAGTAGCCGCATCACATCGTTCTTTCAAGGAAGGTGAGGTCCGCTGTGTCGGTCTCTATCAAGCCTCTCGAGGACAAGGTTGTAGTCAAGCCGGCAACCGCCGAGAAGACCACCGCCTCAGGTCTCGTGATCCCTGACACCGCCAAGGAGAAGCCCCAAGAGGGCGAGATTGTCGCGGTCGGCCCAGGCCGCATCGACGACAATGGCAACCGTATTCCGCTTGACGTCGCCGTGGGCAACCGCGTGATGTACAGCAAGTACGGTGGCACCGAGGTCAAGTACGCGGGTGAGGATTACCTCATCCTGTCCGTGCGCGACCTTCTCGCCATCGTCGACTAGGCGCTGTTTGTTCTACTTCGCGATCTAGCGAAAGCACGCACGAAGGCCCCGGAGATTGCTCTCCGGGGCCTTCGCTCTTTCCGGGCCTCTCCGCTGATACGAGGGGGGTCGCGTCAGAGGGGGCCGCGGCATTGGCCGACGTCGCAGGTGGTCAACTGGCCTGCTTGAGTCGGCCTGCGAGGATCGCGTGACGCTCATCCTCGCTCAGCCCTCCCCATACGCCGAAGGGCTCGCGTGCAGCGAGCGAACGCTCGCGACACAATTCCAAGACGGGGCACCGGTTGCAGTAGTGCTTGGCGGCCTCCGCGCGACGGCGTCGGGCCGCGCCTCGTTCGCCTTCCGGGTGGAAGAAAAGGTCGGGGTCCGCGTCTCTACAGGCCCCCTCGTACTGCCACTCCCACTGAGCTTGGGTGGGGGCTGGCAGTGTTGCGATTGTCTCCATCGTGCTCCTTGGTCGGCGGGCCCCGCCCGCGTCATCGTTGACCCGGAACCGCCCCCTGGCGTCTCGCCGGGGACGGAATCACCGTAAACCGGACTAAACGGACAGTCAAGCCTTTTTGGTTGCTCGCTCTCTACATGTCCGTTTCTACTCCTTTGGGCGCTCCGTGGGAACCCCCAATTTATGGGGGTACCTGCGCTTCTCCTCGCGTGCCCTTCCCTAGGCGAAGGACAACGGCCGCGGCGGGACTTGCCGGACGCGACTCTCGATCTCGCGCCCTAGACTTGGCACATGGCCCCCAGCGAGCACGACCCCTTCGGGTTCACCGGTCTGACGTACGACGACGTCCTCCTTCTTCCAGGTGAGAGCGACGTCATTCCCTCCGAGGTATCGACAAAGACGCGCCTCACTCGCGGAATCGAGATCGAGGTTCCGCTGCTGAGCGCGGCGATGGACACCGTGACCGAGGCGCGCATGGCAATCGCCCTCGCCCGCCTTGGCGGCATCGGCGTCCTGCATCGAAACCTGTCGATCGAGGATCAGGTCCAGCAGGTCGTGACTGTCAAGCGATCCGAATCGGGGATGATCACCGATCCCGTCACCGTCGGGCCAGACGCCACGCTCGCGGAGCTCGACGCGTTGTGCGCGAGGTACCGGGTCTCTGGGCTCCCCGTCGTCGACGCCGAGGGCACCCTCGTGGGAATCATCACCAATAGGGACATGCGCTTCGTGTTGCCAAGCGACTACGCGGGACGCTTCGTGCGCGACCAGATGACGCCCATGCCGCTCATCACGGCGCCCGAGGGCGTCTCGAACGCCGCGGCCGCCGAACTCCTTGCCAAGCACCGCGTCGAGAAGCTCCCTCTTGTCGACGCGGCGGGCCACCTCACGGGGCTCATCACGGTCAAGGACTTCGTCAAGACCGAGAAGTACCCTAAGGCGACCAAGGATCCCGAGGGCCGCCTGCGAGTGGCCGCGGCCGTTGGCTTCTTCGGGGACGCATGGGAGCGTGCGCTCGCGCTCGTCGGCGCCGACGTCGACGCGCTCGTCGTAGACACCGCGCATGGCCACGCGCAGGCCATGATCGACATGATCAGGCGCCTCAAGTCCGATCCGGCCACCAAGCATGTGCAGGTCATTGGCGGCAACGTCGCGACAAGGTCGGGCGCTCAGGCGCTTGTCGACGCTGGCGTCGACGCGGTCAAGGTGGGGGTCGGACCCGGATCGATTTGCACGACGCGCGTGGTCGCGGGGGTGGGTGTGCCGCAAATCACCGCGGTCTACGAGGCCTCGCTCGCCGCGCGCGCATCGGGCGTACCGATCATCGCCGACGGTGGCCTGCAGTACTCGGGTGACATCGCCAAGGCCCTCGTCGCCGGGGCATCGTCCGTGATGCTCGGCTCGCTGTTCGCGGGCTGCGACGAGACCCCTGGCGACCTCGTGCTCGTCAACGGCAAGCAGTTCAAGAGCTACCGCGGAATGGGTTCGATGGGTGCCATGGCCTCGCGAGGCCGCCGCTCGTACTCGAAGGACCGCTACTTCCAGGCCGACGCTCCGAGCGATGACGACCTGATTCCCGAGGGAATCGAGGGGCGCGTGCCCTTCAAGGGCCCCGTGTCGTCGGTGGTGCGCCAGCTCGTTGGGGGTCTCGGCCAGTCGATGTTCTACGTGGGCTCGCGGACGATTCCGGAGCTGCAGTCCAAGGGGCGCTTCGTCAGGATCACGACCGCGGGACTCAAGGAGAGCCACCCGCACGACGTCCAGATCACTGTCGAGGCGCCCAACTACTCCTCCAATTAGCGGTGGCGCTCAGCTGGCACGCGCTTGCGCTTCTCGCGTTGGTGGCGTTGGTGGCGGGGTTTCTTGACACGCTTGCAGGTGGTGGGGGCCTGCTGACGCTGCCCGCTCTTCTTCTCGCGGGGGTGCCCGCGCTTGCGGCACTCGGCACAAACAAGCTCCAGGGTTCCTTCGGCACCGGCATGGCGACCTACCAGGTGTTGCGGCGCAGGCGAGTGTCGTGGACCGACGTGCGCTGGCCGATGGTCCTCGCCTTCGCGGGCGCAGTCGTGGGCTCGGTGGCGATTCAGTTCGTCAACACGGATGGCCTGCAGATACTCATCCCCATCGTGCTCGCGGTGATCGCCGCGTACTTCCTCTTCGTTCCAGGCGCCCACGAGCCACCCTCACAGCCGCGCATCGGCGAGCGGCCGTTCAGGGCCGTCGTTGTCCCCGCCATCGGCGCGTACGACGGCGCGTTCGGGCCGGGGACGGGCTCCCTCTTTGCGCTGTCGGGGGTGGCGCTCAGGGCGCGGACATTGGTTCAGTCGACCGCGGTTGCTAAGACCCTGAACTTCGCGACAAACGTGGCCTCGCTTGCCGTATTCCTGCTGGCGGGGCACGTCGTGTGGGTTGCCGGCGCGGCAATGATCGGCGGGCAATTGTTGGGCGCGTACGTCGCGTCGCACGTGTTGTTCCGCGTGAAGCCCGTGGTGATCAGGATGCTCATCGTGGTGATGTCGCTCGGGATGCTCGTGCGGGTGCTGGTGGGTTAGCCGAACTACTGCGGGTGCCAGCCCCGGTGTGCCGGGGGCGGTTGGTGCGCTGACTGCTGGGCTGGCTGCGGAGGCCCCGCCCGGTAGCCCTGGGGAACCGGGCCCGAGGGGGGCGCCACGTGCGGCGCGGCCCCGTGGTCGTGGCAGGCCTCAAGGTCGGGGTCGAGGTCGACCGCGATGCGCCGGCGCCTGAGCTCCGCCATGAGGGGGCTGAGGTCGAACGCCTTGGGCATGAGCCGCAGGTCCATGAGCACGTCGCCGTGAGTCGATGTCATGCGGAGGCCATAGAGCTTGATCAAGCCGTAACTAGCGCTCCCCGTCTTCTGGAGCGCTATGCGCAGTTGCGAACTATCGGACACAGGCAGCGAGACTCCCTTGGCGGAGCGGTAGTTCCCGACGAGGTAGAGGCCGCCCTGCATCGGCTGGATGTTGACGAGGCCATCGCGCTTGAGGTTGACGCCTCGGTCGCTAGTCCAGGCCCGCCAAATGATGACCATCAGCGCAATACCTGCTAGCCCAAGCGTCCAAGTGGGCACGTCGACACCGCGGACGCGAGTGGTTGAGACGGTGTCGCCGTGGATGAGGAGTATCACGCTTTGAGCGATCACAAAGAGGGAACTCACTCCGGCGAGCGCCGCAGAGAAAGGCAGGAACCAGCGGTTACGTTTGCGGATCTTTTCGCTGATGACGACGCCTGGATAGGGCTCATTCATGGGCACCCCCTCGTCCAACATCGTACCGAAGGCCGGGCGGCCCGCCCCCCGACCTCCGTTACGGGTAAAGACCGCGCAGGCGGTGAGCATCGGTGACGCGACGCACGGCGAGTGCTGTCGCCGCCTGACGCAGCGTCATCGCGTGCTCGGCGGAATACGCGGAGACGTCTTGCCAGGCCTTGTCCATCTTGTCGGCCAGTCGTGCGTTGACGTCACTCTCGCTCCATTGCCATGCCTGGTTCGCCTGCACCCACTCGAAGTAGCTCACGACCACGCCGCCAGCGTTGGCGAGGATGTCGGGAACCACGAGGATGCCGCGGTCGGCGAGGATCCCATCGCCCGCCTTGGTGGTCGGTCCGTTCGCGCCCTCCACGACGATGCTTGCCTTCACCAGCGGAGCGGTGTCTGCCGTGATCACGCCCTCGACGGCTGCAGGAACGAGCACGTCGACGTCAAGGGCCAGGAGGTCGGCCGGGTCGATGTTGTCTGAGCCGGGGAAGTTCCTGACCGAGCCAGTGCTCGCCGCGTGGGCGGTAAGCGCAGCGATGTCGAGTCCCCCTGTCGCATAGATGGCGCCGTCGATGTCGGACACGGCGACCACGCTGACGCCATGCTCGGCGAGCAACTGCGCCGCACCGCGGCCCACCTTGCCGAAGCCCTGGACCGCGGCCGTGGCGCGCGTCGGCTCGATGCCGCGTGTGCGCATGGCAAGGACGGCCACGTGAGCCACGCCCCGTGACGTCGCCAGGGCACGCCCGAGAGAGCCGCCCAGGCTGACGGGCTTGCCCGTCACCACGCCGGGAACCGTGTGGCCGACGGCCACCGAGTACGTATCCATGATCCAGGCCATGGTCTGCTCGTCGGTGCCGATGTCGGGCGCAGGAATGTCGACCGTGGGGCCGATGATGGGGAGGATCTCCGAGGTGTATCGCCTCGTGATGCGCTCGAGCTCGGGCAGGGAGTGTTCGCGCGGGTCGATCGCGATGCCGCCCTTGGCTCCGCCGTACGGCACGTCGAGAAGGGCGCACTTCCAGGTCATCCACATCGCGAGGGCGCGCACCTCATTGAGGTCGACCCCAGGTGCGTAGCGAAGGCCCCCCTTGGCGGGGCCGCGCGAGTAGTTGTGTTGCACCCTGTAGCCCTTGTAGACGGCGATCGTGCCGTCGTCGCGCTTGAGGGGCACGGTGACCATGAGCTCGCGCCGTGACGCGGCGAGCATCCGGTGCGTGCCATCGCTGAGGCCCAGGTGTGCGGCCGCCTCTGCCAGTTGTGCGTGCGCGTCGTCGAGCGGACCGGCGCCATGGGTGACTTCCTGCTCCGTCATCGTTCCTTCTGCTTCCCGCGCTAGAAGAGCGCGTCGTGGTGTTCCGCAGGCTCCTCCGACTCGATGGCCACCGGCCACTGGGCCCGTGGAAGGTCGTCGGTCGTGCCCTTGGACTTGAGCCAGGCCGCAAATCGCACCGCCCACACGCGATGTGCCTCGGCCTGTTGATCATGCAGCGCCGTCAGATCGGTCTGGCCGACGGTGGGGTAGCGGTCGGCGATCGCGTGAACGAGGTCAAGCGTCGCGAGCACGTCCGCATCTGCGGCGTGAAGGCTGTCGGCGTCGACGGGCACCACGTAGATGTGGCACATGTCGATGAGCTTGCGGGGGCCCTTGCGGTACTTGTCGAGGTGTCTGTCGAGAACGAGAGGATCGACAACGGGCCGCACGCCGCCTGGCAGGCGGTCGCCGAGCGTCGGCAATCCATGGCGGGCGAGCTCGGCGTCAAGGATGCTGAGGTCGTACTGGACGTTGAAGCCCACGACGGGAACGTCGGCCGCGAGCGCCTCGACGAGGGCGGAGGCGATCTCCTCGAGCGCCCCTTCGGGCGCAACTCCCTCGGCGCGAGCCTGCTCCGTGGTGATGCCGTGCACCTCGGTGGCGCGGGCGGGGATCTCGATGCCGGGGTCGATGAGCCACGTGTGGGTGTCGACCCTCTGGCCCTCGCGGCGGATCAGAGCCGCCGTCACGATCCGGTCGGTGGTGGTACTCACGCCCGTTGTCTCGGTGTCGAATCCCACCATTGGTCCGTCAAGCCAGCTCATGCCCCCAGCCTGGCACGACACACCGACGCGCGCCTACATCACGCGCGGCGCGTGAGGGCCCCGCGAGAGGGTGTCCGCGACCGGTAGGCTGGATGCCGTGACAAACGAGATTGAGATTGGGCGCGGCAAGCGCGGGCGCAGGGCGTATTCCTTCGACGATGTGGCGATCGTGCCTTCGCGGCGCACGCGCGACCCCGAGAAGGTGTCTCTTGCGTGGCAAATCGATGCCTTCCGCTTCGAGATTCCCGTGCTCGCGGCCCCCATGGACTCGGTGATGTCCCCTGCGACGGCTATCGCGCTCGGCAAGGCGGGCGGCCTCGGAGTGCTCGATCTCGAGGGCCTGTGGACTCGGTATGAGGACCCCACCGCCCAACTCGCCGAGATCGCGTCTCTTCCCCGCGAGGCCGCGACCGCGCGCATGCAAGAGATCTATCGCGAGCCGGTCAAGCCGGAGCTGATCGCGGGCCGACTCGGCGAGATTCGCGCGGCGGGAGTGACGGTCGCGGGCGCGCTGTCGCCCCACCGCACCCAGGAGCTGTACCAAACCGTGCTCAAGGCTGGAGTCGACCTCTTTGTCATCCGCGGCACGACGGTTTCCGCCGAGCACGTGTCGGCCGAGGGCGAGCCACTCAACCTCAAGAAGTTCATCTACGACCTCGATGTCCCCGTGATCGTCGGCGGCGCATCGACCTACCAGGCCGCCCTGCACCTCATGCGCACCGGCGCGGCGGGCGTGCTCGTCGGCTTTGGCGGCGGCGCGGCCCTGACGACGCGCACCTCGCTTGGAATTCACGCGCCGATGGCGACCGCCGTGGCAGACGTGGCCGCGGCGAGGCGCGACTACCTTGACGAGTCGGGCGGCCGCTACGTGCACGTGATCGCCGACGGCGGCTTGGGCCGCTCGGGCGACATGGTCAAGGCGATCGCTTGTGGCGCCGATGCCTTCATGCTTGGCGCGGCCCTCGCCCGCGCCGATGAGGCGCCAGGCGGTGGCTACCACTGGGGTCCCGAGGCGCATCACCCGGAGTTGCCGCGCGGCGAACGTGTGCACGTTGGCACGGTCGCGCCGCTCGCTGAGATCCTGTTTGGCCCCGGCACCCACGCCGACGGCACGACCAATATCATGGGTGCGCTGCGGCGCTCGATGGCGACCACCGGCTACTCGGACCTCAAGGAGTTCCAACGCGTCGACGTCGTCGTGAGCCCTTACCGGGGCGGCTAGACGCACCGGAACGGCCCGGCCTCAATCCCCTTCACCGCGAGGAGCGTCATGAACATTCGCCAGGCAACTCGTGGCGCGGCGGCGCTCGACGCGGCGGCCATCGTCGTGTTTGCGGCAGTGGGACGGGCGAACCACGACGAAGGGATCCTCGGTCGTGCCGGCCTGGGCCTCGCCACCACGGTGTGGCCCTTTGCGGCGGGCGCGGCGATCGGCTGGCTGATCGCCAAGACGTGGACCAGGCCGTGCGCTTGGAGTCCTACGGGTGTCATCGTGTGGGCGTCGACCCTGGTAGGAGGCATGTTGCTTCGGGTCGCGAGCGGTCAGGGCGTCGAGGTTTCGTTTGTGATTGTTGCCGGTCTCGTGCTCGCCACGTTTCTCATCGGCTGGCGCGTCATCTCGGGCGTAGTTGCCAAGCGGCGGGGGCTCAAGAAGTAGCGCGGGTCGCGCCGCTAGCCAGCCCTGCCGGCGGCGAAGTCCCGCACGACACGTTCGGCTGTTGACGCGAGTTCCGCCATGGTCACCGCGGGGTTCATCGCCTCGGCGAGAGGGCGCGGTCCCGGGTGGATGCAGAACGTCGCGTCAATCGCGCCGTGATCATCGCCCTCGATCCTTCCGGCAAGCGCCACCACCATGGGCGTGCGGGTGCCCGACTTTGCAAGCCGCGCGATCGCCTCGGGCGCCTTGCCTCGTGCCGTCTGGATGTCGAGGCTCCCCTCGCCGGTGATGACTAGGTCCGCCGCCGCAAGGGCGGGACCCATCCCTGTTTCGGAGACGATGCGTTCAAGCCCCGGCTGGATGCTCCCGCCGAGAGCCAAGATTGCGGCACCGAGCCCGCCCGCCGCTCCCGCCCCAGGGGTCCCTGCCACGGGCGCTCCCGCCTCGCGCAGCGCGGCGGCCCAGCCCTCCATGGCGTATTCCAACTCGGCGACAAGGGCGTCGTCCGCCCCCTTTTGTGGTCCAAACATCTGTGCGGCTCCTGCAGTGCCGAGCAGGGGCGAGTCAACATCGGCAAGTCCGATGATCTCGAGCGAGACGGCCCAGGGAAGGAGGACGCGCGCGGGCCTCGCGAGCAGGGGATTGACGTCGGTGACGCGTTGGCCTGGGAAGAGTTCCCGGCCCGAGACGTCCCACATCCTCGCGCCAAGCGCGAGAAGGGCTCCCGTGCCGCCGTCGGTGCATCCGGTCCCGCCGAGTCCGACGAGAATCACGGAGGGCCTCTCCCTTTCGACGACGCGGGAGAGCTGCAGGCCGAGGCCGTACGAGTGTGCGCGCCGTGCGGATGCAGTTGAGGCCTCGTCGAGAAGGCCCAGCCCCACGGTGGTGGCGGATTCGATGACCGCCGTGCCGCCGATGACGAGGTATGCGGCGCTCAGCGGACGCCCAAGGAGGTCGATCGTGTCCACGGTTCCCTGCCGCCCGCGGGAGGCGAGGGCGTCGAGCGTGCCCTCCCCGCCGTCGGCAATGGGGGACATGGTGACGAGCGCACCCGGGGCGGCACGCAGCACGCCCTCCCTGACGGCCTTGCACGCTTGCGCGCTGGTGACGGATCCCTTGAAGGAATCAAGCGCGATGACGATGCGCAGGGGGCCCGCGGCGCGGTCGTGGAGCTCCGACATCACCACCTCCTTGAGGATCTGTTGTCACCGTCCCACACGATATCGGTGGCACGAGGCTCCCCGCGCTGTCAGCTCGCCGCGGTCGACGCGGAAGCGGGTCGCTCGATCACCGTGAATGACCCGGAGTACATCCCCATCGCGCAATGGAACCTGTAGACCCCGGTCTTCGTGGGCGTGAAATCGCTCGAGACCTTGTCGAATATCGCGTTGAGTTCGCCGAGTCCGAGCGCGTCCGCCTCGACCAGACTCGCGCATCCGACAGCCACGGAGTGGAGCACCCAGGTCACCGGCTCATTCACGTAGACGACGGCGTCGGCGGGGAGGTAGCCCTTGACGCCGATGTCGGTGGTCACGACCTGCCGCCCGTTCACGTCGACAACGTTGGAGGTGCGTGCGGTCGCGGTCGCTGAACCATGCGACGACAGGAGTCCGGTCCCCGTAATGCCTCCCAACCCGGTGACGAACGCAAAGGCAATCACGACCACGCCGATGACCCGTAGTGGCCGGCGCGACGCGGAACTGCGAGCCGACGACGCGGCCATTCCCACGGCGAAGAGTCCTGGGGTGGTTCCCACTGCGAAGAGCGCCATGAGGGCGCCGCCGGTGGCGGGGCTCCCTGACGAGAGGGCGAGGAGTTGCACCACCTGCGTGAATCCGCATGGCAAGAAGAAGGTCGCGACTCCGAGTCCGGCCGCTCGCAGGTAGGGCCGCGCCGTTGCTTGCGGGCGCGAAGCCTGCGGATCAGTTTGTCCGGACGCGCGGCGTGCCCACCGGGACCACGAGGAGGGCAACGTCACCTGCCATGCGGCCAGGCGCGGGGAGACCTCGGTGAGGCGAATTCCCAGGACCGCCGTGGCGAGCGCGACGACGACCATTGCGATAGCGAGAGGCAACCCCCGAAGGGCGAAAGACTGGCCGATGGCGCCAGCGGCCGCGCCAAGGAGGCCGAAGCCAACAATGCGGCCCGCGTTGAACGCCGCCTGGGTGGCAACCGCACCGGCCCGGCGCGCTGACGACGTCCTGACCGATGCGGCCAGCGACAAGACGAGCCCACCCACGAGCGCCATGCAGGTCGACAGCGAGGCCGCGACGCCAAGACCAAGAACGAACAGGGCCGTGCCGACGGTGAGGCCTGCATCGGCGCCAACGACGCGCGAGCCTGGGTTCCATGCAGAGATGGCAAGAAGGAGCACGGCTACCGCGGCCGCCCCGAGCGCAACGTCCTGCCACACGGAGCGGTCGTTGGCAAGCCACCGCCTCGTGCCAAGGCGGTAGGGGGTGTCGGCGAGAGCGGCGGCGAGCGTCGCATCGGTAGGAAGGGCTTGGCCGCTAATACGCACGACGCCCGTGCGAGCAGAGGCCGTCGCGGAGTCGACACCCGGCAGTGCGGCGAACGCCTCGGCGACCGTGCTTTCGCACGCCGCACACGTCATCCCTGTGATGGGTATCAGGCGATCGGTCATGGTGTCTCCTCGCTGCGCCGCATGGTTCTCTTGCGAGGATAACGGTGAGCGACCCGGGACCCTCTCTCAAAAGGTTCCATTTTCCAAAGGCGAAGTGGGGGTCACCGCATTGACCGCGGGGGAAGCCCTACGTCAAGGTGAACTGCCGCACACCTGTGGCAAGCGTTGAGGCGATCTCGGCGAGGTCCGCGACGACTCCGCCAACCTCGGTCGCGCTGCGCTGGGCATCCTGCGCCGAGTCGGAAAGCACGTGAGCCGATTCGGCGATGTCGGTGGCGCCGTCGGCGGCGACGAGGAGGTTGCGTTCGATCTCGGTGGTCGTGGCCGTCTGTTCCTCGATGACGGCCGAGATCGATGACTGGTGTTCGTCTACCTGCGCGATCGAACTGCCAAGCCGCTCGATCGCCTCTCGCACCTCCGCCGAGTCTGACGCCACGTCCTCGAGGACGGGCCGAATCGCTGCGATGGCCTCGGCGGTCTGTTGCGCCAGGTTCTTCACCTCGTTGGCAACGACCGCGAATCCCTTGCCCGACTCGCCTGCCCGAGCGGCCTCGATGGTGGCGTTCAGAGCCAAGAGGTTGGTCTGGGTGGCGATCGCGGTGATTGCCTTGAGCACCTCGGCGATGCGCGCGGACGAGTCGCCGAGCCGTTCGGCGGTCACCGATGCCTCCTTGGTGATTCCCACCGCGATGCGTGACTCTCCCGAGGCGGCGTGAACGTCCCGTGCCACTGACTGGATCGATGTGCGCATCTCGGTCATCGCGACCGTCACCGACTGCACCTCGTGGTTCATCACCGTGGCGGTCTCGGCGGTGCTTTCGGCGCGCGTTGCGGTCTGTGCAGCGGTGCCCTGCAGGCCATCGCTCGAGCCGTTCAGCTGCTCCGCGGTGGCTCGAACCGCCTCGGCCCCCGCACGCAGGCTCGTCACCGCGGTGCGCATGCCCACGATGGTCTCCCCGAGGGCAGTTCCCATGCGGCCAATCTCGTCGCGGCCCTCGCCGTGAAACTCCTGGGAAAGGTCGTTATCGGCGACCCTGCGCAGCGCCGCGGTGATGCGACCCACCCGTCCCGTGATGCGGCCAGTGGCGAAGATGATGAACCCCACCGCGAGCACGGTCACTCCCAGCCCGACGGCGAGAAGGGTGAATGTCATGTTCCTCGTGCCCGTGGCGAGGTGGTCGGGGACCACCTGGAGGTCGGAGTCGAAGCCCCACGCCTCGATGGTCCAGCCCCACGGCGCATAGCGGGTGACCTCGACGTTTGCGCCGTTGCCGTCAAGGGGGACGCGAACCATCGTGGTGGCGTCGGGTGAAGTGAGGGCGGTGCCCGCGTCGATGAGGCCCTGGGCGTAGCCAGCGTCGGCCACCGTGCCCGCGTCGACACCCGGCGGGGGGACGATCCAGTTGCCCGCATCCGACATGACCGTCACGTAGCCGGTGTTTCCCACGGTGACGCTTGCGAGCGCGGCGAGCAGCGGCGCGTCAACCTCCGATTGCGGCAGTCCGACGAAGATGGCGCCGATGACGGTGGTGCCGTCCGTGATGGGGGCGTAGGCGGTCACGTATTGCTGGCCGACGACGGTCGCGGTGCCGTAGTAGGGCTTGCCTGCCATCAGGGCCGACACGACGGCGTTGGGCTTGCCATCTGCGCTCGAGGCGGCGATGAATGTGCCGATCGCCCTGGTGCCGTCGGCGCCCTTGACGGTGGTGGCGATGCGAAGCATGTCGCCCGCGTCGTTCAGGCGCTGGAAGACGGTGGTTGACGCTCCCAACAGGTTGGTGACCTGGTCAACGACGGGAACAGGGACTTCGAGGTCGGCGACCTGGCCGATGTCGGCGCCGCCGATGATCATGCGAGGCAGGTTGACCGTGGTGACGTCACCAGTGGTCTGGTTCTTGGCGTCCCACGTAAGGGGATCTCCGAAGGTGATGGGGCCCAGGCTTCCCATGGTCTGCTGCGCGACGGCGAGTTCGGACTCCATGCGGGTGGTCACGGTGTCCACCTGCGTGGAGACGAGCGCCCTGGCCGACTTGGCGGTCTGGGTCATCGATTCGGCGGTCAGCTGCTCGACGTCGCGGCTCGCTTGGTCGGCGAGTTGCTTTGCCTGAGACGCGCCGACCGCCGTGAGGGCGATGGAGGTTGTGAGCACCGCGAGCGCACCAAAGGTCACGAGCTGGAGCTTGAGGCTTGAGCCGATGGTGGGGAGGTACGTGCGCATTGTTGGACCTCTATGTGGGAGGCGGAGACTGTCCTGTGTCATGTGCCCCATCGGCGTGCTGCCCCCATAAATGAGGGCACTCAGACTGCTCATTTCGCCCACAGGCGTTGGCAAAGTATTGACAAACGATAGAGGTCTATCGATAATCGATTCATGAACAGATTGACTCTTAACCTTCTCAGGGCGTTGATCGCGCTGCTCTTCGCGGGGGGCCTGCTCGCGCAGACGGTACTCATTCCCGTGATCGCGTGGGAGTCGGCCCAGAGCTTTCCGGAGGTGAGTTACCTCGAGGTGCCCTACGCCGCGCTCGCGATCGGCACCGTGGCGTGTGCCCAGGCGATCCTGGTGGCGACCTGGCGGCTCGCGGGGATGGTCGAGCGGGAATTCATCTTCCACGCGGCCGCCCTGAAGTGGGTCACCCTCATGGTGCGATCCGCGTGGGTGGCCACCGCCCTCGTCACCCTCGTGGCA
>Ga0302299_10000206_pt1 | contig 28844 bp, 21 predicted proteins | sample III_Fen_N3_4_FD_198795 | JGI IMG/M metagenome (GOLD analysis project Ga0302299, IMG submission 198795) | Peat permafrost microbial communities from Stordalen Mire near Abisko, Sweden - III_Fen_N3_4 | ecosystem: Environmental > Terrestrial > Soil > Wetlands > Permafrost | place: Sweden: Abisko...
CGGCGCTCGGTCGAGCGACGGCCGACGGCCTCGATCCTGCCGAGCCAGGTGTGTGGGAGCGGATTCTCGAGGACTCCCATGGCTGACCCGCACGGTTTCCTGACCTACCGGGAGCGCGAGCTCCCGCCGGACCGCGCCGTGCCCGTGCGGCTGATGGACTGGCGGGAGGTGCACGCCCACCGCTCGGGCCACCCCGACGACGTCGGCATGCTCGCTCGGCAGGCGACCCGCTGCATGGACTGCGGCATCCCGTTCTGCCACCAGGGCTGCCCCCTCGGCAACCTCATCCCGGAGTGGAACGACCTCGCGCGCCAGGAGCAGTGGGGCGACGCGATCGACCGGCTGCACGCGACGAACAACTTTCCCGAGTTCACCGGCCGGATCTGCCCGGCGCCGTGCGAGTCGGCCTGCGTGCTCGGCATCAACCAGCCGGCGGTCACCATCAAGCAGGTCGAGGTCAGCATCATCGACCGCGCCTTCGCCAACGGCACGGTGAGCCCGGAGGCGCCCGAGCGGCTGTCCGGCAAGACGGTCGCCGTCGTCGGCTCCGGCCCCGCGGGCCTGGCCGCGGCCCAGCAGCTGACCCGGGCCGGCCACACCGTCGCCGTCTACGAGCGCGCCGACGCCCCCGGCGGGCTGCTGCGCTACGGCATCCCCGAGTTCAAGATGGAGAAGGCGGTGCTCGACCGGCGCATCGCGCAGATGAAGTCCGAGGGCACCCGCTTCCGCACCGGCGTCGAGGTCGGCAAGGAGCTCACCGGCGCCGACCTGCGCAAGCGGTTCGACGCGGTGGTCGTGGCGATCGGCGCGACCGTGCCCCGCGACCTCTCGGTGCCGGGCCGCGAGCTGGACGGCGTGATGCAGGCGATGGACTTCCTCCCGCCGGCCAACCGGGTGGCGCTCGGCCAGAGCGTCACCGGCCAGGTGACCGCTCAGGGCAAGGACGTCATCGTCATCGGCGGCGGCGACACCGGCGCCGACTGCATCGGCACGGCGCACCGGCAGGGCGCCCGGTCGGTGACCAGCCTCGAGATCATGCCGCAGCCGCCGGCCGACCGGGCCGCGCACCAGCCGTGGCCCACCTACCCGATGACCTTCCGGGTCGCCTCCGCGCACGAGGAGGGTGGCGACCGGGTGTATGCCGTGTCGACCAGCGAGATCCTCGGCGACGAGCAGGGCCGGGTCCGCGCCCTGCGCCTGCACGAGGTGCGGATGGGCGAGCAGGGCTTCGAGAAGGTGGACGAGAGCGACAAGGAGATCCCGGCGCAGCTCGTGCTGCTCGCGATGGGCTTCCTGGGCCCGCAGCAGGACCTGCTCGACCAGCTCGCTGTCGAACGTGACGCCCGCACCAACGCCGCCCGCGACGACCTTTACATGACCAACGTGCCGGGCGTCTTCGTGGCCGGTGACGCCGGTCGTGGCCAGTCGCTCATCGTCTGGGCGATCGCCGAGGGGCGTTCTGCCGCACACGAGGTCGACGCCTGGCTGATGGGCAAGCCGTCCCGCCTGCCGCGCCCGATCAACCCGACCGACCGCCCGCTGATGCCCTGACCGGGGCTCTCGGTGGGCGGTTCCGGGATGTGGCAAGCGTCACGGTGGAAGCGTTTGCACCGATACGCTTGCCCTCATGCGTCGCGCCAAGATCGTCTGCACCCTCGGGCCTGCCACCAGCTCCGCCGAGAACCTCCGAGAGCTCGTCCGGGCCGGCATGGACGTCGCCCGGCTCAACCTCAGCCACGGCAACCACGCCGACCACGAGCAGGTCTACCGGGACGTGCGGAAGGCGAGTGACCAGACCGGCCGTGCCGTCGGCATCCTCGTCGACCTGCAGGGTCCGAAGATCCGCACCGCCCGCTTCAAGGACGGCCCGATCCAGCTGGTGCCGGGCTCGACCTTCACCATCACCACCCGCGACGTGCCCGGTGACGAGAAGGAGGTCGGCACCACCTACGACGGCCTCCCCGGCGACGTCACGGCCGGTGACCGCATCCTCATCGACGACGGCAAGCTCGCGCTGATCGCCACCTCGGTCACCGAGACCGACGTCGTCTGCCAGGTGCTCGAGGGCGGCACGCTGTCGAACAACAAGGGCATCAACCTGCCGGGGGTCGCGGTGTCGGTGCCCGCGATGTCCGAGAAGGACAAGGATGACCTGCGCTGGGCGCTGCGGATGCGCGTCGACATGATCGCCCTGTCGTTCGTGCGCAGCGCCGACGACATCCGCGACGTGCACCAGATCATGGACGAGGAGGGGCTGCGGCTGCCGGTCATCGCCAAGATCGAGAAGCCGCAGGCCGTCGACAACCTCGACGAGATCATCCGCGCCTTCGACGGCGTGATGGTGGCCCGTGGTGACCTCGGCGTCGAGATGCCGCTCGAGGAGGTGCCGCTGGTGCAGAAGCGCGCGTGCGAGATCGCCCGCCGCCGCGCCAAGCCGGTCATCGTCGCCACCCAGGTGCTCGAGTCGATGATCGAGAACAGCCGGCCCACCCGGGCCGAGGCCTCCGACGCCGCCAACGCGGTGCTCGACGGCGCCGACGCCCTGATGCTGTCCGGCGAGACCAGCGTCGGCAAGCACGCCTTCGCGGCGGTGCGCACGATGGCCCGGATCATCGAGAACACCGAGGACCACGGCCTGCACCGCATCCGCCCCCTCGGCACCCGCCCCAACTCCAAGGGTGGCGCGGTCACCGCCGCCGCCGCCGAGATCGGCGAGCTGCTCGGGTGCAAGTACCTCATCACCTTCACCTCGAGCGGCGACTCGACCCGGCGGCTGTCCCGGGTGCGCCCGCGCATCCCGATGCTGGCCTTCACCCCCAACCAGGCGACGCGCAGCCAGCTCTCGCTCACCTGGGGCGTCGAGACCTTCCTCGTCGAGGACGCCCGGCACACCGACGAGATGGCGATGCAGGTCGACGAGGTGCTGCTGGCGGCCGGCCGGGTGGTCGAGGGCGACAACGTCATCATCGTGGCCGGGTCGCCCCCCGGCATCCCCGGCTCCACCAACGCCCTTCGGGTGCACCGCATCGGTGACGCCAAGAACCGGGTGGCGCCCGCCTACAGCGAGATCCGGACGGTCCCGGCACCGGCCGCGGGCAAGGCGTCGCTAGACTGACGTCCCCCCGGCCGGGGTGGTGGAATGGCAGACACGGAGGACTCAAAATCCTCTGCCCGCAAGGGCGTGCGGGTTCAAGTCCCGCTCCCGGCACATGAGTGAGAACCCGCCGCCCGCGGCCGCACCGTCGACCAAGCGCGTCCTCGTGGCCGAGGACGAGGCGATCATCCGCCTCGACCTCGCCGAGATGCTCGGGGAGGCCGGGTACGACGTCGTCGGCCAGGCCGGCGACGGCGAGCAGGCCGTCGAGATGACGATGGCGCTACGGCCGGACATCGTCATCATGGACGTCAAGATGCCGGTCATGGACGGCATCACCGCCGCCGAGCAGATCGGCAAGGAGCGGATCTGCCCGGTCGTCATGCTCACGGCGTTCAGCCAGACCGAGCTCGTCGAGCGGGCCCGCGACGCCGGGGTGATGGCCTACGTCGTCAAGCCGTTCACCGCGAGCGACGTCACCCCCGCGCTCGACATCGCGCTGTCGCGCTGGAGCGAGCTGAAGGCCCTCGAGGCGGAGGTGGCCGACCTCGGCGACCGGCTCGAGACCCGCAAGGCCGTCGACCGCGCCAAGGGCGTGCTGATGACCAAGCTGAAGATCACCGAGGCGGACGCCTTCCGGTGGATCCAGAAGACTGCCATGGACCGCCGGATGGGCATGCGCGAGGTCGCCGACGCCGTGATCGCCGGGATGGAGAAGGCCTGACCTCCGGCGCACTCCCCGGGCGCGCCCGCTGTGACCAGGTGCTCCCGGGCGCGCCCGCTGTGACCAAGTGCTCCTGTCAACAGGCAGTAGGGCCCTTGGCGTGCAGCACTCGTGCTCGACGTGCCACTGCCTCGGCTGCACTGCCTGTTGGTGGGAACGCCACGCAGGCCCGACCCTCGAGCCCGGTCGCGCCGTCAGCGGAGCCAGACCACGATGGCGGTGAGCAGGGGAGCGACGAGCAGGGCCGGCAGCATGTCGCCCACCGGCACGTCGCGGATGCGCAGCAGCCGCAGCGCGATGCCGGCGAGGAGCAGCCCGCCCGTGGCCGTGAGCGCGGCGATGTGCGCCTCGGGTATCAGGCCCCCGAGCAGCACCCCGAACAGCGTCAGCAGGCCCTGCACCACGAGCACCGACACGGCTGAGAGCAGCACTCCGACACCGAAGCTGGCAGCGAATGCCATGGCCGCGAAGCCGTCGAGCACCGACTTCAGCGCCAGCTGGTCGATGCCGCGACCCAGCCCGTCGTTGAGCGAGCCGAGGATGGTCAGGGGGCCGACGCAGAACAGCAGGGATGCCGTGAGCCACCCCTCGATGAAGCGTTCCCGCGCCGCGGAGTCGGTGCCGCCCTCGGTGCGCGAACGACGGGCCACCCAGGCCTGGATGCGGCCCGCCAGCCCCTCCAGCCGCTGCTCGATGCGCAGGGCCGAGCCGGTGATCGACCCGATCAGCAAGGCGCCCAGCACGATGAGCACGGGGAAGCCGGATCCCACCGCGTCGGTCAGCGCCGGGTCGGTCACCGAGACCGCAGACAGTCCGGCGACCAGCAGCGTCACCAGCCCCAGGCAGTCGGTGACCACCGAGCGGGTGTGCTCGCGCAGGCGGTGACCCACCAGCATCCCCAGGCCGGCCCCGACGAGCACCGTGACGACGTTGAGGACGGTCCCGAAGCCGGGAAACAGCGAGGTCACCAACTCACCCTACGGGGTGGTTCAATGCTCATCTAACCCCGGTTCCGGGCCCCAGATTCGCGCGGTATGGTCCTGTGCTCGGGAGTGCGTTTCCCTGCTTGTGACCACGCGCACGACCCAGCTGAGTGACACCCGAGACGGAGGTGCTGTGGCCAGGCGGACGGTTGACGTGGTGCCGGTGAGCCGGGACGACCTGCGGGACGTCACGGGTCTGTGGCTGGCCGCACGGGTCGACGCGGGGTCAAGCAAGGAGGCCGCCGCCCGGTGCGTCACCGACGGCCGGCTGTCGGCCGCGCTGCGCCGGCCCGGCGTACAGGCCTTCGTGGCCCGGCTCGACGGGGAGGCCGTCGGCTACGCCATCACCACCGAGAACCCGTTCGGGCTCAGCCCCCAGGCCGAGCTCGCCATCGAGCAGCTCTGGGTGGGTCCGGACGCCCGGCGGCACGGTGTGGCCAAGGCCCTGATCGCCGCGGTGCTGTCCACCGCCGAGCGCGCCGGCTGCGAGCTGGTCGTCTCGAACGTGCCCACCACCAGCCGCGACGCCAACCGGTTCTTCGCCCGTCTGGGGTTCTCCTCGGTGATCGTGCGCCGCATCGTCTCCACCGGGCAGCTGCGCCGCAAGCTCACCCCCGAGGGGGTCGAAACCGGGCACGAGCTGGTCCGCCGCCGCCGCTCCCTGCGCAGCCGCGCGTTCACGGCACCGTCGTCGCCCCCGGTGGTCTAGCGCGCCGGCGGTCCGGCTCGCCGGTGGTCTAGGCCCCCGGCGCGGCATCCCGGATGAGGCAGGTGATCCGGCTGGTGCAGATACGCTTGCCGTCCTCGTCGATGACGACCACCTCGTAGCAGGCCAGCGTTCGACCCAGGCTGATCGGGGTGGCGGTGCCGGTGACCACGCCCGAGCGTGCCGCCCGGTGGTGGGTGGCGTTGATGTCGAGGCCGACGACGGCTTTGCCGGGGCCGGCGTGCAGCGCGGCACCGAAGGAGCCCAGTGTCTCGGCGAGCACCACCGAGGCACCACCGTGCAGCAGGCCGTAGGGCTGGGTGTTGCCCGCCACTGGCATGGTGGCGACGAGGCGCTGCGGGGTCGCCTCCACCATCTCGATGCCCATCCGGGTCATCAGGGAGTCGGGGTTCATCGCCTGCACGGTGGCGGCCTCGGCGCTGAGGTCGGGGCCGTCGGACGGGGCCGGGTCGGGGGCGTCGGTGCTGTCGGTCATGGTGGTTAGGCTGCCATGCGTGAAGCTCCTCCTCCTCGACGGACACTCGTTGGCCTACCGGGCCTTCTTCGCCCTCCCGGTCGAGAACTTCTCGACGAGCACGGGCCAGCACACGAATGCCGTCTACGGCTTCACCTCGATGCTGATCAACGTGCTGCGTGACGAGGCGCCCACTCACGTCGGCGTGGCCTTCGACGTGTCGCGCAAGACCTTCCGCGCCGCCGAGTACCCCGAGTACAAGGCCGGCCGCTCGGCCACCCCCACTGAGTTCTCCGGGCAGCTGCCGCTGCTGCGCGAGGTGCTCGACGCGCTGCGCATCAGGCACGTCGGCGTCGAGGGCTTCGAGGCCGACGACGTCATCGCCACCCTCACCACCCAGGCCGTCGCGCAGGGGCACGAGGTCGTCATCTGCACCGGCGACCGCGACGCCTTCCAGCTGGTCAGCGACAAGGTGACCCTCATCTACCCGGTGCGTGGCGTGTCCGAGGTGTGGCGGATGGGCCCCGCAGCGGTCACCGAGAAGTACCTCGTGCCACCCGAGCGCTACAGCGACCTCGCCGCGCTGGTCGGTGAGACCAGCGACAACCTGCCCGGCGTGCCCGGGGTGGGGCCGAAGACCGCGGCGAAGTGGCTGGGCCAGTACGGCGACCTCGCCGGGGTGGTCGCCCACGTCGACGAGATCAAGGGCAAGGCCGGCGAGAACCTGCGCGAGCACCTCGACGGCGTGCTGCGCAACCGTCGCCTCAACCGGCTCGTCACCGACCTCGAGCTGCCGCTGTCGGTCGACGACCTCGAGCGCCAGTCGTGGGACCGCGAGGAGGTGCACCAGGTCTTCGACGGCCTGGAGTTCCGGGTGCTGCGCGAGCGGCTCTTCGCGACCTTCGACGTCGAGCAGGACGAGGTCGAGGGCGGCTTCGAACTCGAGGGTGACGAGTTCACCGCCGACGGCCTCGCGGTGCGTTTCGGCGACGGCGCCGTGGGGCGCACCGTGCCGCACGGCGTGGTGGTCGTCGGCTCCTACCGCGGCGGCAGCGGGGATGCCGGTGCCGTCGCCCTGGCCGGCGCCGACGGCAGCACCGCCTACCTCGACCTCACGACGCTCACCCCGGAGCAGGAGGACGTCCTCGCCGGGTGGCTGGCCGACCCCGGCGCCCCCAAGGTGCTGCACGACGCCAAGGAGCAGCTGCAGGCGCTGTCCACCCGCGGTCTGCGCTTGGCGGGGGTCACCAGCGACACCGCGCTCGCCGCCTACCTGGTGCGCCCCGACCAGCGCTCCTACGACCTCGAGGACCTCGTGGTGCGCCACCTGGGCCGCGAGCTCAAGGCCGAGGAGACGCCCCGCGACCAGGGGCAGCTCATGCTCGATGTCGCGGCCGACGACGACACCGCGGCCCGCGACGCGATGGTGCGCGCCCGGGCAGTGCTCGAGCTGTCGGCCGTGCTCGACGAGCGGCTCGACGAGACCGGCGGCACCGAGCTGCTGCGCGACCTCGAGCTGCCGCTCGTCGACATCCTCGCCCAGATGGAGCGCACCGGCATCGCCGTCGACGAGCCCGCCCTGGCCGAGCTCGAGGCCGACTTCGCCGCCAAGATGCGCCAGGCGCAGCAGGACGCCTACGACGCCATCGGGCGGCAGGACGTCAACCTGGGCAGCCCCAAGCAGCTGCAGGAGGTGCTGTTCGACCAGCTCGGCATGCCCAAGACCAAGCGCACCAAGACCGGCTACACGACGGATGCCGACGCGCTCGCCGACCTGTTCGCCAAGACCGAGCACCCCTTCCTCGAGGCGCTGCTGCGGCACCGCGACACCGCGCGGCTACGGGTCACCGTCGAGGGGCTGATCAAGTCGGTCGCACCCGACCGGCGCATCCACACCACCTACCTCCAGACCATCGCCGCCACCGGGCGGCTGTCGTCCACCGACCCGAACCTGCAGAACGTGCCGATCCGCACCGAGGAGGGCCGCCGCATCCGCGAGGTCTTCGTCGTGGGCGACGCCTACGAGTCGCTGATGTCGGCCGACTACAGCCAGATCGAGATGCGGATCATGGCGCATCTCTCCGGCGACGAGGGGCTCATCGAGGCGTTCCGCACGGGGGAGGACCTGCACCGGTTCGTCGGGGCGCGGGTGTTCGGCGTCGAGCCCGCCGACGTCACGCCCGCGATGCGCAGCAAGGTCAAGGCGATGAGCTACGGCCTGGCCTACGGTCTCTCGGCATTCGGCCTGTCCAAGCAGCTCACCATCTCGACCGGCGAGGCGCAGGGCCTGATGGACGAGTACTTCGCCCGGTTCGGGGGGGTGCGCGACTACCTGCGCGAGATCGTGGCCGAGGCCCGCGCCACCGGCTACACCGCGACGATGCTCGGCCGGCGCCGCTACCTGCCCGACCTCACCAGCGACAACCGGCAGCGACGCGAGGGCGCCGAGCGGATGGCGCTCAACGCCCCCATCCAGGGCTCGGCGGCCGACATCATCAAGCTCGCGATGAAGGGCGTCGACGGGGCGCTCACCGAGCAGGGGCTGCGCTCACGCATCCTGCTCCAGGTGCACGACGAGCTCGTCCTCGAGGTCGCGCCCGGCGAGCGCGAGGCCGTCGAGGCCCTGGTGCGCCACGAGATGGGCGCGGCCGTCGAGATGGACGTGCCGCTCGACGTCAGTGTGGGCGCCGGTCGGAGCTGGCACCAAGCGGCCCACTAGCCGCGTCGGGCAGGTCGGGCGCACCGGGCAGGTCGGGCACGCCCAGCACGGGCTCGACCGGCTCGAGGTCGGCGTCGGCGGCCCGAGCGGTGCCGACCGTCGCCACCACGGCGAGCACGACGAGCAGCAGTGCGTCGACGGTGAGCACGAGCGCGAGCATGTGCAGCGCCGTGTGCACCGCGGTCAGGCCGGCGGCCATCAGGCCGAACGCGCCCCAGACGAACCACATCGCCCGCCGGTGGCGGCGAGCGATGTCGCTGTAGACGAGCAGCTGGATGCCGGCCAGCACCGTCCCCAGCCCGGCGAAGGCCCACAGCGAGCCCTGCAGCTCGGCGTACGCCCGACCGCCGACGAACTGCAGCGCGAGCCGGGGGAGCAGGGCAACCCCGGCCATGACGACCAGCCCGACGCCGAGCACCGCGGCCAGTCCCCACAGGTGCAGGTACCGGTTCGCGCCCTGCCGGGACATCGCGGGGAAGGCCATCACGGTCACCACGTAGGGCAGGAACATGACCGCCTTGGCCAGGATCGCCCCCGCGGCGTACAGCCCGGCCTGGTGCGGCGGCAGCACCACCCGGGCGAGCAGCACGTCAAGGCTGGTCAGGGCGAAGAACGCGAGCAGCGCGGAGCAGCTGGACAGTGCCTCGCGCATCACCTCGCCGGTGGTCACCACCACGCCGCGGCCGCCGTCGTGCGGGGTGCGCGGGTGGCGCAGCGCCCACCAGCCGACCACCGGGGGCACGAGGGAGCCCAGGGCCACACCCGTCATCGCGCCCAGCGGCGTCGGCCAGACCAGGATCGTCAGCAGCCCGCAGCCGAACCGGGCGAGCCCGAATGTGCTGAACAGCGCTGCGTACGAACCCCATCGGCCCTCGCCCTGCAAGAGACCGGCCTGCCCGCCCATGACCACGTAGGCAGCGGCCGGCACAGCCAGGATTGCGGCGCTCAGCCAGGTGTCGAGGTGCAGCACCCGGCTGACGACCGGCGAGGCGAGAACGCAGAGCACGGCCAGCGCCAGAGCGCCGCGGCGGGCCGTGGTGCGGGTGACCACCTCGACGGCCTCGCGGTGGGTGACGTCCGCCGCGACCCGACGCGCGGCGGTGGCCTGCAGGCCGAGGGAGGCCACCCCGAGCACGAGCACCAGGCCCATGAGCGCGGCGAAGGCCCCGTAACCGGCCGGTCCGAGCACGTGCGCGGCGACGTTGGTCAGGGCATAGCTCGCGAGGTTCATCACGGCCATGGCCACCGCGACGACCAGGCCGCCGCGCACCACCCCGCTCCGCGCCTCCTGGCCGGACACGGTCAGATGGGTAGTCGGCGGAAGGCAGCGGCCGGCAGGTGCCGCAGGGCCGACATGACCAGCCGCATCTGGCCCGGCACCCACACGGTACGGCTCGGGCCGGTGAGGTGCCCGAGCACCGCGGCCGCCACGTCATCGGCGTCGACGGCCATCGGCGGCTCCGCCATACCGGCGGTCATCGAGGTGCGCACGAAACCCGGCCGGATGACGAGCACGCTCACCCCCGAGCCGCGCAGGTCCTCGCCGAGGCCGGTGGCGAAGGCATCGAGGCCGGCCTTGGTCGAGCCGTAGAGGTAGTTCGAGCGCCGCACCCGCTCCCCGGCGACCGACGAGAGCACCACGAGGATGCCGTGGCCCTGGCCTCGCGACCGCTCGGCCACGACGGTGAGGGCCGAGACGGCGCCGGAGAAGTTGGTCGTGACCACCTCGGCCGCCGCGGCCGGGTCGGCCAGCGTGGGCGTGGGTGGCAGCACGCCGAAGGCCAGCAGCGTGACGTCGACGTCGCCGGCGTCGAACACCGCGCCGAGCACGCGGGCGTGGCTGCCGATGTCGGTGGCGTCGAAGTCGGCGGTCTCGACCGCCACCTCCGCCCCGAGGGTGGCCGAGGCGGCTGCGACCGCCGCGTCGCGACCGGGACCGGGGCGCCCGGCGAGCACGACGCGGCGCAGCCGACCGCGACCGGCGAGGCGGGCGACGGTGGCCCCCGCGATCTCGGAGGTCGCGCCGAGGACGAGCACGGACTGGGGTGCGCCGAGGGCGTCTAGCACAGGGAGAGCCTTCTGGAGAGGTCGGAGACGAACACGCCGTCGGGGTCGAGCTCGGCGCGCAGCTGCTGCCAGCGTGGCAGGTCGGGGTACATCGTGCGCACCAGCTCGGGTCGCACGCGGCCGTCCTTGGCGAGGTAGCACCGGCCGCCCGCCGCCACGACGAGCTCGTCGGCCCGGTCGAGCACCGCCGCGACCTCGGACGAGGCGGGCACGTCGAGCGCCAAGGTCCATCCCGGCTGCGGGAAGGACAGCGGGGCACCGGTGCCGGGGCCGAACCGCTTGAGCACGGGCAGGAACTGCACGACCTGCTCGCGCCGGAAGAGCTCGAGCACGGCCTCGATGACCGAGCCGTCGGCGACCGCCACCTGGTACTGCACGAAGCCTCGGGCACCGTAGGCGCGGTTCCAGCCGTCGACGACGTCGAGCGGGTGGAAGAAGGTGGTCAGCGAGGCCGGCGCCGTCGTCGCGGTGGCCGGGGCCCGGCGGAAGTAGGCCTCGTTGAACGCCCGGGCCGTTGAGCGGTTGACCATCCCCGACGGCGCCCAGGGGGGAGCGCTCGCGGCCCGCGGCCGGGGCAGCCCGTCGAGGGGGAGCGCGCCGGGCTCGTCGGGGGCGCTGTGGTCACCGCTGGTGAGCACGCCTCGACCGAGGGCTCCGCCTGGGGCCAGCGTGTCGAGCCAGGCGACGGTGTAGGGGAAGCGCTGGTCGTGCTCCTCGAGGGCGGTCATCGTCGCGTCGAGGTCGGCGGTGCGGCTGGTCTCGACGGTGATGCTGGCGCTGCGCACCGGCCGCATCCGCAGCCGGGCGGAGGTGATCACCCCGGCCAGGCCCATCCCGCCGATCACGGCGTCGAGCTGCTCGTCACCACGAGTCAGCGTGCGCACCTCACCGCACCCGTCGACGAGGGTCAGGCCCTCGACGTGGGCGCCGATGCTGGCATCGCGGTGGTGGTTCTTGCCGTGCACGTCGGCGGCCAGGGCGCCGCCGATCGTGACGTGCCGGGTGCCCGGGGTCACCGGCACGAACCAGCCCTGCGGCACAGCGGCGTCGATGAGCTCGCCGACGCTGACACCGGCGCCGACCTCGACGATGCCGTCGGCGTCGACGGGGCCGAGGCTCCCGAACCCGACCATGTCGAGCACGACGCCACCGCCGTTGGCCGCCGCGTCGCCGTACGAGCGGCCCAGGCCGCGAGGCAGGATGCCGCGCGAGCGCCCGGCCGACGCCGGGTCGGTGCGTACTGCCCGCGCGGCGCGCACGGCATCCACGACGTCGTCGACGGTGAGGGCGGGCGCCAGGTCGGCGGTGGAGCGGGTCGATCGCCCCCAGCCGGTGAGGGGCACGCGGCTCACAGGGCGACCCCCACGGCGTAGGTGACCAGCCAGCACAGGCCGAGGACGAGCAGGGTGCGGTCGTGCAGCACGACCTCCTCGGGCTCCTCGACCTTGCCCCGGTCGGTGTCGAGGGCGTAGCGCAGGAGGGCGAGCACGAACGGAACGATACTCAGCGTGGTCCAGACCGATGCCGGCTTGCCCTGGTCGGTGTCGAACGCCCAGAGGCAGTAGGCCGCGATCGTCACCGCCGCGCTGATCGCGAGGATCATCCGCAGGTACGACAGCGGGTAGTGGGCCACGGAGGCCCGGGTGGCCTCGCCGGAGCTCTCGGCCCGGGTCAGCTCGGACAGCCGCTTGCCGGTGACCATGAACAGCGAGCCGAACCCGGCGACGATGAGGAACCACTGCGAGAGCGGCACGCCGGTCGCGGCGCCACCGGCGACGGCCCGCAGGATGAACCCGGCCGAGACCAGGCCGAGCTCGATGACGGGCTGGTGCTTGAAGAACCTCGAGTACAGCGCCGTGAAGGCGAGGTAGAGCAGCACCACCAGGCGCAGCGAACCCGGGAACGCAACTGCCACTGCGGCCACCGCAAGCCCGGCCGAGAGCACCAGGGCAGTGCGCTTCGACACCCGCCCCGAGGGGATCGGCCGGTTGCGCTTGACCGGGTGGGCCGCGTCGGCCTCGGCGTCGAGCACGTCGTTGAGGCAGTAGGTGGCACTGCTCGCGAGGCAGAACGCCACGAACGCCACCGCGGTGTCGAGCGCCACGTGGTCCCGCAGCAGCGAGCCGGCAGCGAGGGGGGCCGCCACGACCAGCACGTTCTTGATCCACTGCTTGGGCCGCACCAGATGTAGTACGGCCAACTCCACACGGCACACCATATCGGGATGCACTAGGGTTCCCCGCCATGCACGGTGGCAGGTGGCGCGGCCGTCGCGACGGCGCCGCCTCGGGCGCGTCGTGGGGGGTTCCGCTGGGCGCCTCAGTGCTGTCCGCCCTGGTCATCGTGGGTCCGGGGCTGGGCCGCGGCTACCTCCTGGTCCGCGACATGGTGTTCGTGCCGGACCCCCCGCTCACCGGTCGGCTGCTCGGGCTCGGGCACGAGAACGCCCGGGCCGTGCCGAGCGACCTCGTCGTGTCGCTGGCCGCGCAGGTGCTGCCGGGGCAGCTCGTCCAGAAGCTCGTGCTGCTCGCCCTCCTCGTCGCCGCGGGGGTGGGTGCCGCCGGGCTGGCGCCCCGGGGAGCGGCACCTGGAACCGCCGCCGCCCTGGCCGCGGTCTGGAACCCGTTCGTCGGGGAACGGCTGGCGATGGGCCAGTGGGCGCTCCTCGTCGGGTACGCGGCCCTGCCCTGGGTGCTCCGCGGCGTCGTCGACGTCGTGCGGAGCGACCCCGACCGGCCCGGAGGTCGGCGGATGTTGGCAGTCGCCCTCGTCGTCGGGAGCCTGGGCGGCGGGCTGGCCTGGGTGACCATCGGCATCGGCCTGCTGGCCGGTGCCCTGGTGGCCGTGACCCCCGGCCGCCCACGTGACGCGGCGCGCAATGGCGCCTGGGCCGGCATCCTCTGGCTCGTGCTCGCCCTGCCGTGGGCCGTCCCGGCCCTGGTCCGGCCGCATAGGTTCGCGAGCGACCCCGCGGGGTTCGGTGTCTTCGCCCCGCGCGCCGACACCGTGCTGGGGGTTCTGGGCAGCCTGGTGACCGGCGGCGGCATCTGGAACTCAGCCGTCGTGACACCGGGTCGGGGCACCGTCGTCGGGGGCGTGGCTGCACTGCTGCTCCTCGCCTGGGCGGCCGCCGGCTTCGTGCTCACCCGTGCGGGAAGCCGCCGCTCGCTCGACCCCGGTGCGGCCGTCTACCGGCTGCCCGTGCTCGCGACCGGGGCAGTGGGGCTCCTGATCGCGCTGATCTCGACCTGGCCGGGCCTGCTCGAGCCGCTGGCCGGGGTGCCCGGTGGTGGCCTGCTGCGCGACGGTTCCCGCCAGCTGGCACCGTGGGCGCTCGTGGTCGCCGTCGGGTGCGGCTGGGGGGTCCGCTGGCTGGCGCGGCAGGGGGCCCGGCAGGCGCTGCCCTGGCTCGCCGCCCTGGCGCCCGTGGCCGTGCTCCCTGCACTGGGCTGGGGCCTGTCCGGGACGTTCGTACCGGTGACGTACCCAGCGGACGTGCGAGCCGTTGCTGCGGCGCTGGGGTCGGCGCGCGAGCCGGGCGCCGTGGCCGTGCTGCCGTTCGAGGCCTATCGGCGCTATGACTGGAACGGTGGCCGCAGCAGCATGACCCCGTGGTCGCGCCTGGTCGACCGCCGCGTCGTCGCCTCGTCCGACCTGGTCGTGGTGGGACCGGCCGGCCCCACCAGGGTCCTCGGTGAGGACGGGTACGCCACCGCGGTCGGTCGGGCGCTGGAGGCGACGGAGCCGGGCGTCGCGCTCGGGCGGCTGGGGGTGCGTTGGGTCGTCATCGACGCACCGGGGGGCGCCGCCCCCGCGGGGACGAGCACCGTGACGGCCGGGCCGCACGTGACCCTGCTGCGCGTCGACGCCCCGGTCGACGCCAGCTGGCCACAGCGCTACGACCCGCCCGCGGCCCCCGTGGTCGCGGCCGACATCGGCTGGTTGGTGGCCTGCATCGGTGCAGTGTGGGCCACGCGACTACGGCGTTCTCCCCGGGGTCCCGCGGAGGAGGGGCTACCATCCGGTAGCATCCAGTGACGCCCCCGCCAGCACGCCATCCCCAGGAGCAACCCTTGAGCCCGCAGATTCTTCTCACCGTGCTCGTTGCTCTCCTGCTCGGTGGCCTCGCGAGCTTCGGCCTGTACCAAGCCGCTCAGCCGGCTGAGTACTCGGCCCCCAGCGCGATCTACACCTACGGCGTCGCCAAGTGACCCTCGCGGGCTGACCCTGCCACGGGCGCCTGCTCAGGGCAGCCGCGTCCCGTACACGGCATCGGCGATGGTCCGGTCCCACTTCGCGACGGTGGCGTCCCAGGTGAAGCCCTCCGCGAAGGTCTCGGCCCCCTTGCCGAGACGCTCCCGCTCGGAGCGGTCGAGCAGCAGGCGGCGGGTGAGCCGCACGAAGTCGTCGAGGTCGTCGGCCTCGGCAAGGTACCCCGACTCGCCGTCGACGATCGACTCGGTGATGCCTCCGGTGCCGTCGAAGGCGACCGTCGGGGTGGCGTGCATCCCGGCTTCGACCACGACCAGGCCCCAGCCCTCCTTGATCGAGGGGACGAGCGAGACCCAGCTGCTGGCGAGCAGGCGGTGCCGCTCGGTCTCGGAGACGAACCCGACGACATCGACGCACCCGCCCAGCCCGAGCCGGTCGACCGTGGCGCGGACGTGGTCCTCCCACCAGCCGCGACCGGCGACGACCAGCCGCGCGGTGGGGAACTCCTGGCGCAGCCGCGCCATCGCCTCCAGGGCCAGCTCGACCCGCTTGTGCGGCACCAACCGCCCGAGCACGAGCAGCTGCGGCTCCTCGCTGCGTCGCACGTCGTGGGGCACCGGTGGGATGGCGCCGTTGTGCACGACCCGCACCCGGCTCGGCTGCACCCCCTGGTCGCCGAGCTCGGTGCGGGTGACCTCGGAGACCGCGACGTACGGGCGCCGGCGGTTGACCAGGGGCGCCAGCCGCGACTCCACCCACCAGCCCGCCCTGGCGACGCGCGGCCCGAAGACGACCGGCCACTGTTCGCGGTGCACGTGGTGCACCAGCACGACGTGCCGGGTGCGCGGTGCCCACAGCGCCGCCAGGTACGGCACACCGTTCTGGGTCTCGATGATCACGTCCGGGCGCTCGACCTGACCGGTGCGCACGGCCCAGGCGGCCCGCGGGTAGACGCCCAACCGGCCGCCACGGCGCACCACGCGCACCCCGCTGGGTCGCACCTCCTCGGCGCTCGACCCGGAATAGCGGGCGGTCAACAGGGTGACCTCGTGGCCGAGGGCCGCGAGGCCGTCGGTGACCCGCTCGGCGTACACCTCGGAGCCGCCACCCTCGGGGTGGGCGGTGTCACGCCAGTTGAGGAAGAGGACCCGCAGGGGACGCCGGGTGTGTTGCTGTGGCACGGACCTGTGGCAACCCTTCGACGTTGAGCGGTGGCAGTTATGCTACCTGCCAGTACGCCCGGGCGGATCTCGCTTCTCGACGACCGGGCCGCCGTCCCCGTCCACCCGCCGTAGGAGTTCCATGAGCAAGGCCACCGACCAGGTGCGGCGGGACTGGGAGAAGCTCGGCGACAGCGACCCCCTCTGGGCCGTGCTGGTGCGGCCCGGTACCAAGAACGGCGGCTGGGACGAGCGGGAGTTCCTCGCGACCGGCCGCGCCGAGGTCGACGCCGCGCTGGCCCACCTGGCGTCGCTGGGCGTTCCGCCGGGCACCGGATCGGCGCTCGACTTCGGCTGCGGAGCCGGCCGCCTCACCCTCGCACTGGCCGAGCACGTCGACCGGGTCACCGGCATCGACGTCTCCGCCGGGATGATCGCCAAGGCCCGCTCGCTCGACACGACCGGTGGGCGCTGCACGTTCGTGCTCAACGACCGCGACGACCTGTCGCTCTTCGACGACGACGCCTTCGACCTCACCTACTCCAGCCTGGTGCTCCAGCACCTGCCGCCGCAGGAGGCCCGGCGCGCCCTGGCCGAGCTGGCCCGGGTGACCCGGCCCGGGGGAGCGCTCATCGTCCTGGTGGCCACCGAGACGCTGCGCAACGTGGGGGGCGTCCTCTACAAGCACGCCCCACTCGCCGTCCTGCGGTTCGGCCAGCGGGTGGTCATGCGCTACCCGGCCCCGATGCGGATGCACGGTTTCCCCGAGGCCGACCTGGTCGCGGTGCTCGACACGGCCGGCGTGGACGTCATCGACCGGGTGCCCGACCTCAGCCAGGGTGGTCACTGGACCTACCACCGCTACTTCGCCGTGAAGCGCGCCTGACCGACGTGGCCTCTCCCGCTGCACACAGGCTTCCCGCCCTGTCCCAGAGCGTGCCCGGCGTGGATGCCGTCGCCTGGGTCTGGCGGCTGCGCCACACGATCGTCTGCGCCCTGCTGGTCGCGGTGGCCCTGAACTCAGACCCGGGCAAGCAGGTCTCCGACACCAAGCTCGACCTCGTCGTCAACCCGATGGGGCTGCTCGGGCGGGGGCTGCACCTGTGGGACCCCCTCGGCAGCGCCGGGCAGCTGCAGGACCAGGCCTACGGGTACCTGTTCCCCATGGGCCCCTTCTTCGCGCTGGGCCACGCGGCGGGCATGCCGGCCTGGGTCATCCAGCGGCTGTGGTGGGGGCTGGTGCTCGCGGTCGGCTACCTCGGTTTCGTCGCCCTGACCCGTCGCCTGAGCCTCGGTTCGGAGTGGACCCGCCTCATCACCGGCGTCGGGTTCGCCCTGGCCCCGAACGTCCTCGCCAACCTGGGGCGGTCGTCGGTCGAGGTCTGGCCGCCGGCGCTGGCCGCCTGGGTGCTCGTGCCCCTCGTCGGGGCGTCGGCGCGAGAGCGGCCACGAAGGGCCGCCGCCCTGTCCGGCCTGGCCGTGCTCTGCATGGGGGGCGTCAACGCCACCGTCGACCTCGCCGCGCTGCTGCCGGCCGTCCTGTGGTTCCTCACCCGCCGCTGGTCCTGGGCCTGGTTGCGGCTGGGGCTGTGGTGGAGCCTGGCGGTGGTCGCCGCCACGCTGTGGTGGCTCGTGCCGCTGCTCGCCCTGGGCCGCTACAGCCCGCCGTTCCTGAACTACATCGAGCCCGCGTCCATCACCACGAGCACGACCACGCTGGTCGAGGCGCTGCGGGGCACCACCGACTGGGTGTCCTACCTCGGCGACAACTCCTCTCGGGCCGGCTACGCCCTGCTGACCCATCCCCTGCTCATCCTGTACACCGTGCTCCTCGGGGCGCTCGGCCTGGGCGGCCTGGCCTGGCGGCGCACCAACGAACGGCTCTGGATGGTGCTCATGCTGGCCGTGGGGCTCGCTCTGGTGGCCCTGGGGCACATCGGCCCGATCGACGGCTTCTTCGCCGCCGACCTGCGGGGGGCGCTCGACGGAGCGCTCGCCCCGCTGCGCAACATCCACAAGTTCGACATCCTGGTCCGGCTGGCCCTGGCCCTGGGAGCCGCCTCAGCACTCGCCGGGCTCTCGCGCGGGCGCACCGACGCCGAGACCCGGTTCCTGCGCCCGGTGGTGGCCGTGGCCGGCGTCTTCGTCGTCGTGGGCGCCTCGGCCCCGTTCTTCGGGCTGCGCGTCGCGAACCCAGGCTCGTTCACCGCCATCCCGACCTACTGGTCGCAGGCGAGCAGCTGGCTGGAACAGCACCAGGGCCATGGCCGCACCCTGCTCGTGCCGGGGTCGCGGTTCCCGCAGTACGTCTGGGGCAGCACCGGTGACGAGCCGATCCAGTCGATCGGGCAGGCGTCGTGGGAGATCCGCAACGCCGTCCCCCTCACCGAGCCGGATCACATCCGCTGGCTGGACGCCGTGGAGCAGCAGATCGCCGACGGCAACGGCGGTCCCGACCTCGCCGACGAGCTGCACACCGCGGGGGTGAAGTACCTCCTCGCGCGCAACGACCTCGCCTACGGTCCGGCGGGCGCCACCCGACCCTCTGCCGTGCGCGCCGCGCTGTCGACGACGCCGGGAGTCACGGTGGTCGCGAACTTCGGGCCTCCGACCGGGGGCGGCAGCACTCCTGACCTGTTCGTCGACGGCGGCCTCAGTGTCGGGGTGCCGGCGCTCGAGGTCTACCAGGTGAGTGCGACGCCGCCACCGACCGTGCGCCTGGCAGCGCAGTCGTCGATGGCGTCCGTCGTGGGTGGCGCCGAGGCAGCAGGGCTTCCCGGGGTGGCCGACCTCGCCACCACGGTCGTCACCCGGGGCGGTGGCGCAGAACCTCCCGAGCAGGGCACCCGGGTGCTCACCGACACTCCCCGGCGGCACGAGGCCAACTTCGGGCTCGGCACGCGGGGGATCTCGCAGACGCTCACGCGAGCCGATCCGCTGCGCATCTCGAAGCCGACCCGCGACTACGGCTGGTCCGACGCACCGGGTGCCGAGGCCGTCGCCGGATGGCGCGGCGTGAGGTCGGTGGCCGCGTCGTCCTCGGCGTCCGACGCCGATGCCTACCCGGCATCCGACCCGGGGGCGATGCCCTACGCCGCCTTCGACCACAGCGACCGTTCGGTGTGGCGCCCCAACCCGCTCAAGGGGCCCCAGGGGGCGTGGCTCGAGGTCGACCTCGGGCGCAAGGCATCGTTGGCCGGCGGGACGGTGCGCCTCGACAAGGGCACCGGCGTCACCGGGCTGGATGTCATCACCGACCACGGGTCGGTGGTGCTCCCGGTACGCGATGACGAGGTGACCCTGCCGGGCGTCACCACCACGAAGCTGCGGCTGCTCTTCTCCTCGGTCGAGGGCACTCCCACCAAGAAGCGGGCGGCCGGAGTCCGCGAGGTCTCGATCCCGCACGTCGTCGTGGGCCGCACCGTGGTGCTCCCGGCCAACCCGTGGCCGTTCGGGCCGGACCGGGTCGTGCTCTCCGGCGACGTCGGCCAGGGCTCGTGCCTGTTCCTGGACACTCGACCGCTGTGCGCTCCCACGGCGGCCCGCACCGGCGAGGATGCCGGTGGGCTCGACCGCACGTTCACCCTGCCCACCGAGCTCACCGCAACGCTGGCGATGACCGCCCGGCCGCTGCCCGGCCCCCAGCTCACCAAGGCGGTCGAGCAGGCGCTCGACCTCAAGGTCCATGCCGCAGCGAGCTCCGTGGCGATGCCCGACCTGGCAGCGGCCCCCCTCTCGGCGGTCGACGGCGACCTCGGCACCGCGTGGGTCGCGTCGCCCGACGACCCGGACCCCTCGATGACCCTGTCCTGGGACAACAAGCGCACGGTCAGCAGCATCCAGCTGGTCGTGGATCCGTATGCCGCGCTGAGCCGCCCGACCCGGGTGCGGGTCACCTCCGCAGCGGGGGAGCGCACCGCCGACCTGACTCCCGGAGGAGTTGCCAGCTTTGCGCCCCTGCGCACGAACCGGCTCACCGTCCACTTCACCGGCAACGCACTCGCGTCGTCGCTCGACGCCTACACCTTCGAACCCTCCCTCCTCGGGCTCGGGGCGTCCGAGCTGCGCATCCCCGGGGTGACGCCCCCCATCTCCATCGACCGCCCGACACTGGACCGGACGGTCAGCTTCCCCTGCGGTTCGGGACCCCGGCTGCGGGTGGCAGGGGAGCCGGTCGACACGCGCGTCACGACGACGGTGGGTGAGGTGCTGCGCAGCGACCCCGTCGCCGCGGAGCCGTGCTCGAGGGCCGCTGCCGGACCGGTGAAGGTGTCCATGCCCGCGGGGACGGTGCGTGTTCAGGCGGGCACGCCCGATCGGTGGGACGTCGCGTCGGTGGTCCTCTCGCGTGACGGCGCCGCCTCGCCACCGCAGACGGTCCTGCCCACTCCGGTCATCCGGACGTGGGACGGAACCCACCGCACGGTGTCGGTCGCGGAGCGGTCAGTCCCCACCGTGCTCGTGGTCAACGAGAACGCCAACCCCGGCTGGCAGGCGCAGCTGCGCGGGAAGACCCTCTCGAGCACGACGGTCGACGGGTGGCAGCAGGGGTACGTCGTACCCGCGGGCGCGGCGGGCACGGTGCACCTCGACTACACCCCGGACACGCCCGTGCGATGGGGGATGGCCTTCGGCGGGCTGTTGGCCATCGCGTTGCTCGTGCTCGCCCTGGTCCCCGAGCGGCGTCGCCGCGGCAGCGTCGAGCCGGCCGGCCGGGTCGGCCGGGTCGCCGTCGCGGTGACCGGCGTGGTGTGCATCGGGCTGGTCGGCGGCTGGTGGGGGTTGGCCGTGGCCGCCGGCGTCGGGGTGCTGGGGTTCGCGGCTCGTCGCCGGCTCTCCGATGCCGTCTTCGCACGGGTCCTCGTGGCCGCCGTCGTCCTGACGGCGTCGGCAGCCGGGGTGGTGCTGCTCTCCGGGCACTACGGCAGCCAGGCCTACCGCGCCGACCAGCCGCCGGCGCAGCTGCTCGTCATCGCGGTGCTGGGTGTGCTCGTGCTCAGCCTGAGGCAGCCGGCACCTGGCCCTGCGGTGGCGCAGGAGCAGCGGCCCGCGGACGGTACCGGTGCGCCCGCTGGATCAGTGGTCGCTCCAGGAAGCGGAAGCTGACCGTCGCCACGGCCACTGCTCCCACCAGGGTCAGCGGGAGCACCTGGAGCACCTTGCCGGTGAACTGCTGGTTGTCGAGCAGGTCCATGACGCCCTCGAGCACCACCAGGTGGTAGAGGAACACCCCGTACGAGATGTCGCCCGCGAACCGTGCCACGGGGTTGCCCAGGAGGGCCTCGGTCACCGGCGAGCGGCCGAAGATCGCCGGCCAGGCCAGCGCCATCGCCATGATGACGTAGAGCATCTGCCGGGTGTACGACTGGCCGGAGGTGGAGGCGACCAGGGAGGGCGGCCCGGCGATCGGTGTCATGGCGGCGAAGAAGGTGACGCCGGCCAGGGCCCAGCAGGTGAACGGCCGCCGCCCGAGCTCCTCGGCAAGCCACCAAGGAGACGAGTCGTCGACGTCCCCGTGGTCGAGATGCACCCGGATCACCGCCAGTGCCATACCCCCGCCGAACCAGCCGAGGAAGGCCGGCAGCCAGATGCTGCCGGTGACCCACACGGGTCCGCTCACGTTGTAGAGGAAGAGGTACCAGGCCAGCGGGACGAGCATCAGCGCGAGCATCGCGGCCAGCAGCAGGCCGGGGCGCCAGCGCCGGCGCGTGGACCGCACGATCACCCACCCGATGAGCGGCAGCACGAGGTAGAAGGCCCACTCGGTGCACAGGCTCCACGTCTGGGTGAGGCCGCCCCTGAGCCAGCCGTACTGGTAGATCTGCACGAGGAAGACGTGCCGCACCCAGTCGGCGACGCTCGCGGTGGCGTTGTCGGGCACCAGCAGCATCGCCGCCACCACGGCCACGAGGTAGGCGGGCATGATCCGGGTCACCCGGCGCAGCGCGTAGACCCGCACCGACGGCGACGGTGTGCGGTGGACGGCCGAGACGAGCCACGGGCGCACCAGGAGGAACCCGGAGAGCACGAAGAAGACCGCCACCCCGCTGTCGAGCCGGGCCAGGGCGCTGCCGCCCCAGCCGCGCTGGTAGCGACCGGTCCAGAACGCCGCATGCGTGGTCACGACGGCCAGCACGGCGAGGGCGCGCAGCCCGTCGAGCGCGGGGTAGGCAGCGTGCCCGGGGTGGTAGCGGCGGCTCCGGGGCTGGGTGTCGTCCACCGTGGCCTCGGTCGACGGGCCGGTCGCCGCGGCCTGCGGGACGGCCGCCGAGGCGGTGCCGAGCGGTGTCACGGGGCGCTCGCGGGGGCCGCCACCGGGACGCCGGCGGCGATCTCGTCGGTACACACGCGGGCATTATCGCCCGTCGGCTCGACCACGATGCCCCGGACCGGCCCGGGTGTGGCAAGGAAGATCACGCCGTAGCCCGGGTGCACGTCGACGTCCACCGGGTCCCCGTTCACCCGCAGGGTCAGGGTCGTGGCCTCGCTGGCGCCGTAGCCGATCCGGATGACGGCGACCTTGTCCGTGGCGGTGGCGCGCAGGGGGATGAGCACCCGCTTCGACCCGAGCTCCCAGCCGCAGTTGTCGACCGGTCCGGGAGGTGCGCTGGGGCCGGCCACGAGGGCGCGCCGCAGGATGCCGTTCTGGTCGGGTACCACCAGCTGCTCCGTGGTGTGGCCGACGGCCAGCCGCTGCGAGGCCTTGAGCACCGGGGCGAACATCCGGTAGGTGTGGTTGTACGGGAAGAGCAGCGACCACGCCACCTGGTCGGGAACCTGGCTGTCGGCGAGCAGCGTTCCGGCCGGCATCCTCTCCAGCTGCGAGCGCACCGTGTGGAGGTAGGGGCGCACCGGGTTGCGCTCCCAGAGCGGGTCGTACTGCACGGTGGTGAACAACGAGCTCGCCAGGAGCAGGCCCGCGCCGGTTCCCGCTGCCACCCAGACGAGCCCGGCGGAGGTCGCCGGTGCTGCGCCGGCGGCCCGCATCGGCTCGAGCACGTTCTCGGTGAGCCAGGCGCGCGCAGAGCGACGCGGTACCAGCGGGTCGGCGTCCGCTCGGGGGAAGTCGCCGGTCGTGCGGACCGTCGCGAAGGCCAGGGCGATGGCTGCCACCAGGGCGATGTCGGTCTGGTAGCGGTACTCGGTACCGATCACCGGGCCGATGAAGGTGGCCCGGCTACGGGCCAGCAGGGCCAGGTTGAGGCCGGCGTAGGCCAGCAGCACCAGCCAGCTGCGGGTCGCGCCCCGCCACAGGACGATCGACCCGGCCACCACTGCGCTGAAGACGAGGAAGGACGTCACCACGAGGAAGGCGTTCGGGTCGGCTCGCCCGCCCGCAGCCCCGATCGTCACCCACTGCCAGGGGCCGCCGAGGAGCCCGGGGATGGCCCCGCGGAACACCGACTGGGTCGTGAGGTCGGCGACATCGTGTCCGGCCGAGGCCGGTTGGATGGGGCTGGGCACCTTGATCAGGTAGTACGCGAGGTACCCGGCGGCCACGACCGCATAGGAGACCCAGACCCAGCGGTGCCGGTTCAGAGTCTGCAGCACTCGGCGCCAGAGCGAACCCGTGGTGAAGAACGCCAGGGTGACCCCCACGAGGAGGGGCAGCGCGAGGAGGGTCTTCTCGGAGAAGAACAGGCCGCCGACGAGTACCACCGGGCCGAGCACGAGGTAGCGGGTGCGGCCGGTCCGGAAGTAGCGCACCAGCAGCAGCAGGCAGCCGACCATGGCGAGCTGCTGCGGCAGCTGGTTGACCGCGGCCGCCCACCACAGGAAGGCGGGCAGGTTCACCGGTGAGAACAGAGCCACCACGAGCGGCGCCAGGATGCCGGGGTGCCGGCCGAACAGCTCGACCAGCAGGCGGTAGGTGAGGATCGACAGCGCGAGCTGCAGTGCGATCATCACGAGTGCCACCGGCCAGAAGTCCAGGGGGAACAGGTGGGTCGTGAGCCAGGCCCACACGTACCCGCCCGGCATGACGTGGTTGTTGTAGGGCAGGCCCAGGTAGGTGGGGCTCCACACCGGGAAGTCCATCGAGCGCCCGATGAAGGCGATGTCGTCGAGGTAGAAGAAGCCCCGCAGGCAGATCCAGCCGCGCACCAGGGTCTGCAGCACGATCAGTGCGACGGCCACCCGTCCGACGATTACTGCCGACCGGGACGCAGAGGAGACGCCGGGAAGGCCCGACCGCATCTTTGCCACCCGTTCCCGCAACGAGCTCCTCGAGGTCGCCGACGCCCGCGGGGCCCGAACAGGGGCCTGGGACGGGGGTGCGCCCACGGTGGACCTCTCTCTACGGCGCCGGAGGGACCCGGTGAGCCTAACGGGTGGGACGTCCGGCGCCGCCCCGCCAGCGGGGTCACGACGAGTGTGGGCCCCGCCACGGGGGGGTACGTCCCGATGTGCCTCACATCATCCGCTACGCGCTGGTAGCCTTCGCACGTCTCACCGCCGAGTAGCGAGGTTCCACTCCCCATGCGCCGTGTCGTTGGTCTGGTCCTCATAGGCCTGTTCGGGTTCCTCCTCGTCGTGGGACTGTTCGCCCAGCTCGTGCTTCCTGGTGTCGCAAAGAAGACCCCGCTGGACGTCAACATCCTCCAGACGCTGTCCGGCACCGGCTCCTACCTGGGCTCCGAGCCCGGCGCGGTGAGCGCGTGGCAGCGCACCACGAACCTCCCGGGCTCCACCTCGGACGTCGTCGTCATGCAGAACTTCACCTGCGTGACCAAGGACCTCGGCAACCCGCCCTTCCGGTCGCCGGAGTGCCCGCCCGTGGGCGACCCCCGTCTCATCGACGCATCCCCCGACAAGTTCGCCACCAACCGGGTGACTGCCCTCGCCGTGGCCGGCACCTCGCTGCTCGGGACCGCCGGCATCGGCCATGACGGCCTGATCAACAAGTTCCCGTTCGACGTGGAGAAGAAGACCTACCCGTTCTGGGACACCGTGCTGCTGCGGGCGGTCGACGCGAAGTTCGAGGGCGCCGAGAGCGTCAACGGGCTGTCCACCTACAAGTTCCACATCCTCATCGAGAACGAGTCCGCCGACATCGCCAAGGACACCCCCGGCACCTACTCCGACGACAAGACGATGTGGATCGACCAGGCCACCGGCGCGATCATCGACCAGAGCGAGAACCAGACCCGTGCGCTCCCGAACGGTGACGTCGCCCTCGACCTCAAGGGCCTCGCCTTCACCGACGCGACGGTCAAGCAGAACGTCGACGACGCCAAGGCCAACGGCTCGAAGTTGGCGATCGTCGCCCTCGCGCCGTGGATCTCCTACCTCCTGGCCGTCGTCGCCCTGGTCGGCGGGATCATCCTGCTGCGCAGCGCCGCCAAGGACCGGCCGGCGCCGGCCTCGGGCGCCTCCGACTCCGACATCGACGGGATGATGGAGACGCCCACGTCCCGCTCGAGCTGACCCCACGTCACGACGAAACGCCCGCCCCGTGCCACATCGGCACGGGGCGGGCGTTCGTCGTACGGGCCGTCAGGCCGAGGAGGGGGCGGGCAGCTTCCGCCTGCCGTCGGGGCCGTCCTCGTCCGCGTCCGCCGCGGTCAGCGGCTGGGCGATGCTCTCGAGCGACTGGCCCTCGGCCTTGACGCCGAGGAAGGCGGCGACGATGCCGCCGGCCACCATGAGCGCGGCACCGATGAAGTAGCCGAGCGCCAGCACGGTGATGTCCTTGCTGGCCGAGGCGCTGTCGATGAGCTTGCCGAACAGCAGCGGACCGCTGATGCCTCCGACCGCGGTGCCGACCGCGTAGAAGAACGCGATGCACAGCGCCCGGGTCTCGAGCGGGAACACCTCGCTGGCAGTGAGGTACGCGGCACTCGCTCCCGCCGAGGCGAAGAAGAAGATGACGCAGCCGAAGATGGTCAGCGTGGTGGCGTTCAGGCCACCGATGACGACGCCCGCGATCGCCAGGAGCACACCGGACAGGATGTAGGTGCCGCTGATCATCCGCACCCGGCCCACCGTGTCGAACAGCCGGCTGAGCACCAGTGCGCCGATGAAGTTGCTCACCGCGAACACCGCGAGGTACCAGCCGGTCGTCTTCACCCCGAAGAACGTGGTCAGGCTGTCGCCGTAGGTGAAGAAGAACGCGTTGTAGAGGAACGCCTGGCCGACGAACAGCGAAAAGCACAAGATGGTGCGCCGGGGGTACAGCGTGAAGACCGTCTTGGCGATCTCGACGAGGGAGATCGAGCGTCGCTGACGGATGGTGATCGGCTCGTCCTCGATCTCGGGCAGGCCGCCGCTGGTCTCGTCGTCGACCGTCTTCTCGATGGACCCGACGATCTTCTCGGCCTCCTCGTCGCGGCCGTGGATGAACAGCCAGCGCGGGCTCTCCGGCACGTGCCTGCGCACGAGGAGCACACCGATCGCGAGGATGCCGCCAAGACCGAACGCCAGGCGCCAGCCGATGGCCGGGTCGACGACCGAGGGGTTGAGCAGCGGGATGGTGAGCAGCGAGCCCAGGGTGGCGCCGACCCAGAACGAGCCGTTGATCGCGACGTCGACGCGCCCACGGTGCGCCTTGGGGATCAGCTCGTCGATGGCGGAGTTGATCGCTGCGTACTCACCGCCGATGCCCATGCCGGTGACGGTGCGGGCGATGAAGTACCACAGTGGGCCGGGGGCGAAGGCGGTGGCGACGGTGGCGACCGTGTACACGCCGAGGGTGATGAGGAACAGCTTCTTGCGGCCGTACTTGTCGGTCAGCTGCCCGAAGAACAGCGCCCCGATGCAGGCGCCGGCCACGTACAGCGCGCCGGCCAGGCCGATGTCCGAGCTGCTCATCCCGAGCCCGGTGTCGGCCGACTTCAGGGCGTCGGACATCGAGCCCACGATGGTGACCTCGAGACCGTCGAGGATCCAGACGGTTCCGAGGCCGATCACGACCATCCAGTGCCATCGGGCCCAGGGCAGCCGGTCCAACCTCGCCGGTATGTCAGTGGTGATGCGGCCTGTCTCGACGTCTGACGACATCGTCCCCTCCTAGCCTCGCAGCGGATGGAGCCCCCCGGTGTGTGGTGGCACCTCGCAGCACGCTAGGCGTGCGGCATCGACGTGTGGGCTTACGGTGCAGCGGACTTGTGGTGGGTCAGCGGGGCCGGTCGGCGACGACGATCGCGGTGCCCGGCAGCAGTGCCCCACGAAGCGGTGACCAGCCGCCCCACGACTGCTCGTTGCGCGCCGGCCACTCGGGCTCGACGAGGTCGACGAGCACCAGACCGGCCGCGACGACCTGCCGCACGAGGTCACCGAGGGTGCGGTGGTGCTCGGCGTAGGTCACCACTCCGGCCGCGCTCTCGACGTACGGCGTGCGGTCGAAGTAGGACGTGGTCGCCGTGAGCCCGTTCGGGCCCGGGTCGTCGGGGAAGGCCCAGCGCACCGGGTGCGACGTCGAGAACACGAACCGCCCACCCGGACGCAGCACCCGGGCGGCCTCGGCGAGCACCGCGCCGCTGTCGGCGACGAACGGCACGACGCCGTAGGCGGTGAACACCCGGTCCACACTGGCGTCGGCCAGGGGGAGCGCCAGCCCGTCGCACTGCAGCAGGGGGAGCACGGATGCCGGGGAGCCGGCGTCGGCGACCGCCGCCTCGATCCGCCGGGCGGTGCGCAGCATCCCCATCGACAGGTCGCTCGCGACGACCCGCACGTCGCGGTGCCGGGCCAGCCAGCGCGAGCACTGCGCCGCGCCCGACCCGATCTCCAGCACGGTCATCCCGTCGCGCACCTGGAGCAGGTCGAGCTCGGCCTCCGTCCAGCCCTCGGGACCCCAGACGAACTCGCTGTCCCCGAGGAAGGCGCCGTGCTCGGCGTAGTAGTCGTCGGCCTCGCCGTCCCACCACGACCGGTTCGCCGACCGGGTCTCGTCGCCGTCGACCGGCCACCGCCCAGCCGCGTCCACCTCCGGCCCGTCCCCAGGCGTCATCGACGGTGCGCCCACGGTGCCGTTTCCGGCATTCGTAACGTTTTGCCCCGCGTGTGCACGCACGAGTACGCTAGCCCAGCACCCGTGTGGCCGCAGGCGGTCACACGGGCACGCACATCATCCACTCGAATCCACTTGTCCACATCGGAGTTCCTACTACATGACTGCCACTACGGTCGCCTCGACCGCCCCTCAGATCGCCATCAACGACATCGGCTCTGAGGAAGACCTTCTCGCCGCCATCGACGCGACGATCAAGCACTTCAACGACGGCGACATCGTCGCCGGCCGCATCGTCAAGGTCGACCGGGACGAGGTCCTGCTCGACATCGGCTACAAGACCGAGGGCGTCATCCCCTCGCGTGAGCTGTCGATCAAGCACGACGTCGACCCCAACGACGTCGTCTCCGTCGGCGACGAGGTCGAGGCCCTGGTCCTCCAGAAGGAGGACAAGGAGGGTCGTCTCATCCTGTCCAAGAAGCGCGCCCAGTACGAGCGCGCCTGGGGCACGATCGAGAAGATCAAGGAGGAGGACGGCGTCGTCACCGGCACCGTCATCGAGGTCGTCAAGGGCGGCCTGATCCTCGACATCGGCCTGCGTGGCTTCCTGCCCGCGTCGCTGGTCGAGATGCGCCGCGTGCGCGACCTCCAGCCGTACGTCGGCAAGGAGATCGAGGCCAAGATCATCGAGCTCGACAAGAACCGCAACAACGTGGTCCTGTCGCGCCGTGCCTGGCTCGAGCAGACCCAGTCC